>Ga0315277_10005644_pt1 | contig 16468 bp, 18 predicted proteins | sample YL17G05_15_MG_FD_203695 | JGI IMG/M metagenome (GOLD analysis project Ga0315277, IMG submission 203695) | Sediment microbial communities from Yellowstone Lake, YNP, Wyoming, USA - YL17G05_15 | ecosystem: Environmental > Aquatic > Freshwater > Lake > Sediment | place: USA: Wyoming | collected... | reverse complement strand
TTCTTTTTTGCAGCTTCGGCTCTGATCTTCGGGTTCGGATACAACCTGGATAAGAATACACTCCAAAAGGTGGAGGCTGATCTAAGCGAGAGAAGAACAGCAAACCAAGCCTCTCTAAAATAAAGATCGTGGTCGCTATCGAAACCTAAAAGCATGCCCCTGATGCCAGTCGTCCCTTGGACTGGCTGCAAGCATAAATCCAGGTCTCCAGTACAATTGGAAATCCATTCGGGGCGGTAGCCAAGCTGATAATAATTGGAAAGGTATGATCCGATGAAAAGAGAAAATTATAATTCCGGCTGGAAGCATTATAAAAAAGGCCAACAGGATACAGCCTTCTTGGTCAATTTACCCCACGATGCCATGCAGTATGAGCCGCGTAAACCAAAGATGAAATTCAGCGGCCTCAGGGGGGGTGAAGCATAGGTCGGCGGCACGCAGTTTGGTCAGTTGGACCCGGGCGCGTAGCTGTGCCAGGGGGAGATGTGGGTCTTCCCGGGTGGAAATGACCAGGTGCGTCTGTGGCGGCTAGTGTTTGATGAGGAAAGCCAGGGATTGATCGACCGGCTGGGAATCAATCAGGTGGTAGTCGTCCAGGACAAGGACGAAATTGTCTGGGATGGTGGTGATTTCATTGAGCAAGACTGTCAGAATCGATTCGATGGATGGCGGTTGAGGAGATTGGAGCGCACCCAACACCCCCGCTCCAATATTCGCCACAATCGTCCGCAAAGCAGCGACGAGGTACGCTAGAAAACGTGTGGGGTCGTTATCCCCTTCGTCCAACGACAGCCAAGCGACCGGTCGCTGGCAACCGGCGACCCATTCGCAAACCAGCGTGGTTTTGCCAAAACCTGCAGGGGCAGAGATGAGAGTCAGCATACAGTGAAGACCCTCGTTCAGCTGCTTGACCAGGCGGGGGCGGAGGATAATTTTAGGCCGAGGAGGAGGAATATAAAGTTTAGTGGCTAAAATTGTCGTAGACATAGAACAATTATAGGCCATTATAAGAAGTTGACCGAGAAAAATGGCATCGAAATCCTGATAATCAACATCGGTGTGACGGGCGAACCCCCTTTTACACCGGACATCACCTGCCAGGATTTGGTAAAAGTGGGTGCGGTGATATTAGCCACCATGTCTTCAGGCATGTATAAGCGCGAGGCCATGCTGGTCATAGCAGCTGGCCGTGCTGTGATGTGGGATCCAAACGCATCCTCTGGGTGAAGGTGAATCCGGATTTCGAGGTTCTCTTCAAGTTAATGGATGGATTACACGGTGACAATGGGCGGCGCTATTGGATCATTGAACTAAGTATAGAAGTGAATACTTGTGACATTGGGGAAGATATGGGTCATACTGTGAAAGAAGTCAAAATATCCCTCACAATGTCCCACAAAACCTTGACAGGTGTTGAGGAGGATATACAATGATAGATAAGAGATTAAGAAATCAGATCACTCAGCTCAAACTGATTATTTCAGTCGCAGAACTCTTGAACTTTGACAGTTCTATCACCAGATTTATTAAGTCCGGCAGTAAGTACGCTTGCGTTGCCTTGGGGGATCTTATAAGCTGTTGAGAGGATACCCACCCTCTCCGCAGATGGTAAAGTTGACCAGCCCTTCTCAAAATGGAGAGGGGTTTTTCTTACTTTCTTTTATTGTTTAAAATGATTGTATTTCATTTTTTGAAGAAAGTCGATAGGCATATGTCCCGCGTAGATAGGGACAAATGTCCCGTACATTTATAGATTTTAGTCTTCAAACTTCATAGAATTAATAAAGATCATAAATACCAATGAGAGTGGAATGTCATTGACCCAGATAGACTTTACCAGGCCTGACTGATTGCTTCCTGAATGGGCATTCGCCTCATAGATATTGAAGAGGTCGGCTCTTTGAATAACTCTATGTCGCTGTAATTGCCCTAATAAAGCGAGAATTTATAAATCAAAATGCCTTCGTATGCGTAGGAAAATACAATATCCAACATATATCTTATCACCATATGCATCACCCCCACGCTTTTTTGAACGTTTCACATCATTAATCGAAAGATATCCACCATATTGCAAAATGGTAGGGGAAGTGTTATTATAAAAGTGAAAGTGCTTTCATGTAAACAGTTGCAAATTTACATAAGCGATCTTTATTTTCCAGCCTTTGGCCGGAACCAATGATGTCCAGGACATAATACAAATCTCGACACATGTGAGATTTTTTATGACAGTGAAGAATAAAGTCCAACTCATTACATATCCAGATTCGTTGGGAGGCGATCTAAAACGACTTAGTCAAGCACTTGATCAATACTTCCCAAACATATTTGAGGGTGGGATTCATATTTTGCCGCCCTTTCCTTCATCTGGGGATCGCGGCTTTGCTCCTTTGACCTATATGGAGATTGAGCCAAAATTCGGTTCGTGGGCGGATATTAGGAATGTCGGCGAAAAGTCGCCGGTCCTATTGGATCTAATTATCAATCACATCTCCTCGAAATCCTCATATTTCCAAGATTACCTACGTAAAGGATGCGACTCTGCCTTTGCAAATCTATTTATACCCATTGAAAAATACTGGCCAGATAGGAATCCGCCTAGAGAGGAAATAGAGAAGATATTCCTGCGCCGGCAAAATCCATTTTCTAATTACTTAATTCAAGAAACCGGAGAAATAAAAACCCTTTGGACAACTTTTGGGAAAACTACTCCTTCAGAGCAAGTGGATATTGATGTGGAATCCAAGGTTGCACGGGAGCTTATAACAGAATGCCTTTCTAATTTCAGGAAGAATAACGTAAAGATTGTGCGTATCGATGCGGTGGGCTATGTGATCAAGAAAATTGGGACTTCTTGTTTTTTCGTTGAGCCCGAAATCTATCAATTCTTAGATTGGTTAAAGGGAATTGCGGATTCATTCGATATTGAATTGCTGCCCGAACTTCACGCGGATTTTTCCACCCAGCTTAGATTGTCTGAAAAAGGATATTGGATCTATGACTTCATTCTCCCATATATTGTTCTTGAAGCCTTGATATCTAAGAATAGTAAGAAATTAAAGGAATACTTGGCAATACGGCCGCATCGAGAATTCACTATGCTCGATTGCCACGATGGCATTCCGGTCAAACCGGATTTGAACGGTCTTTTTGAGATTGAAAGTGCCAAAAATCTGGTACAAACATGCCTTCAACGGGGAGGTAATCTGAGTCGCATTTTTTCGCCTAGATATAAAGACTCGTCTGGTTTTGATGTTCACCAAATCAGGGGAACATATTACTCTTTGTTGGGATGTGACGCTAGAGCTTATCTGGGGGCAAGAGCTCTTCAATTCTTTGTGCCTGGAATTCCCCAGGTTTATTACGTTGGATTGTTGGCAGGGAAAAATGATATTGGAACAGCAGAAATTACCGATGGAAGAGAGATAAATCGCCATAATTATACTTTAGGAGAAATCGATAAGGAAATACAGCGTCCAGTGGTTGGTGGTCTGATAAAATTAATTAAATTTAGAAATTCATGTCCAGCATTCGATGGTATTTTTGAATTGTATAGTTGTTCAGATCACGAAATTTCACTAGGATGGAATAGTCTAAACAGCTTCGCAAGTCTGAATATTGACTTACTGAAAAATTCGTTTGAGATCAAATTTAACGATGGTTTATCCGAGGGGGAACAAGTTCTTGACCTTGAATAGCTTGGACTTAGTTATACCGAAAGGCAAACAGGCCTACCTCAAAATACTTTGGGACATACAAAATAATATACTTCCCTAGAAAATCAAATCCCATCTTTTCGATTTTGTAGTTTTATTGGTGAAACAGCTAAGATCAGGATAGCTGCTTTTAATCAACAAGAATTACAGAATAATCTTTCGTTATCAAGATATCCGCTAATTGTTTATGTCCGGCGATGATCATATGCTCTATGCTTAGCACGTGCTCGATAAACGGATCGCCCACTTCATTGCCACGCATTCTTTGCTGACGGTGTTCGAGGGTATCTATCCAATTTCTGCAGATGAATATCCGGATATCCACATGCTTAAGCAAGGACGTATAAGTTCCTTCTGCAATCAGTACTTTAATCCCTTCCAAATTGATGGTTTCATCTTCTATAATATTCGAATCATAATCAACGATGGGCTTAGAGATTTCACTTTTCCCTTGAAGGGCACTTACAAGGTTGTTTTCAAAAATATCAAACTTGATTTCTAGATGCGGTCCCAGCCATTCTGGATCTTCGCGCCTTTTCAAGTCATTTGATTTGGGTGGAAGTACAAAATAATCATCCTGTCCAAACAGGACAGATTTAATTCCAAATCTATCCAATTCGTCAGCAATGGCTTTTCCGGTTTCAGATTTACCGCTACCAGATTCTCCGGCTACTGTGATTACATATCTGTTTTTTTTCTTTCTTATATTTTGAATAATATGTGGAACAATCTCACTAGCTGCTCGTTTATGGTAGTCCTGCAGAACAAGTTTATCGCCTTTCATAAACAACCTCATTTGACATCTGCATTCCAACCGTACCTGACTCGGATATCTCTTATAATCCCATCATGAATTGAAAAACCTGATCATTATGCCCTGGTAAAGGTTCATGACCGAAATCAGGATATATCGTCATTGTCTTTGGCGAAACGATTTTGTTATATACGGAAAATTGGGTTGAAGGCGGGCAGATTGTATCCATCAAACCAATCCCCCACATCACTTCTGCCTGGATACGGGAGGCCAGGAATTGAATGTCGATATACCCCAACATCTCAAAGATGCGTTCCTCTAGTCTATGCGTGGGATCCGAGTGGCGGAAATATTCTTGTAGTTCCAGGTAAGCGTCCTTTGCCTGGTCCATTTCCCAAACCCGCTTATAATCACTTAGGAAGGGATATACCGGAGCTACGCGCTTGAGGCGAGGCTCCAACGCAGAGCACGCAACAGTCAAGGCGCCTCCCTGACTGGCTCCCGTTGCCCCTACCCGGTTTGCATCCACCTCAGGCATTTCCATCACAATTCTGGCAAGCTGAGCTGTATCAAGGAATATTTGCCGGAAGAGCAATTTCTCCGGTGAACCATTCAAGGCATCCTCCAATCCACGAATGATATGGCCGTGTTGTGTGTTTCCGGCTACACTGCCCCTATCTTCAGACAAACCTGCCTGCCCGCGGCAGTCTAGCGCCGCTATGGTGAACCCCGCAGAAACATAACTGAGCTTGTCGGACCAATCGCCAGAGTCACCTGTATACCCATGAAACAATAAGACAGCCGGATGGGGAAGTGAGGATTTTACCGGGTGCAACAGCTTGGCGTGGATACGTGCCCCTCCCACCCCGGTAAAATACAGGTGAAAACATGCTGCATTCACGACATTGAACTCAGCAGGAATTAATTCAACCTGCGGATCAATCGACCGTATTTCAGCCAGACTTTTCTCCCAGAAGGCGTCAAAGCCTTGCGGACGCGGATTGATGCCTTGATAACTTTTTAACTGTTCGAGCGGAAGATCGAAAATGAGTGGCATATTACTCTCTCTGTCCTGGGTTATTTCCAACTATCTATGTAAAGAAGATGGAGATTGCGTTGGTTCCAGTCCCGCATTTATCCCTTAACCGAGCCTTGAAGCAACGCCGTGATTATCTGGCGCTGGAACAATATAAAGATGAGGAGGGTGGGAACCAGGATTAGGATCGTACCGGCGCACAGCAGGGGAACATTGTTCGCGTAGTGGCCTTGGAACGCTCCCAGGCCACCGGCCATCGTTCGCTGCGTCGGGTCCTCGACGAGCACCAAGCAAAGGAGAAACTGGTTCCACGTCCAGATAGACGTGAGAATCCCGAGCGAGGCGACCGGCGCACGCGCCAGTGGGACGTGAATGCGCCAGAATAGGTCCCAGGTGGACGCGCCATCGACGCGGGCCGCCTCCGAGAGCTCGCTCGGCATGTTGACGAAGTGGGTGCGCATCCAGAACACGGCAAAGGGCATGTACAAGGCGATCAGCGGAAGTGCGATCGCGACTCGAGTGTTGTAGATACCTATCGCCCGCTCCAGAAAGTAGATAGGGATGATGATCCCCTGGAACGGGAGCGTCAGCCCGAACACAAACAGAAAGAGGAGCACGCGCGAACCAGGGATCCGCAGGAGGCCGATGGCGAATCCGGCCATCGTCGAGATGACAAGGGTTGCGGGAACGACAGAGAGGACAATGAATATACTCGACGCGAACAGCTTGGGCATTTCCGCCATGTTGAACGCTGTCACAAAATTGATCCACTGCGGGTGCGCGGGCCATTCGAGTCCTCTGGGGACAGTCCCCGAGGGATGCAGCGCGGTCATGAAGATGCTGATGAAGGGCAGGATCGTGAACGCCATCAGGGCAAGAAGAAGAGTCCGGCCTGCCCAGAGCTCGCTGCGAGCAACCTTCATTGTGCACTCTCCCGGGTCAGCCACTGGATCGGGAGGATGACGATGACGACCAGGACCATGAGCATGACCGCCAGAGCAGATGCCAGACCAATCGCTCGTTGGGTGAAGGCAAGGATGTAGATCTGGATCCCGGGAACCGACGTCGAGTTGCCAGGCCCACCAGCCGTTGTGACCCAGATAATGTCAAACGCGGCGAGCGCGGCGATCACTGTAACGGTCAAGCACACGCCGATCTCGTGTCGGAGAAGAGGGATGGTGATCGCGAGGAACTCCTGGACCCAGCTGGCGCCATCGAGCCTGGCTGACTCATATAGAGCAGGATCAATTTTCGTCATGCCGGTTAACAGCAAGATGGCGCAGAATCCCAGCAGCACCCAGACTCCAACCATGCCGACGGACGGGAGCGCCCAGTGGAAATCGCCGAGCCAGGCGCGGGTGATCACGCTGAGGCCGACAGCTTTGAGCATCTGGTTGATCAAGCCCGGGAGGGCAAGCAGCCAGCCCCAAATGATGCCGGCAGCGACGAGCGCGATGACCTGGGGCAGGAACAGAACAGTCCGGGCGACTGATCCGAACCGCCCGGTTGCCACACGGTGGATCACGCTCGCAACAATGAGCCCAAGTCCCACCGGAATGAAGCTGAACCACACGACCAGCCAGAATGCGTTGAAGATCGTCCCAATCAAGTTGGGCACTTGGAAGACAGACACATAGTTCTTAACCCCCACCCAGGTCATCGGCCCGACGCCATTCCAGCGAAAGAACGAGTACAAGATGGTCAATAGGAAAGGCACGAGCACGAAGAACGCGTACATGAACAGCGCTGGCAGGGTGAATAGCCAGCCAACAAAGGTCTCCCGACGGACTCGTTTATTGGGGTAGGTCCGCCGGGAGTTTACGAGAACTTTTGGCCGATTGTCTGACGTCTCCATCTAGGTCACTGTTGATCTGGCAGGCGCAGGCATCGTCCTGCAGCTCTAATGTCTACTGAGAAAGTTCTCTTTCGTATTCTGCTTGAACGGCCTCGAGGAGGCCAGCTGCGTCCTGCTGGCCGCCGACCATCTTCTGGAGCTCAGGTGTCCAGCCCTGGGCGAAGATCGAACTCGTCGCGTTGGCGATGAAGTCCATTGCGCCACCTGACGCGCCCATGACAGGTCCTGCAGCAAGTGTATCGATGGTGACTGAGCCAGCAGCAACTGTCGGTACCGAGGCATCCGCCGGTCCGCCAGGGTTCGACCCCATTCCGTCTACGTTGATCTGTCGGGCCGTTTCGTTCGTGGCAGCCCAGTTGAAGAAGAAAGCGGCGCAGTCTGCGTGCTTGGCACTGGCGGCGATACCGTAAGTCAGTGGAGCGGACATAGCAGCATACCCTCCACCGGCCTCAGCAGGCGGGAACAGGAAGAACCCAACGTTGCCGGGCATGGCTGCGTCGTAGCCACCATTCTGCCAGTCGCCATTGAAAGTGAAGACAGCCTCACCTTTGCCGAAACGGTCAGCAGCGTCCGTGTACTCGATGGCGTTAATGTCGGGCGGGAAATAGCCATTCTTAATCCACTGCTCGAGGTGCTGGGCAGCGACTAGGTTCGACGGTGTGTCAATTGTAGCGCCTGGTTTCTGGTAGATCCAGTCGTTGATCGGTCCTACCGGGCCGTAGGCGGCCATCAGGTTTTGGAGCGGGAACGCAAGCCCCATACCACTCTTAGCACTGCCCCACTCCATGATCGGTTGGAGCCCGGCAGCTTTGGCCGCAGCAAGCAGGGCTTCAAACTCGGCGACCGTCTTGGGCGGCTCGGTCATGCCGATCTGGGCCGCCAGTGTCTTGTTGTAGAAGACGCCAGTCATGCTATAGTTAAGACCCATGGCGTAAAGCGTGCCGGAACCTCGGATCCAGTTTTCATCCAAACGGTTCTGGTTGAGCTGTGGCACCGGCCAATCGTTCCAGCCGAGCGCCGTCGCGTAGTCGTCTAAATTTTTCAAAAGGCCGTCCTGTGCGAAAGTGACCATCGTCGGCAACCTGATAAGGTCGGGCGGATTATCACTCGTGAGAAGCATCGGTGTCGTGTTGATGAGATTCGCGAACTGTTCCATGCTGATGTCCCAGGTGACGTTCGGGAACTGTTTCGTGAACTCTTCGGTAAGCTGTGTGGGCATATCCCATCCGGTCTCGAAGACGACTTTCATCACAATAGGATCCGTCCCACAGTTCGGTCCCGTGGCTACTGGAGGCACCGTCGGGGCTGTGGTCGGCGGCACTGCGGTCGGCGGCACTGCGGTCGGCGGCATTGCGGTCGGCGGCACTGCGGTCGGAACCGCTGTGGCGGGAGCCTGTGTTGCAGCCGGGGCAGCAGTTGTTGCTGGCGCACATGCGCCTAAAACTAGGCTGCTTAAAACTAACAGAGCAAACACTTGCAACGTGATTTTTTTCATGTTCTTCTCCTATATTATCGCGTAATATTAGTATTTTGAGAATCTAGATATTAACTCGATCAATATGTGATAGATTCCTTGTCTTTGGTCACCTCCTTCGACTAGCTCCGGATAAGTTATCCAGATATATAGACATTGAGTATTGCGTTATCTTGTTCGCTGTGATGACCATCGAAATTTGTTCATAAACAGGATTGGTTCTTACATCACGTCAAGAATACTAATCGATTGTCCTGTTGTGTAAGTTTTGTCGCGTACCCAGTTGCATAAAGAATATCAGAATTATTAGAGAAAGTGTTTTGATGAAAGCACTTTCAAATAAATTTTAGCATAATACACTGTAAGCGTCAACGTAAGAATATTTATTCACTTTTCCTTAGAAGCCGTATAGAGGGTCGATATTAATCGCTAGGTTTAGCTGAATTCTGGAAAGCAAATAGCTTAGCCAGTATTTGGTGTTCAAGGTACATGACAGCAACTATTAAGCTGTTAAGCGTTCAATGATGGTCAAGGGAAGTTTAATGTGCTGAACCGGGCGTGTATCGTCTGCTATGTGTGCAAGTATAATCTCGATCGCGATTCGCCCGGATTCATCCAAGTGTTGACGTACAGTGGTAAGATCCGCATATTCTGCCATATCGAGATCATCAAACCCGATTACTGCTAGCTCCTCTGGGACTTTGACCCCAAGCTGGTGGGCAACTTTTATCACACTTAGAGCCTGAAAATCGGTCGCAGCGAAAATAGCAGTGGGTGGTTTCGGAGTGTTTAGAAGTTCAATTGCGGCCTGACGGGTCTGTTCCATAGTATAAGGTGCCAGACGAACGAATTTATCTTCAAGCAAAATACCCGCATCTTGCAAACCCTGCCTGAAACCTACCAAACGTAAGCTAACGGGATGAATAGAATATTCAGGCAAATCGGAATCACCTAAAAATGCGATCCGGTGATGTCCTTTGGCGACAAGATATTCAGCTACCATCCGTCCACCAGCCACATCATCAATTTCAACACTATTTAATTTTGTATTGGGAAATTCGATCAATACAGTTGTTAGATTGTGCTTAAGCAGGTGGTTCACATAGGTATCTTCAACTGGTAAGGACATTATAACCAATCCATCCAGGTTGCCTGTAAGTGGTACTGATGAGAGGTAACTCTGTAATCTATCGACCGAGTCAACCGTATATATTACCAAATCGTAGTTTTTCTTGGATAATTCCCCTGCTAAACCTCGTAAACGCTGGACAAAGGAAGGTGCCGTAAAAAAGGGGGTAATTACACCAATACGCCCATTCAGGCGCAAGGCACGAGCACGAGCCTCAGCTTTAGGTACGAACCCAAGAGCATCGATGGCGACAATGACCTTCTGCCGCGTCTCAGAACTAACTCTATCAGGTGAATTTAGCACTCGAGAAATTGTAGAAATACTCGTCCCGGAATATTCCGCGACATCATATATGGTTGGATTTTTCTTTTTAGCGCACATCATTCACCAAAAATTAAATTTATGAAAGCACTTTCAATATAGCACAACTCAGCACATTGTGTCAACGTGTTTAAAAGAATATCAGGGTATTAATTGAGATAATAGCAAGGAAAATAATTGGTATCGTGGCCGTTCAATAGACTGTGACAAAAACGCTAGACATTGGATAGAATAAGTATTTTCTTGGTAATGTCTATTTAAGCCACTTATTAAGTACATGAGCTTCGTTCATCAAACACTTATCTCAAAAAATCATTACATCTTCTTTCTGCCTATGGACAGGTTTGCGGATCGCCTTCCTTGCTTCATACTTCGGGAACAATTCGGTCGCAATTTCGTTATAAGTATGAGCAAACAATACAGTGATGTGAGGACATTCTAGACATAACGGATGGCTTTTTTCTACATTTCCCCGCCCACAGCCCTTCCATTGCCGTATATCCATCCTCTTTAGAAAGGGCTGTGGGTTTTACTACCATACTACTCAAAATGTTGGTTCAAATAGAATGTATTCTTATTTATATAATCTATTAAATCCTCAGGCCGGACACGCCGTGATTTTCCAATCCGAACTGTAGGGATTTCCCCTATTTGCATCCAATGATATGTCTTAGATCGGCTGATATTCAATATTTCAGCGACCTCCTTTGCTGTCAGGAGGGTGTTGATTCTCAGTACTTTATCTTGTAATTCCTTATTTTGGTACATTTATAATATCTCCATTTCTTTTTGTTAATTGTTTTTGGGTTTTTAGCAAACTATCGATTGATCCATTCCTGCACCACCTCGGAATGGACGGCTTGCTTTCCTTGAACCAACTGCGTGAAATTAATCCATTGGTTGAGGATTTGAATCAATATAATCCATCGTCCGCAAGTACCGATGGATTTTTGCCTAAGGACAGGGAAGGGGCTGCATTTCCTTCTTCATGCCGTGTGCAACCGTGTGCAACCCAAAGCGCTTGGCATGGGAAAAAATCAGTGTTTTGACAGATATACCCCCATATATGGGTATATTCAATCTGTGCAACCGCCATATGTAGGCATTAGGGATTTAAAACGGCCTTTACCACTTCAATCGCACTGAAGAGGGCGCGGGTTCGAGTCCCGCTAGGTCTACCAGACCACTCTAACAAATGATCGTGTTTGGGTCAATAGCCGCTCCGGCTTAAGTACCGCCGCAGCTCCTAACTAATAGTAGATTTATGGCTACAATCACTTGTCATATCACTGTTATGCGGGATAATTGTCCCTCCAGCAACGGGACATCCGCCTATCGCCCTGCAATTCAAAATCGTATATGATGACTATAGCCTGAACTACGAAACACGGTTTCAACCGGGCTCAGGCATTACATTCATGATCTGCAAGGCGTAATCAAGCGCAACGTACACGTTGGTCGGGATGCTCCTGCTGGAGAATGGTTCCGGTCAATTTATTTTAGCCATTCAGCGATATAAGCTGCTATGACCAATGATGTCATTCTCGAGAAGATTGTCGTCAGGACTTGAAAAAATGATTGGAACGGATGACCTTAATAGCCAAGAAAGGGTGTAGACATGACTACCACGTGCGTGTTGTGGGTAAGAGCCTGCCCGGATTACAAGCCGCTGTTTTCGATCCTGGATGGTTTACGCGCTGACAATGGATGGCGCTATTGGATCAGTGAACAAAGTATAGAAGTGAATACTTGTGACATGGGAGAAGATATGGGGCCTACAGTGACAGAAGTCAAAATCGCCCTTCCGATGTCCCACAATACCTTGACAAGCGCCAAGGAGCATATACAATGATAGATAAGCGATTAAGAAATGAGATCGTTCAGCGCATACTGATTATCTCGGCCGTAAGTACCTTGCACTTTGACAAGTTTAACCCTAGAAATATTAAGTTCGGCAGTAAGTGCAGCTTAGGCTGCCCGAGGGGAAACTTATAAGCTGCTGAGAGGATACCCACCCTCTCCGCTAGAAGTGGTAATTAGTACTTAGTAATCAGGAAAACGAAAGAACCTAATAATTTGTAAATTATCCACTATGGACACAAGGGGGGGATGATAGATCCGAATCCAACTTTCTCAGGAGGGTAGAAAATCCTGGGTAGAGTAATGCGTCTTCTTACTGAAGAATCAGACCAGTTTTAAGGTATAATGTGTAATAGGACAATATAGAGCTAAATAATCCGCATATCTCGGTGCGGATAATATTGAAAGGATGGGTTAGATATGTTGAATCTGAATTCCGTGATGATCGGGACAAAACAGCTTGAAGTGTTGGCCAAATTCTACGAAAAGGTGCTTGGCAAGCCAGCAGACATGGTCGATAAGGAGAACGGCTTCTATGGATGGCAGGTTGGTAGTAGCTATATGTCGTTACTCGACCATTCCGAAATGATGGGTAAAACTAAAGATCCCGGACGGGTGATGTTGAATTTTGAGACCTCTCAGGTGCATGAAGAATTTGAGCGAATCAAAAAAAACGGTGGTATAGTTATCCGGGCGCCTTATCAAATCGGAGATGGATGGATCGCAACTCTGGCAGACCCTGATGGCAACTACTTTCAGCTGGTGACACCGATGCAGATGTAAGTGGTCCAACTGATTGTGTAGGATTTTTCGAGCCCTGTGGTCCATTTACCGGAGAAATAGTCCAACTTAGGTCCCCATGAGGGGATTTATCCCACACGGGGACAGGTTCGAATACCAACTTATCCGTAGAATAATGACGAACCGACTACCCACCGTGGGCACCCAAGGACGGTGTTCTTCACGTGAGAGATCGCTCAGTGATAGCTGGGCGATCTCAACTTTTAAACGGTTACCCTTCTTTGTCCGTACGCCTCGACGCTTGTCAAGGCATTGTGGGACATTGGGAGGAAGATTTTGACTTCTGTCGCCATCTGTCCCCTATCTTCCCCTGTGTCACAAATGTCCAATTCGACACTGTTATCTTTGATCCAGTAACGTCGCCCAGTGTCGGCGCGCAGTCCATCCATCAGCCTGAAGAGGATCTCAAAGTCAGGATTCACCTTCACCCACAGTATGCGTTTCGATCCCACATCGCAGCCTACTTCCTGGATCATGGTGCGCACCAGCATCTTACGCTCTTCGCGGGTAGCCCATTCCCAGCTCTGGCGCAGGTTCAGCAGCGTGCGCGCCGCCCGACCGATGGCGGCTTAAGGGATACGGTTGAGCAGCTCAAGCTTTTCCTATGGGCTATTCGCGAGGCTCGGCACCCTGGATACCCTCTCCTTCAACCTGACAACTGCCAACCAGTTCACGGATATAGTCAATCAGTGCCTCTACATTGGAGAACCCCAGGTACTTACCAGTGTGGGGATCTTCTAGGGAGGCGCGCCAGCCCAATTTTCCTGCATCTTTGATATGCCATAGACGCAGCAGGTACGCCAAGTAACCTCTCATAATGATCGCCACAAGTACCAAACAATCTAATCAGACCCATCTCGTTTGGTTAGGAGGGGAGGTCACCCGCTACGACCCTCCCCTCTTCGCTACCCGGATATAAAGAACAACCATCAGGAAAACGAGCTGCAAATCACTGACACTGGATTGACTTAATGCTCTAGGACCGTTATGGTACACACGCCGTAATTCATGTCCACCCACATCTTCATTCCGGCATACATCCCATATCCGTTGCCCGATCCGTTATAGACGGCGCCTGCTTCGGTCATCTGTCCAGCCCAGGTGCCTTCCCACAGACCACCTTCGTCAGTTACAAAACTAAAGGTGCCCCAAATCGGTCCAGTCCAATCCGATTGCCAGTTTGCGTTCACTACTACAGTGTTATCTCCGACGATTCGAGGATCAGGCCCAGTTTCTCGAAACAATTGAATCATCCCCCGAATATGAATATTGCCATTCGGGTAAGTCCACGTGCCTGGATCTAGATTAGCGATAAGTTCCTCGGTGCATGGGAATTCAGTCTTTTCAGCTGCTGTTACTGGCGTAACCCCGAACAGGGGAATTGCCAGGATAACCAGGAGGACACCAAGCAAGAAGTAACTTTTTTTCATCGAAATTCCTCACTTTCTTTTATTATGATCATCTGTAGTTGACTGTGAATGTGGTTCAAGAATTTATATTTCCATACACCGACCTCCTTATTTGGTGAAAGACATTTTTGGGTGACCCACAAAGTGCAAGCGGCTTTTATACTTGAAATATGTGAATGAAGAAGATTCAATAATCAATCTAACAGATCATAGCTGCGAAATCGTGGCGAAATCGTTATGGAAGATCACTTGGTCATCAAGGTGAAAGAGGCTTTGAGGCTTATAAGTTTTTACATAGCCCTATTCAGTCTTTTGTCCGAAGATCTGAGGTTTATGTTGAATAGCAAGAATAAATACTATATAATAATGACAAGTCAAAAAAGCGAAACCTTTCAATAAAAACGATGACACGCCTTTCGATACATTTGTTGGGCAGTTTCCGTGCTGATTTGAACGGGAGACCGGTCAAAGACTTTAAATCAGATAAGGTCCGTGCCCTGTTAGCATTTCTGGCCGTTGAAGCTGATCGTCCTCACTCGCGAGATTCCTTGTCCTGGTTGCTGTGGCCGGATTCGCCAAACCAGGCGGCCCGCACTAATTTGCGTAGCATACTTGCCAATCTTCGCCAAGTTATAAATGATTCGTATGCTTCTCCCCCCCACTTGATCATCGATAGGGAGACCATCCAATTCAATAAAACCAGTGACCACTGGCTGGATGTCTCTTCTCTCATGTCCCTGAATCGTGAATTTACCACTGGAATATCCCAACCGGATCAACTCGAAGAATCCATTACGCTCTATCAGGGTGCTTTTTTAGATGGATTTTCGCTAAGCGATAGCACCCCATTTGAGGAATGGGCGCTACTCAAACGCGAGCAGATCAGCCGGCAGGTGATGGATGCGTTTTGTCTTCTTGCGGCTCATTACGAGCATTACGGTAAATTTGATAAAGCCGAAATTTACACCCGGAAACTGGTCGAATTAGAGCCTTGGAATGAAGAGGCTCACCAGCAGCTAATGCGTATATTGGCTGTAAGCGGGAAACGAAGCGCCGCTCTGGTTCAGTATGAAGCTTGCTGCCGGCTGCTGGCTAAGGAACTGGAGGTCGAACCTTCCCAAGAGACAACACGCTTGTATGAAGCGATTCGAGACGGCTCATTCGAAAAATTAGTCGCGCATCCTTCAGCGGAGCATCCCGCTCCTGGAGCACCACCTTACAAGGGGTTGCAGTATTTTGACGAACAAGATGTAAGTCTTTTTTTCGGGCGCGAGCTGTTGACTGCTAAGTTGGTGTCACGTTTGCGAGAAATGCTCAGCCCTACTCAAATGGAATATGGAGCGAGAACAAGCCGTTTTCTGGCGGTGGTCGGCGCTTCAGGCAGTGGAAAATCCTCCGTCGTGAGGGCCGGGTTGGTACCTGCCATTAAACGCGGGCAAAAGCTGGTAGATGATACATTCCCGCCCGAGGGGAGCACTGCCTGGCAGGTATACATTCTGACCCCGACCGCGCATCCCCTTCAATCAATGGCGCTCAGCCTGACAAAAGAAGAGCAGTCACTGACCGCCGCTGTAACGTTGATGGACGATTTCAAGCGCGACCAACGTTGCCTGCATTTGTTCGCCAGTAGATCGATCCTTTCCAGTGGCAGGCGTAGGCTCCTGTTCATCGTCGACCAGTTTGAAGAGCTTTTCACCGTGTGCAAAGATGAGGTGGAACGTGTCGCCTTTGTCGATAACCTGTTAAATGCGGCTTCCACCGATGGTCCAACGATCGTTGTGATCGTCCTGCGGGCTGATTTTTATGCCCATTGCGCCCGTTACCCCCAACTGCGCCAGGCACTCTGCGACCGGCAGGAATTTATTGGCCCAATGGGCCAAGAGGAGCTGACCAGGGCAATTGAAGAACCAGCACGTTATGGTGGGTGGGAGTTCGAACCGGGGCTGGTGGACCTGATCCTGCGCGATGCCGCTGATGAGCCGGGCATGCTGCCGCTGCTTTCGCATGCTCTATTGGAAACCTGGGATCGGCGGAGAGGACGCATGCTGACCCTCCAGGGATACGCGGATGCAGGTGGGGTGCGCGGGGCTATCGCCCGCACCGCCGATGCCGT
>Ga0315277_10005643_pt1 | contig 16468 bp, 17 predicted proteins | sample YL17G05_15_MG_FD_203695 | JGI IMG/M metagenome (GOLD analysis project Ga0315277, IMG submission 203695) | Sediment microbial communities from Yellowstone Lake, YNP, Wyoming, USA - YL17G05_15 | ecosystem: Environmental > Aquatic > Freshwater > Lake > Sediment | place: USA: Wyoming | collected... | reverse complement strand
TGTGAGATGCCCGCAAAACACTCTGTGTGGTTTTGAAGGTGCGAAAGCGCCGGGTTCCCGCCTGCGGGCGGGGCGCGGCGCGTCCAAAAGCGCATAACCTTTCCGGTGGCGATAGCAGAGGGGCCACACCCGATCCCATTCCGAACTCGGTCGTTAAGCCCTCCAGCGCCGATGGTACTTGGCCGGGAACGGCCCGGGAGAGTAGGTCACCGCCGGGAAACTATTGAGACAGCCGGACCCCATTATGGGTCCGGCTTCTTGTTATCTGCAAACGCTACATTACAGGAAGGGGTGATTGCCGCCCATGCCGAAAGACCGTTTGATGCCGAGCCGGCACACGGCGAAGGCTCGAAATCCTTGAGAGAGACTAAAAGCGTGCCCTCCACAGCGACTTGCCCTCAGAAAGAGCAGGCCTCCGCGCCCCTGGCCGAGGCCGTATTCAACTACGCATCGGAAGGCTTGCTCCGCCTGCACATGCCGGGTCACAAAGGCAGGGCGCTCTCATCTTCAGCACAGCACCTCATGGACCACGCGTTTGAACACGACCTTACTGAACTCCCCGGGCTGGACGATCTTTTCGCGGCGTCCGGGCCCATCGAGCAAGCCCAGAGACTTGCGGCAGGCGCATTCGGTTCAGACCAGGCGTTTTTCCTGGTCGGCGGCGCAAGCGCAGGGATCATTTCATCGCTCTGGGCAGCGCTTTCGCCGGGTAGTACACTTGCACTAGCGCGGAACAGCCACCGGTCCGCGGTATCGGCGTTGCTGCTTTCCGGCGCCACGCCTGCATGGGCGCGTGGATCGTTCAGGCCGCCTTTATACTTGCCGGAGCCCGTAGGTGCAGGAGAACTGGTTGCCGTTGCGCCGCGAGATGTGCGCTGCATATTGCTCACAAGTCCGACGTACGACGGTCTTTACCCGGAGTCCGCGAGGCGCGCAATGGTGCGGGCCGGGGCCCACGGCTGCTCGCAACCGTCACCCGCAGGACTGCCGGGCTCCAGGCCGGTCGTGATAGTCGACGAGGCCCACGGCGCCCACATGTACTTCCTTGAGGCTCCTCCGGGCGCCGCCCACATTGGAGCGCGCGGAGACACCGTGCTCGCGCTTGAGCAAGATGTTGATGCGTGCGTCCACGGCGCGCACAAGACGCTTGGGTCTCTGACAGGCACGGGGCTATTGCACCTCAAGGGCACGCGACTTGATCCAGGCCGTGTGCGACAGGCGCTGCTTACCGTCCAGACGAGCAGTCCATCTTACCTGATGATGGCATCGCTGGATCTGGCGCGAAGGGACATGGTATTGAACGGGCGGGTGCTGCTAGCGGCCGCTGTCTCCGAAGCGGAGTCGGCCAGGCAGAGCCTGCTGCGGGCGGGCATTGACTACTTCAGGCCGGGAGGGCCGTCAGACCTAACAAGGCTGGTCATCGGGTCAGTGCAGTTCGGCATGACCGGCGCCGGGCTTTACGCAAGGCTCCGCGATGGGGGCGTGCAGGCCGAATATGCCGGGCTGCTATACGTCGTTTTCGTCTTCTCTATTGGTGACGCTCCAGGGTCGGGGACCAGGCTTGTTGAAGCTCTTGAAAGGATCCGGAAGGAGCCCGGGACCGGAAGATGCGGGGCACGAGGCGTGAGCAAGGTAGCCGTTGATGGGAGTCCGGCGGAGGATGTGGCACGGGCCGTCGACGCAGCACAGGCGCTTGCAGGTGTTGACCTCCCGGTAAGAGCGCTGACGCCGCGCCAGGCGTGGACGGCGAAGTGGCGCGAGGTGCCGCTCTCCCAGAGCGTGGGCCGGGTGGCCGCGGAAAGCGTCTTCACCTACCCGCCGGGATCGGCGCTGCTGGTCGCGGGAGAGATCGTCCCACCCTGGCTGCCGGGGATGGTCGAGGAATTCCATTTGCTGGAAGGCCATTTCCAGGGTCCTGCCGACAGGAGTCTTGGAACACTGCGAGTAGTGGAGGGCTGATTATTTGGGCAGAGCAGGGGTTTTCATAGTCTTTGAGGGTTGCGACGGGTCCGGGAAAACGACTAATATAGCAAGGCTGGTGGTTGAACTTGGCGCCAGAGGGTACGGTGTGACGTCCACGCGGGAGCCTGGGGGCACAGCGATCGGCGAGAAGATACGATCCATCCTGCTGGACAGCCGGAACCTTCGCATGTCCATGCGTTGTGAAGCTCTGCTCTATGCGGCATCGCGTGCACAGCTCGTCGAAGAGACGATTGCGCCAGCGCTCGAACGCGGAGACGTGGTCATCTGCGAGAGGTACTACTACTCGTCGCTGGCATACCAGGCGTATGCCGGCGGTCTCGATGCGGGATTCGTGCGCAGGCTCAATGAGTGGGCTACGCAGGATATTATGCCGGACCTCATCTTGTTGCTGGATGTCGACCCGAAGGAAAGTCTCGGCCGGAAGGCAGGCGGGTTTGACCGGATCGAAGGCCGGACGCTTCGATATCACGAAACGGTCCGGAACGCCTATCTGGCCCTTGCCCGGGAAGAGCCGCAGCGATACCGCGTCGTGGATGGGGCCCGCCCCGTGGAAGAGGTATGGGGTGAAGTCTGGGGCCACATCCAAAAAGTTCTTGCTCATGTCGCTGGGAAGGGAACCACTTGCGGTTCATAGAAACCCTATAGCAAAGCCATTTTAGGACCTTTCAGCGAGGAGGTGCATCGCGTGAAGCTCATCATTTCGGTTGTCCAGGACAAGGACGCTATGCGTCTTGTTGAAGGGCTGGTTGAGAAGGGCTACCGGTCCACGAAGCTTGCCAGCACCGGCGGCTTCTTGAGAGAGGGCAACACAACGCTCCTGATTGGCGTCCAAGAACACCAGGTTGACGAAGTGGTGTCAATTATCAAGAAGACTTGCCGGTCGAGAGAGCAGCTTGTAACTCCCATTTCCCCCGTTGGCGGTCCGACGGACCTCTATGTTCCCTATCCTGTGGAGGTCGTCGTGGGTGGCGCCACTGTGTTCGTCCTTGATGTGGAGCGCTTCGAGAAAGTCTAGCGGCTCAATATGGCTACCTTCAGTGTCGTTGGCCAGCCCTTAGCTCAGAAGATAATCGAGTCCTCCCTGGTTGGAGGGCGGGTAAGTCATGCCTACTTGTTCTCCGGCCCGGACGGCACCGGCAAGAGCGTCCTCGCGCTTGAGTTTGCCCTTCACCTCACCGGCCCGGCAGAAGATGCAAACCACCCGGATATCCTCGTCTCGGAGCCGGATGGCGCCTCGTTCAAGATCGAGCAGGCCCGGTGGGTGCAACGAGAGCTGTCGATGAAGCCTGTTTCCGCTGGGCGACGCGTCGCCATCATCAAGCGGGCGGAGAAGATGACGGATGAGGCAGCGAACAGCCTGCTCAAGATTCTGGAGGATCCACCGGCTGCGGCGGTGCTCATCCTGCTCACCTCGAACGTGAATGTCATCCTGCCCACGATCGTATCAAGATGCCAGGTTATCCCTTTCAGACCGGTGCCGCCTGGAGACATCGAAGGCTTTCTCGCGTCGAAGGGGGCGCCTCCGGAGCGGGCACATGCTGCGGCCGCCCTGTCGCAGGGTATAATTGGCAAGGCTCTGGCGCTCGCCTTTGAGGAAGGACCGGGCAAAGGGCGGGCTCTGGCGGCGAGTTGTCTTTCACCGGCCGGCACGGCGAACCCATTCGAGAAGGCATCGCATTTCCCGGGCGAGAGGTCCGAGATAGCGGATGTCCTGTCATTTGTCGCATGGATGATCAGAGACGCCATCGCGGTCGCAAGTGGTGCGAGCGAAGACTCGCTTCTGAACCTTGACATGCGAGATGTGATCGAGACCCTGTCGCGCGTGCCGTATGAGAATCTTGTGCGCGCGATAAGCGAGACGGTCAAAGCCAGGGACCGCATTGAGCATAATTGTAATATCCAGTGTACACTTGAGTTGATGCTCATGAGGCTTGGTAAGCTGATTTCGCCTGTATCCGGCCGCTACGGCCGTTAATGGAGGAAGGATTCCTGTGGTTAACGTGATTGGCGTCAGGTTCAAGAGCGCGGGAAAGATTTACTATTTCGACCCGGCCGGACAAGACTTGAGACCCGGTGATGCGGTGATAGTCGAGACGGCACGGGGGCTGGAGCACGGCTCAGTTGTGCTCGGCCCGAGAGATGTCCCCGAAGAGCAAATTGTGGCGCCTTTGAAGAAAGTCATCAGGAAGGCATCTGATAAAGACGTCGAGCAAATTGCGCAGAACAAGACCAAAGAGAAGGAAGCCCTGGAGACCTGCGCGCAGAAAGTCGCGGCTCACGGCCTCGATATGCACCTGGTGGACTGTGAATACACCTTCGACAACTCCAAGATAGTGTTCTATTTCACCGCGGACGGCCGTGTCGACTTCCGGGAACTCGTCAAGGACCTTGCTTCCGTGTTCAGGACGCGCATTGAATTGAGGCAGATCGGAGTGCGCGACGAAGCAAAGATACTCGGGGGCATCGGCAATTGCGGCCGCGAGTTCTGCTGCAGGTCGTTCCTCGGCGATTTCCAGCCTGTGTCAATCAAGATGGCCAAGGAGCAAAACCTGAGCCTTAACCCTTCCAAGATCTCGGGCGTCTGCGGCAGGCTCATGTGCTGTCTCCGCTTTGAGTGCGACCACTACGAAGACTTGCGCTCGGGAATGCCGGAAGTGGGTGCCAGGGTGGTCACCGTTGAAGGCGAGGGCAAGGTCTCCGCAGTGAACGTGCTGCGCAACACCGTCAGTGTGGAACTGGAAGGCGGCAAGAACATGGAGTTCCCCGCTGAGGAAGTTGAGATCAAGAAGCCGGCGGGTCCGGAGCCAGGCCCAGAGCCACGTCCGGAGCCGGGCCCTGCGCCTTCCCAGGCCGCACCCCCTGAAAGCGAGGCGGAGCCTGTCTCAGAGGAGCCAGAGAAGGAGCCACCCGCGCCAAAACCGGAATGACAGGCAAACTGTACGTTTGCGCCACGCCCATAGGAAACTTGCAGGATATCACCCTCCGGGTCCTGAGTGTGCTGTCTTCGGTGGCCGTCATCGCTGCTGAGGACACCCGTCACACCCGGAAGCTCCTCTCTTTTCACGGGATTTCCAGGCCTTTGGTGAGTTACCACGAGCACAACAAGCAGGAAGCCGGCGCGGCGCTTATCCAGAGGCTCCAAGCAGGTGAAGACATCGCACTGGTCACCGATGCCGGGATGCCGGCGATATCCGACCCAGGGAGGGACCTTGTGTCGGCGGCTGCCGGAGCAGGCATAACTGTGGTGCCCGTGCCCGGGCCCAGCGCCGTCACTGCAGCGCTGTCGGTGAGCGGGCTATTCGCGGATGAATTCACTTTCGTGGGCTTTCTGCCGCGCGGCGCGAAGCGGCTCCTGGGCCTGCTCGATGAGTTCCGTTACCAGAAGAGAGCACTCGTCGCGTACGAATCGCCCAGACGGCTTGTTTCCTCACTTGAAGTCATAGCCGCGTTCGACCCAGGTCGCCGCATATGTGTCACCCGCGAGCTCACCAAGGTGCACGAGGAAGTATTCAGGGGCGCAGTGTCTGAGGCCAGAGACTTCTTCTCTGCGAAAGAGGTGCTCGGCGAGATCACTGTCATCGTCGAAGGGGCGAAACCCGGGCCCGGGGCCAAAGCCGGGCACGGGGCGGAGACGGAAGCGGCAGGCAAAGCGCACGGAGCGGAACAGCGCGAGACTGCACAGGGCGAGGCGCTGGACGAGGTAATGCGCCTCGTGCAAGGCGGGATGCCGCTGAATGAGGCCGTGCGGACTGTGGCGGCGAAGACCGGTCTCAAACGGAACGAACTTTACAGGCTCGCCCTGGCTCGGAAACTGGGCTGATAGAGGACTGATGGAGGAAGTGAATGCAGACAGGGCTAAATCCCTAACGTGGATCTAGCCTTTCTCTATTCTCGGGAGGTGCAAACCGTGTTTGACCTGTTGATCAAGGGCGGCAGAGTATACGATGGCACCGGCTCACCCTGGTCTTATGCCGACGTTGCTGTCGAGGGGGGCAAGATCGCGGCCGTTGGCCCGCTGGCGTGGTCCCGGGCCGCGCGCGTAATCGACGCCGGAGGCCTTGCTGTATCACCGGGCTTCATAGACATTCACTCTCACAGCGATACCGTATTTCTCGCAAACCCGAAGGCCGATAGCAAGGTCCGGCAGGGTGTCACGCTTGAAGTCGCCGGCAACTGCGGTAGCTCCGTGGCTCCCGTGACCGAGAAGTCGTTGGAGCGCACCCAGGAGAACACTCGCGGGGAAGCCGAGGTCACCTGGAGGACCATGGGACAGTACTTCGATGCGCTCGAGCGCTCCGGTGTGACGACGAACCTGGCGTGTCTTGTCGGTCACGGCCAGATCAGGGCCAGCGTGATGGGCTACGACCGGCGCCCGCCCACTCCGGCGGAGCTGGAGGCTATGAAGAAGCTCGTCGCAGAGGCGATGGATGATGGAGCAATTGGCATCTCATCGGGCCTGATCTACCCCCCAAGCTCCTATGCGGAGACGGACGAGTTGATCGACCTCGCCCGGGTAGCTGCTTCCCGCCACGGCCTTTACTTCACCCATATGAGAAATGAGAACGTCGACCTCCTCAAGTCGGTCGCTGAAGCCATTGAGGTCGGTGAGAAGGCGGGTCTGCCGGTGCAGATAGCCCACCACAAGGCCAGCGGCGAGAAAGCCTGGGGCCTGGTCAAGCAGTCGCTGCCCATGATCGATGAAGCCAGAGCTCGGGGGGTGGACGTCACGGCGGACCAGTACCCCTACATCGCTTCGTCCACCGGGCTAACCTCGATCATCCCCGGTTGGGCTCATGAAGGCGGGCGGCCTGCCATCCTGGCAAGGCTCAAGGACCCGGCAACCAGGGCCAGGCTCAAGACGGAGGTAACCGCCAACAGGGGTGGCACCTGGGACAAGCTTGTGGTGTCCAAAGTCAACACCGAAGCGAACAAGCCGTTTGAAGGCAAGAGCATAGCTGAGATCGCGACGGCGCTGGGAAAAGAGCCGTGCGATGCAGCTTTTGACCTGCTCGTTGAAGAGGAATGTGACGTTGGGCAGATCAGTTTCGGCATGTGCGAAGAGGACGTAATGATGGTGATGCGCCACCCGTTCATAATGCCGGGGAGCGACGGCAGCTCGCTTGCGAACTATGGCGTGCTCGCAGAGGGCAAGCCGCACCCGCGTAACTACGGTACCTTCGCGCGCGTCCTCGGCAAGTACGTGCGGGAAGAGCATAACCTGCGGCTCGAAGAGGCCGTCCGGAAGATGACTTCACTGCCCGCGTGGCGGCTCCGGCTGTGGGATAGGGGCATCCTCAGGCCCGGAAACTGGGCGGATGTGACGGTGTTCGATCCGGCGACCGTCAGGGATGTATCCGATTTCGCCGACCCGCACAGGTATGCAGCGGGCATAGCATTCGTGCTGGTGAACGGCCGGGTGGTAGTCGACAACGGATCTCGCACGGATGTTGTGGCCGGCAAAGTGCTCAGGATGAAGAGATAGCGCGAAACGGAGGCGGGGCGCCTGGCGCGCCCCGCACACCTCATCTATGGCACAAGTGAAACACGGTACCTGGCGTTATACTGCCCTGTCGGAAGAGAGGAGCTCGAGGCAGCTCTTGCAGACGTTCTTACCCTTGAAATGCACGACACCGTTTGCATTACCACAAAACACACATGCGGGCTCATACTTCTTGAGGATAATCTTCTCGCCATCGACGTAAATCTCCAGAGAATCCTTCTCCTCGATGTCCAGGGTTCTCCTGAGTTCGATGGGGATCACAACCCGACCAAGTTCGTCAACTTTCCGCACAATACCGGTGGATTTCATCATATCGCTTACCCCTCTTTCGCCAGGAATCGACGGACGAAAACTAGTTAAAGCATACCAGCGCTTCCATATATAGTCAACGGTTGTTTCCCATATACAGGAAAGATTGGACGGAGGTGGAAGACCACAGCGCAGACTCCGCCGCCGGTCGCACCCCGGTACGTGCCCGGTACCGGAGACCAGGCCAACTTGACAATTACAGGTAGGGATAATATCATTCATGTAAAACCAACCAGCACAGCGATGATGGGGATGAGTAGTCCTGGACTGAGGCCACAAGAGAGCCGGGTCAGGTGAAAGCCGGCGCCTCTGGAAAAGGACGAACATGGCCCCGGAGTTCCCCGGTCGAACCGCAGTAGGCCGGGGCGCAGGGCGCGCGATACAGCGCCGGGGTATCAGGCGGGTGGGCTCATGTGCCGGCACGCTGCGTACCTGTCGAGGCGCTCACTGCGAGGCGGGCGCGAAAAAGGGTGGCACCACGAATCCCTCGTCCCTTGCGGGCGTGGGATTTTCTGTTTTTACTGGGGGACATTGATTCATGGAGGTGCCCTGATGGCAAAGCCAACGTTCTACATCACCACACCGATCTACTACCCGAGCGACCGGCTCCATATCGGTCATGCCTACACCACCGTTGCGACGGATACTCTCTGCAGGTGGAAAAGGCTTGATGGGTATGACGTGTTCTTCCTTACGGGGACGGACGAACACGGCCAGAAGATCCAGAGGAGGGCTGAGAAAGTGGGGAAGAGCCCTCAGGAATTCGTTGACTCCATCGTAGTAACTATAGAGGACCTCTGGGACGTGCTGAAGATACAGTACGACGACTTTATCCGCACTACAGAGGACCGGCACGTCACGCGCGTCCAGCAGATATTTGAGAAGATATACCGGAAAGGCGACATCTACAAGGCGGAATACGAGGGCTGGTACTGCGCGGACTGCGAGGCCTACTTCACCGAGACCCAGTACAAGGACCTTGGCGGAAGGTGCCCCGACCACGACCGGCCGCTCGAAAGGTTGCGGGAGGAGAGCTACTTCTTCAGGCTCTCCAAATACTCGCAGAGGCTGCTCGAACACATTGAAAAGAACCCGGACTTCATCCAGCCGGAGTCGCGCCGCAACGAGATGGTAAGCTTCATCAAGAGCGGCCTTGAGGACCTGTGCGTCTCCAGGACGACATTCTCCTGGGGCGTGCCGGTCACTTTTGACCCCAAGCATGTTGTTTACGTGTGGTTTGACGCCTTGACAAACTACATCACGGCTCTTGGATACCCGGACGGTGAGCTGTACAAGAGGTACTGGCCCGCGGACGTGCACCTGATGGGGAAGGAGATCGTAAGGTTCCACTCGATCATCTGGCCCATAATCCTGATGGCGCTTGGCGAGCCGCTTCCGAAGAAGGTCTATGGACATGGTTGGCTCATACTCGAGAGCGGCAAGATGTCGAAGACGAAAGGCAATGTCGTAGACCCCGTCCTGCTGGTTGGCAAGTACGGCCTGGATGCGGTAAGGTACTTCCTGCTCAGGGAGATACCGTTCGGGTCCGACGGCGTTTACTCTGAGGACGCTCTGGTTGCGCGCATCAATGCCGACCTGGCGAACGACCTGGGTAACTTGCTGAACCGAACGCTGACCGTGTTTGAGCGATCGACAGGCGGCCGCATTCCGGCCCCGGGGACACTCGAACCCCAGGATGAGGCGCTCAAGCGGCAGGCGCTGGGGCTTGTGAGTGAGGTCCGCGGCCTCTTGGACCAGCTTGACATATCCAGTGCTGTGGCGGCCATTTTCAAAGTGGTCGGCGCGGCGAACAAGTACATTGACGAGAATGCTCCCTGGTCGCTGGCAAAGCAGGGCAAGACGGAGCGGTTAGGTACTGTCCTGTATGTGCTTGCCGAAGTGCTGAGGGTACTGGCGACCATCCTGCAGCCGTTCCTTATCGAAGCCTCGGGCCGGATGTGGAGCCAGCTCGGCCTGGGAGAAAGCATACCGGGACAGGCGTGGGCGGATCTCGACAGGTGGGGGGTTGTCCGGCCGGGTACGCAGGTGAAGAAAGGCAGCCCGCTTTTCCCGCGTATCGATACGCGGGAGCCCAGGGTGGGCGCGCCGGAAGAAAAGGCCCCTGTGCCGGAGGAGGCCGGCCCGCCCGCGGCTGCGGAGGAGGCGTCTAAGGTGGCAGAGCCAGGCGAGATCTCGATCGACGCTTTCCAGCAGGTGGACCTGCGAACGGCGAAGATTGTGGCAGCCGGAAGAGTGGAAGGCACAGAGAAACTCTTGAAACTCCTGATAGACATCGGGACGGAGCAGCGCGAGATCGTGTCCGGCATCGCGGATTACTATGAGCCCGAGTCGCTTGTGGGCAAGACCATAGTCGTGATCGTGAACCTCAGGCCTGCGAAGATAAGGGGCGTCGAATCGCGCGGTATGCTGCTGGCGGCGACCAGGGACGAGAGACTTGTGCTGCTCACGAGCGATAACGACATTCCGCCCGGGAGCAAGATCAGCTGAGTGCGGAGGTACACGCATTGCTCATTGACACTCATGCTCACCTGAACGGGGAAGAGTTCGACCGGGACAGGGAGGCTGTCATAGGCCGCGCCGCATCTGCCGGGGTCGCCGCGATAATCGACATAGGCAGCGACCTGGACTCGTGCCGGAAGTCCCTGGAGCTCGCGCGGCGGCCGGGGCTGTACGCGACGGTCGGAATACACCCGCACTCGGCGAAGTCTATGAGCGCGTGGCTTAAGGACATTGAACTCATGGCGGCCTCTCCGGAAGTCGTTGCCATAGGCGAGATCGGGCTGGACTACTACAGGAACCTGTCGGAGCCTTCTGCACAACGCGAGTGCTTCGTGCATTTCCTGGAACTGGCGCGTAGGTCAGGGCTACCCGTGATCATTCACGACAGGGACGCGCACCAGGACACTGTCGACCTGCTGCGGCTTGAGCACGTGGAAGATTCCGGTGGAGTGATGCACTGTTTCTCAGGCGATACGGAGATGGCCAGGAAGTGCCTGGACATGGGCCTTTACATCTCGATCGCAGGCCCGGTGACATTCAAGAATAACGCCCGTGGCCAGCAGGTGGCCAGGTTTGTCCCTGATGACAGACTCCTGCTGGAGACAGATTGCCCGTTCTTGACCCCAGAGCCGCACCGGGGAAAGCGGAATGAGCCTGCGATGGTGCAGGTCGTAGCGGAACGTGTGGCCGCCCTGAGGGGCGTGCCGCTGGGAAAGATCGTCGAGGTTACCGGGGCCAACGCTCAACGCCTGTTCGGCCTCAATAAAGGAAGGAGGCTGGTCGCCGCGAATCTGGAAGAGTAAACCAGTCCCGCATCCGATCTGAAAGGGGAGGATCACGAGACATGGCTACTCAAAGGCGCCGGCAGCGGAGCATAAGGCTGAAGCCCGTCTGGCTTCTAGCCGCGCTTGTCTTCGCTATCGTGCTGGGCCGAGTCGCGTGGGTCAAAGCGAACGAGAAACACGTTGAAATAGAGGTAGATGGTTCAACCAAATCCCTCGTGACTTTGAAGAAGACAGTGGCCGAAGCTCTTGTTGACGCGCAGGTGACCCTGGGTCCGGCGGATGAGGTCGCGCCCGCGACCGGAGACCGCCTCCAGAAGCAGCAGAAGATCACCGTCACCCGTGCTGTGCCGGTACAGGTTGCGGTCGACGGCAACACGAAAGACCTGCTGACGACCAGGAAAACCGTCAAGGCCGTTCTTGAGCAGGCTGGCGTTGCGCTGGGCCAGCTGGACAAGATCAAGCCCGCCATCGAGGCAGAGATAAGCCCCGGTCTGACCATCGAGATTACCCGGGTTAAGGAGGATCTCACGGTCCAGCGAGTCAGCATCCCGTTTACAACCCAGAAGCGTGATGACGAGACTCTCGAACTGGGCCTGACTAAGGTTCTGCAGGCGGGCGTGAACGGCATTAAGGAACTCAAGTACAGGGTGACGTACGAGAATAACAAGAAGGCCAAGAGCGTACTGGTCAGCACAACAGTGATAAAGCAACCGGTTCCGAAGATTGTCGCCTACGGCACAGCCGGCACGATAAGCCGCGGCGGACAGACGCTGCGTTTCAAAAAGGCCTACGAAATGACTGCGACGGCCTATTTCCCGGGGCCCGAAAGCACCGGCAAGTGGGCGGATGGCTACACGTCGATCGGGATGAAAGCCACGTTCGGGATCGTGGCAGTTGACCCCAAAGTAATACCGCTTCGCTCCAGGGTTTATGTTGACGGGTATGGCTACGCTATAGCGGGGGACGTGGGTTCGGCCATCAAAGGGCTCCGGATCGACCTGTGCTACGACACCAGGGAAGAGGCTCTGAACTGGGGCCGGAGGAAGACCAAGGTGTACGTGCTGGCAGACTAGGGGTGTTGCGTATCGATCTGGCGAGGCCCACGGTGATAAGGGCAGTTCTGGCCGAGCACGGGCTTAAGCCCAACAAGGCGCTCGGCCAGAATTTCATTGCCGACCACAATCATCTCGAGCGTATTGTCGAGACCGCCGGGCTCTCGCCACAGGACGGCGTACTGGAGATAGGGCCTGGGATAGGCGCCCTGACGCGCGAGCTAGCGGCACGGTGCAGGTTCGTCGTGGCGGTTGAGGTGGACAAAGGGCTTGTCAGGGCCCTCGGCGACACGTGCGGAGACTTGCAGAACGTGCACATCATCCACTCAGACATACTGGCCCTCGACCTGGGCGAGGTGCTGTCGGAAATCCGCGAGCGGACAGGCGCAACGAATGGCCTGCGTGGCGAGGCGGTGCCCGGCGATATCCGGGTGGTGGCGAACCTTCCCTATTACATCACGACGCCGGCGATATTCCAGTTGCTCGAGCACCGCGAAAACATCAAGAGTATGGTATTTCTCGTTCAGAGGGAAGTCGCGGCCCGGCTCGCGGCTGCGCCCGGCACTCCCGCCTATGGTGCCCTCACCGTTGCCGCAGGCGGCATGGGTCGGATCACGTTGCATGGCAATGTGCCGCCCGAAGCCTTTTACCCTCGGCCCGAAGTAACGTCCACCCTCATCCGCTTCGATCCAACACCACCGGGCGAGCGCGAACGGCGCCTCGGGCCGCTGTTTGCGAAGATCGTGAAGCTCTCGTTTGCTCAACGACGAAAAACGCTCAAGAATGCCCTGGCGGAACTGGCGACGAAAGACGAGATTATACAGGCATTCAAGCTGGCAGGCCTTGACCCCGGTTTGCGCGGCGAAGCGCTATCTGCGGACAGTTTTTGGACTTTAGCAGCGGTTTTTGGGAATTTGCAAAAGAAGCAGGCGGATGCTAGACTGTAGTCATTACAAAGCAAGCCGGGTCTGGGCATGCCATCGCGCCCTGGCTCGATCTCTCAAGCTCGGGCTTGACTAACGGTGCAGAGGAGGTGTGCCGGTGTACTTCGTTAGCCCAACCAAAGGTGTCATGTCCTTTGACAAGATGTACGAGGACGTCGTCGATTATATCGAGCAGTATCCCAATGATGAGTACAAGCTGATCATCGGCACGGACTCCCATACCAAGGATAGCGTTCTCTTCGTGACAGCAGTGGTTATTCACCGGAAAGGCAAGGGCGGCCGGTATTACTATACCAAGAAGCAGGACCGCAAAATGCCGAGCCTGCGTCAGAGGATCTATCACGAGGCGGCTCTCAGCCTGGGTGTGGCCAGCCGGATTGCGTCCAAGATCGCCCGGAACGGCACATCGCGCCTGAACCTGGAAATTCACCTTGACATGGGCCAGTCCGGGGACACAAAAGACCTCATACGGGAAATTGTGGGAATGGTGGTTGGAAGCGGCTTTGATGTGAAAATAAAGCCAGACTCATACGGTGCGTCGAAAGTTGCGGATAAGCACTCAAAGTAGGCAGCATTATTGCACTTGAAAGGCCTTGACAGATTAATAACAGATTCCTTATAATATATGGTTTCGCTCTTGCCAGAGCCTATGCAGCATGGTATAATTAGCGAGTGTAGCCTCGCTCTTTACGAAAGGTCGTGATGCGACTTGGACTCAAAGAATGCTCTGGCAATAATCAAGAAGGGCCTTGAGTCGCACGTGGGTCAACGCATCAGAGTCAGGGCCAACAAGGGCCGCCGCAAGATCGTAGAAAAGGAAGGCATACTGGAGAAGACTTATCCCAGCATCTTTTTGGTCCAGATCAACGAGGAACGTGCCGGCACGCGTCGGGTCTCATACAGCTACACGGACGTCCTGACTGAAACGGTCGAACTGGTTGTCTGCGGTGACGCAGGAGACCAGAAAATCTGCGTAGAGGCACGGTAACAGGAAGAAACGTTCGGATAGGGCCGCCCCTTCGCGGGGCGGTCCTGTTTTTTTGTGCGCTGTCGGACCCGCTGCGCCCGTGTTGACATAAGTCACAATCCCCCCCCGGTTACTGCGCGACGGAGACCCCTGCCACATGACGCAAACCCACCCTTTATGCGAAGACGCCTGCTCACGCGCTCCTCAGGTCACACCATCCGGACTCTCTACATAAGATGGTCTGAGTAACAGGAGCGTAGGAGGAGGAGGGCGTCTTGGAGGGCATTTTCCGCACTTTTGCCGCTCATAAACGTCACATAATGCGCCGCAACAACGTTGTCGGAGTCGGAGTCGGATTCAAGATCAAAGACGGAGTAAATACGGGCAAGAAAGCGATATGCGTACTTGTCAAAAAGAAGAAGCCCCTGACTGAACTGCCTACCGCACATGCGATACCGCTGACACTGGGCGACTATGAAACAGATGTGATTGAAGTCGGTGAACTGATCGCGCTGCAAGACCGGCTGACAAAGCTCAGGCCTGCTCCTCCGGGGTGCAGCATCGGCCACTACCTCATAACCGCAGGGACACTCGGGTGTCTGGTCAGAGACAGGGATACCGGTGTCAGGTTGATTCTGTCCAACAACCACGTCCTTGCCAACATGACTGATGGGATGGACGGCAGGGCGAACACCGGAGACGAGGTTTTCCAGCCAGGCAAGTACGACAACGCCAAACCGGAGGACGTGATTGCCCGCCTGGAACGGTGGATGCCCATATTCAAGGATACGGCCAATCCCACCTGCATGGTGGCAACCGCGGCGGAGAGACTCGGAAATAAGATCATCAAGATGGTGCAGCCCAATTACCATATGAAGCTGTTCAGGGCGTCTGCGATCGAAAACATGGTGGACGCAGCTCTCTCAAAGCCGATCTCGGACGATATGGTGATGCCCGAGATCATCGGCATAGGTGTACCGTCTGGAGTCACCGCTGCCGAGATAGGTATGAAGGTGCAGAAGAGCGGGCGGACGTCCGGCGTGACCAAAGGCGAGGTCATGGTCATCGGAGCAATTCTTCAGGTCATGATGGGTGACCTGGGGTACGCGACGTTCCACGACCAGATAGTCACCTCGGCGATGGCGGAGCCCGGCGACAGCGGCTCGCTGGTGCTCGACGAGTCCCGCAAGGCAGTCGGCTTGCTCGGAGCGGGGTCGGACAAAGCAACGATACTCTCATCCATTCAGAACGTCCTCGATCTGCTGAACGTCGATCTTATCACCGGACTCTAACGGCCATTATCTTACCGTGAAGCGCAGGATACCTGCGCACCGGGCCTCCGGCTTGCCGGAAGGCTCGGATTATTCTGCGGCCCCAGCGGCTGCAGTTTCTTTTCTCCCGCTTTCGGTAAGACTTGTATGTGTCTTTCCGGAAGCGGGTGGTTCGCGATAGGGCAGAAAGTCAGGGGCAAGCTTGTAGTGATCGGTGGGGCGGAGGACCGCACTGGGGAGTGCGTGATCCTTCGTGAGGTGGTTCGCCTGTCCGGGGGACGTGATGCCGCAATCGTCGTCGTCACTGCGGCCTCTGAGGATCAGGAAGCGGCGGGAGAGACATACCAGCGCGTGCTTCTCAAGCTGGGGGCAAAAAGCGTCTCCATTCTCAACCTCACATCACGGACCCAGGCGCAGCGCCCGGAGGAAGCTTCCGTGCTCGAGCACGCCACCGGCGTGTTCATGACCGGCGGAGACCAGTTGAGGATAACCGCTATGCTCGGCGGAACGCCAGTGTACCGTGCGATACAGGAAAGGTACGAAGAGGGCGTCGTCATATGCGGCACCAGTGCGGGCGCGTCCGTCATGTCCGGCGCCATGATAGTGGGCGGGCGCGAGGATGAAGCCCCGACAAAGGAGCGGTCCGTTAGGATGGCACCTGGGCTCGGGCTGGTGGAAGAGGTTGTGATCGACCAGCACTTCGCCCAGCGCGGGAGGATCGGCAGGCTACTCTCGGCAGTCGCCCAAAACCCGTATGTTCTGGGGCTGGGTATAGATGAGGATACTGCGGTCATCCTTGAAGCGAACGGTGTGTTCAGAGTTACCGGGAACAACTCGGTGACAGTTGTGGACGGCACCGGGATAACGCACAGCAACGTGACAGAGTCGGACTTCTCGAAGATACTGGCTCTCACCGACGTGGTCATCCACGTGCTCCCGCGAAACTATGGATTTGACCTGGCTGCCCGGCGCCCGGCTCTTCCGGCCGAGGTCTCTGGCTGGATACAAAAGGGAAGCGAATAAACTCTAACCAGCAGGCAAGTATAGATTCTTGCCTGCTGTATTGTTTTTGGGAGGTCAAAGATGCAGACTCTGAGCGTACGAGCGATCGAGGGAAGGAACGTCCACAGTCACTAT
>Ga0315277_10005637_pt1 | contig 16481 bp, 14 predicted proteins | sample YL17G05_15_MG_FD_203695 | JGI IMG/M metagenome (GOLD analysis project Ga0315277, IMG submission 203695) | Sediment microbial communities from Yellowstone Lake, YNP, Wyoming, USA - YL17G05_15 | ecosystem: Environmental > Aquatic > Freshwater > Lake > Sediment | place: USA: Wyoming | collected... | reverse complement strand
CGGCCTCCCCATTCAGTTTTTCTATATCCAATTAGTCCTTGCCAACCTCCAGGTCTGAGGGCTGAATGCTCAAAGCCGATGCTGAACGCCGCACGATGAAGAAGCGTCTCATCATTCTGGGTTCGACCGGTTCCGTTGGAACCCAAACGCTCGAGGTCGTGAGCCGGTTTCGCGACCGTTTCGAGGTGGTCGGGCTTTCGACGCTGGGCCATCTCGAAGAGGTCGTGGAACAGGTCCGGGCTTTCACGCCCGCGGTTCTTGCCGTCACCGACTCCGAAACGGCGACGCCCGCCCGTCGCCTGATTGATGCTCGCCGCACAACGGTTCTCGAAGGTCCCGACGCGATGAACCAAATGATCGCCGGGTGGGAATGCGATCTCGTCGTTGGGGCCACGTCGGGTTCGGCCGGCCTGTCGCCGACGCTTGAAGCGATCCGGCGCGGACGCGACGTTGCCCTGGCCAACAAGGAGACGCTGGTCAAGGCCGGCCATCTGGTCATGGCGCTCGCCCGCGAGAAGGGCGTTCGAATCCTGCCGATTGACAGCGAGCACAACGCCATTTTCCAGTGTCTTGCGGGGCAAAAAATCGAAGCGGTCCGACGCATTCTGATTACCTGTTCGGGCGGCCCATTTCTCGACTACTCGGCCGAACAGATGGAACAGGTGACGGTCGAGGAGGCGCTCAGTCATCCGCGCTGGCGCATGGGACCCAAAGTGACCGTGGATTCGGCGACGTTGATGAACAAAGGCTTGGAGATCATCGAGGGCCAACATCTTTTTGGTGTGAGCATTGACCGGATTGAGGTGGTCATTCATCCGGAGAGTCTCTGCCATTCGATGGTGGAATTCGTGGACGGCTCGATCCTGGCGCAGCTTGGTCCGACCGACATGCGGCTGCCGATTCTCAACTGCCTGGCCTGGCCCGAGCGCTTCCACAACCCGATGCAACCGCTGGATTTGTGCGCGGTGGGACGGTTGACATTTCGGCGGCCCGATCTCGATCGCTTCCCGTCGCTGGCCTATGCGCGAGAGGCGGCGAAAACAGGCGGAACCATGCCCGCGGTCTTGAACGCGGCCAACGAGGTCGCCGTCCACTGTTTCATCGAGGGTCGCATCGCCTTTGGCGACATTCCGCGACTGGTTCGCCGCGTGATGGACGGCCATCGCGCCCGCCCAGACCCTTCGCTCGAAAACATCGAAGAATCCGACCAATGGGCCCGTCAGAGGGCCGAGGAGTTTGCTCTTGAGCGGTCACGTTGCTGAGTTCCTTCGCTATGCCCTGTCGCAATATGCCTGGCCCGTCCTGGCCGTTGTGGTCACATTTGGAATTGCGATCCTGTTGCATGAGTTTGGCCATTTCGTCCTGGCGCGGCTGTCGGGCGTCGGCGTGCAAATCTTTTCGATCGGTTTTGGCCGGCCACTGTGGACGATCCGCCGCGGCGACACCGAGTATCGGATCAGTGTATTTCCGCTGGGCGGCTACGTGAAGATGCGCGGCATCCTTTCCAAGGAAACAGAGCGCTATCTCGAGGGCGAGGAAGCAGGACAGGAAGGCGATGCGAACAAATCGGCGCCAACCGAATCGGGCCCAGCGGCGCAACCCGCACCGTCGGAAGGCGCCCCGGGCGAGACGCCCGTGCCCAGCCAATCCAGCACAGGATTGGCTTTAGCCCGCGAGGCCATGGAAGACACCAACGCGCTTCGCGGCAAGCTGTGGCCCATCCGTGTTCTGGTATTCGCCGCCGGCTGCGGTTTCAACTTTCTCATCGCCGTGGCCTCATTCGCCGTGATCGGCTGGGTAGGCACCACCGTCGGCGCGCCCTTTCCATCCGTCGTCGGATCCGTCAAAGAAGGGTCGGCGCTTTACGAGGCGGGGCTTCGTCGGGACGATCGGATCATCGAGTTCGACGGCCATGCGGTCGCGACGTGGGCGGCGAACTTTGACCACCAACCGAAAGGCATTCTGGACTTTGTGGACGATCTCTATGTGGCCAAAGAAACGACGCGACCGATCCCAAGTGTGGTTGCCCGTCGCGAAAACGGCCGCGAGACGACCCATTCGTTGCTCCTGTCCTCGGCCGAGGAGTTTGTGAACGCTTTGCGCGAGGGCGAGATTGAGGAGCGGAAAGCTCCGGCTTACATCGCCGGGGTCGTGCCCTTTTCGCCCGCCAAGAAGGCCGGCATCAAGAAGGGCGATATTGTTTCGACGATCAACAATCGTCCGATCGAAACGTTCGACCAGATGCGCGAGATCGTTCGGGCTTCCCTCGGCAAGCCGTTGGTCTTGCGACTCAAGAGAGGCAACGAAGAAATCGCCGTGACGGTCACGCCTTACGAGTATCTCGATCCCGAGGAGAAGCCTGGAACACCCAAAGCCGGCGAGATTGGCGTGATACCCGGCAACGCCGAACAGGAGGTGCTTCAGTTCGGCTTTTTCCGCGCCTGGAAATACGGTTTCAACAAATCAGTCCAGCTGACGAAGGACGTGGCCGTGGGAACGGCTCTCGTGTTCAAGCGTTTTCGCCTCAAGGAATTGGAACGAAACGTCGCGGGGCCGCTGGGTATTTTCGCCATCACTTTCGAGAGCGCCCGCGAAGGTTGGGCTTCGTTCCTGTTCACGATGGCCCTGCTCAACGTTGCCCTCATGGTCTTCAATATCCTGCCCATTCCCATTCTCGATGGCGGGCACATTCTGATTACGACGATTGAGTCTGTGACGCGCCGACCCATCCCGACGAAACTGCTCGCCGGCATTTACTACGTCTTCTTCGCACTTATCGTTTCGATGCTCGTAATGTTCACGTGGTTCGATGTGCTGCGGTTCGATTGGTCTGGGTTGGCTCGATTGTTTGGCGCTCGATAAGAGCAATACTCGACCACAGATTTCACGGATTTTCGCGGATGGATCGTTCTGCGAAACCGATGGCTCTTGTGTGCCGTATCTCGTTTCATTGGGAGAATTCCGGGAAGCCGGAGTGAAGAGAATTCAGCTCACCCTTTTTGATAGATTTCCAGACCGCATTCATGGGATTTTCACAAAGGCAAACGGAAGTGCGAACTCCGAACCCGAATCTGTGCAGTCTGCGAGATCTGTGGTTTCGCAATGGAAATTCGACGACGCCAAACTCGACAGGTTCGCATCGGTGAGGTCGCGGTCGGCGGCGGTGCGCCGATCAGCGTCCAGACCATGACCAAGACCCACACGCGCGACGTGGCGGCCACTCTGGGCCAGATCGAAGCGTGCGCGGCCGTGGGATGCGATTTGATTCGTCTGGCCGTTCCGACGACCGGCGATGCGCGCGCGCTTGGCGAGATTGTGCCGCGTTCACCGTTGCCCATCATCGCCGACGTTCATTTCGATTATCGCCTGGCGCTTGCGGCGCTCGAGGCGGGAGTCCAAGGCTTGCGGCTCAATCCGGGCAACTTGCGCGAGCGCGATGAGATCCAAACGATCGCGCGCGAGGCGGCGGCGCGAGCGGCGCCGATTCGCGTCGGCGTTAATGTCGGTTCGCTTTCTCCGGAGCTCGTGCAGCGAGTGAAGGCGGGCGAACTCGCGACGGCCCAGGCGATGGTCGAGTCGGCTCTCGAAGAAGTTCGCATTCTTGAAGATAGCGGTTTTGGACAAATCAAGATTTCCCTCAAGGCCTCCGACGTGCCCACCACCATCGAGGCCTATCGGCTCTTGGGGCCGCGCTGCGATTATCCATTCCACGTGGGGGTCACCGAGGCCGGTCCGACGCTTCGCGGCGCCGTCAAATCGTCGCTCGGAATCGGCGTTTTGCTTTGCGAGGGTTTGGTGGACACCTTGCGCGTTTCGCTGACGGCCTCTCCCGAAGAAGAGGTGATCGTCGGGCGGCTGATCCTTCAGGCGGCCGGCCTGTTGCCCAATGCGCCCGACCTCGTTTCGTGTCCGACCTGCGGCCGGCTCGAAGTGGACCTCCCGCCCATCGCCGCCGCAGTCGAGCGATTCATCGAGCGCGAGAAGATCTCGATCAAAGTCGCCGTCATGGGCTGCTCGGTGAACGGACCCGGCGAGGCGCGCGAGGCCGATGTCGGATTGGCCGCCGGCAAAGGTTTCGCCCTGATTTTCCGAGGCGGTCAGGTCGTCCGACGGGTCCCGGAATCGCAGATGCTCGACGCGCTCAAGGAAGAGATCATCAAATACAGAAGTGAGAAGCAAGAGGTGGGACGTTAAAGAAGTTCCGTTGTAGCTTAGGCGCTTGTGGGCGTCCCTCAGATACAGAAGCGACATGCGAGAGGCGAGCAGTGAGAAGAGGTGAGAGGTGAGCGACGACCGGCAAGAAGCGAAAGCCATTGAGCGGGCCGTGCTTCGTCGCTGGCAGCCGATTTACGTCGCTGCGATCATGCTGGTTTCTCTGCCCTACGCCATTTCGTTCACCTCGCAGTTGTGCAGCGACGATTTTATTCTCCTTTACAACTACGGCACCCGTCCGCTGGGGAAGATTTGGACGGTGTTCTCGCCGCGCACCATTTGGACCTATCACCCGCTTCAGCACAGCTACTTCGTGCTCGGCTGGCACCTGTCGGGCATCGAACCCTGGGCCTATCGGGCCATGTCGCTCGCCGTTCATTTGGGAACCGCCTTGCTCTTGATGCAATTCGGGCGCGCCCTCAGCGGTTCGATTCATGTCGGCGGTTGCGCCGCGATCGCGTTTGCCGGCTCCTGGCGACACTGGGAAGCGATTGCGTGGGCGGCGAGCATCGCAACCCCCGAATCCACGTTTTTCGCCATTCTGTCGTGTGTCGCGTTCTGGCGCTACCTCCGAGGCCGCCGGTGCGCCGCTTATGCATTGCTGATCTTGGCGTGCGTGGGATGGTTCTTCTCCAAAGAGACGATCATTCAGTTGCCCCTGTTTCTTATCGCGATTTACCTCTATTGGCGATGGTCAACTTTGGAGTGCGGCGGCTCGACGCCGCCTTCGAACAGCAACAAGGCTCTCAATGCAAAGCAAATGCCAGCAGATGAGGAGAAAAGGCAAAGCGGCGTCGTGCCGCCGCACTCCAAAATGCTGCCGGACCTGGCACGATTTCTGGCCGCGCCCACGGCAATTGTCGTCACCTACTTGATTTTCTATGCTCTGTTCGTCCGCAACGTCTATACGTTCGGCAACTTGGGCTATGTGAGAGTCCCGTTCGGCGACTGGCCGTCGAACGTGATGTGGTGGCTGGACGTCGCGCTCAATCCTTTGCTCGACAACAACGTTGTGGACGTCCTGGTTGGCGACGGGCTCATGTTCTTTCTCTGGAGATGGCACGTCGTTTCGGTGGCGGTCGTCCTGCTTGCCCTGGTTTTCGCGCTTGTCTATCGCCGCATGCTGCCGTTGTTGGCCATGGCCATGGCGCTCGTGGCGATGATTCCGTATGCTGCGCTTCTTGTTCCCTACCAGTGCAGCCGCTATCACTACGAAATGATGCTGGGCGGATCGTTGCTGATCATCGCACTGGGGCGCGAGTTCTGGCGCCTGGCCACGGGAAAGCGAGGCGGCCGCCATTCGGCGCTTCGCATTGTGGTCGCTGCGACGGGCGGGCTTTGGGTGGTGGCCAATTTCGCCCAACTCGCCAATACCGCGCTGCACGACCGCACCGCAAACCGAGTCCCGCGCGAACTGTATGACTTCTTCGCCTCGCAGACCGACAAGGCCGACCGGCCGGTCCTCTTTGTTGTGGACACGGAGCCGATGAGCCATGCCGTGGACGTCGAATTGGGCTGGGGATTGGTGGAGTGCGCCCGCTTGGCGCTGCGAAGCGACACGGTCGCCGCCGCGGAATTGGGCTACGACCTGGAGCCTTCTGTGTTGAGAGAATTCAACGACTATCCGGAAAAGTATTTGGTCTTGCGAAAGGAAACAGGCTGGGAGACCAGTCGTTTGCCCAACGAAGTTCGGCTTGCCTTCCCGTCGAATGGCCAAGGGGGAGTCACTCTTGACAAAGGATCTTGACGAGAAAAGCGCGCTGAACGGCGGCGAATTGCCGGCGGGCTGGTTCTGGCCGGTTCTCGGTCTGGCGGCTTTTCTTTCGCTGCCCTACTATTTCTCGCTCGAAACGTTTTTCTCACACGACGACTTTGCGATCCTCTATTTCCACAAAGACTGGCCGATTGAGAAACCGTGGCTTTTCTTTCGGACCGACGTTCTCACCTTCTACCGTCCGTTCCAATCCTACGTCATGGCGCTTCTCTTCTATTATTTTGGCATGAATGCCTTTCCCTATGGTTTAGTTTTGGTGGCGATCCATGTGGCCAATGTTGTGCTGTCCGGACGGCTGGTGGAGCGGCTCTTCGACAACCGCGCGTTGACTTTTTTCAGTGTGATCTTCTTTGCGGCCGACTGGGAATACTGCGACGTCGTCTTCTGGAAAGGGAATTATGGAACCGCGTTGTGCTGGCTCTTTATCCTGGGCGCGACGAATTTGTTTGTGGACTATCTGCGCGGCGGGGGACGCGGGCGCTATTTCGGGTCTCTGGCGTTGGCCGTCGCGGCTTTGCTCTCCAAAGAGTCCGCCGTCAATGTTCCGTTGCTTCTATCACTACTCTATTGGGTGCGCCGGCCACAACGGACCGAGTCGGACACAGGCATCCACAACGTCGGGCCCTCGGCCGCGGAACAACCGGCGGCGACTCGAACCCATTGGCTGTTCGCTTTCGCCCGTGCGCTTTGGCCTTTCTACGCGCTCGCCGTTGCTTATGGCATTTTCCACCTTCTGGCTGTGCGGGACGTCTATGATTGGCTGCCGAAAGGTTACGAATTGCAGGGCCCGATTGCGGCGACGGCTGCGATCTTCCATGCGATGGCGTTCTGGCTGGCGCCATTTCTCGAAGCCTCGTCGCCGCTTTTCGGAGCACAAGGGGCTCGCCCCGGTCTGTTGGATGTGCTCGACAGAATCAGCGGTCTATTGCCCCTCGTCCTCATCGCAGCAACCGTTTGGTCGCGCAACCGCCGACTGATCTTTGGAACACTGTGGGCGATCTTGGCTTTTGTTCCGGCCAACCTGATTCCCGACTATCACACGCCGCGCTACTATTACGGTTCCATCATGGGGATCGCGGTGGTTTTCGCCGAGGTCGCTCTGGCAGCCGACCGAGCCGTCGCCGCACGCCGCCGTTTTGCCGAAATCGCAACCGCGCGCGTCGTCGGCTCGCTTCTCATCCTGGCGTTTGTCTATTCCAACATGATTTACACGACAGCTTTGGTCAGCGAGGACGCGCGCAAGTGTCGCCAAATCGAAGACGTCTATCGCTTTCTGGCCTTGCACCGAAAATACATCCCGCCCAAAACGCTCTTCCGCGTTCAGTGTCTCAATTCGCAGGACCATTTCCACGAAGGAATGGGCCTGCGCGAAATGTTCAAATTCGCACTGAACGACGATTCGGTGGAAGCCATCCTGCCCGATGAGGCTCTGACCGATCGGGTGCGGAACATATTGCTGAGCGAATATACCCAGCCGGTTGAAGTGTATCGCGATGCGTCCGGGGTCTTCCGCTTTGGGATCGCCGTTCCGACGACGGCGACGGCGGAGACCGAGCTGCCCGGGCCGGCCCAAGAACAGCCCGGCAGAGCCTTGCCGAAGGGTGAAAAATAAAAAATGTGAAAAGTTGGCCGGAGCTCTCGATACTTCTCCAGCTTCACGCGTAAGAGGGAAAAGGCAAAATAATCAGGGGTCGGGGGCAGTATCGTTCAATGGTTTTATTCCTGCACATGTCTGAAGAATTCCGATTTGGATTTTCGACAGGATAACAGGATTCACGGGATTGTGAAATCCGGGCACTCGTGTGCCGGCCATCCTGTTGATCGCCCATACTTCTTCGCCTTTCAAAAGGAACATACGCCAGTCGCTTCAACGATCACGTTCGTTCCGGCCGTTGGCTGGTTGGCGAAGATGGCCAAAAGTCAAAACGATAGAAAGATTGTTTTGAGGTACACCTGACGCTCTTGAAATGTCGGTGAACGAAACTTCGCCCGTCTCGGTTTTCCTCCGATTCACCGGAAAAGTCCCAACCTTCCGATTGACAGGATTCTTCTTTTCTCTCTCCATCCGGTTCATCTTGTGATCCTGTCAAAAAAGAAACTCATAGCCGGAAAAGCATTGAATGATACTGGGGTCGGGCATCAGAGCTCAGGATACGAAACGGCAGCTCGAACCGTGTTCAATGATAAGAGAAATCGCCCGATGCGCTGTTGCCTGCTCTATTTGCCACTATCGAACCGCAGGCGCCAAAAGAAAAACCCCACATCGCCGTATAGGCTGACTTATTGAACCTTCTGTACAGGTGGGTGCCCGCATAGCCGCTTCGGTCTTCCCACAACCCAGGTGGGCATGGCTTCCACGACAGGATATAAGGCTCCCTGTTTGAAGGTGTTGGCTCAATAAAAATTCAACCCATACCTATCGATGCAGGGATATTTGTTTTCTCCGCCTCCTCCTACTTCCCTTCTTAGCCCAAACCGTTTTTGCGGTGCAAGCGAAATCGTCTCGATTCGCCTCCCTGAAACCTCAGACTTGAAACCAGAAACCCGGAATCTGGAAACACCGTTGCCCCCGCCTCCAAGAAATCTCGTCACTGAAAAGGTTGACTTCCGCGCCAATTGATTTGACTTTGAGTGTGGACTCTCGAATGAGCAAGGCCGCAACCCGAGGCGCTATGGAACTGCTTCGCACAACCGAGCGGTCGCGCACAAGCGTCGTTCTGCTCGCCGCTGCTGCAACCGCGCTTCTCGTTTTTCTGCCCACATACGACCAATTCATTCTGCCAAAAATTGTATGGGTCAAGGTGCTGACCGAATTGCTGGCCGTGCTGACCCTGATAGGCCTTGTGGCGGGCAGCGATTTTCGGATACGCTTCCATCCGCTCAATCTCGCCTTGTTTCTCTTTGTCCTGTGGAAAGCCGCCTCGTGGTTCTGGGCCGAAAGCCGCTCGCTGGCCGCCGACGAAGTTCGCTGGTGGGCTTTGCTGTTTCTGTGGTGCTTGCTTTTTCAGGACTGGCTGATTGGGGCGCCAGGGCGGTCGCGGCTGATGCTTTGCGCGGGTGCGCTCACCCTATCGGCGCTCGCTCTCTCGCTGTGGATATTGATCCAGGATTTCGGCCTCGTCTTCTATGAGTCGTGGGTGCGGCGCTTGATGCACCTGCCCGCCGCAGTGCGCGATCCGGTCCGCGGGTTGCTCGATCTCCTCGTCGGCGCCCGCATGGCCGTTCCCAAATTGCCCGACTGGCGCGGTTGGCTCTGGGCGGGCATGGGCAACACCAATCACATCGCCGACTATCTGGCGCTCCTTTTTCCAATGATTGTCATGCAATACTTGCTGGCTGTGCGAAAATGGCACGCGCTCTTGACGCTGACGCCGCTCGTTGCCGCTGCGGCTGCCCTGATTGCCTGCTATTCGGTCGGGTCGAATGGCGGGCTGATTCTGGCGGGGCTGGCAATGGCGCTGCTTCTTGTCGCCTATGAGAAATGGGAGTTTTGGCGAGAGCGTGCCTGGCGTCTGGGCGCGATGGTCGCGCTGTTTGGAGCCATCACCGCCTTCTATGTCCTTCCCCTTCCACCCAATCCTCATCCGGGCGGCATCTTCGCCCAGGCATTCGCCTCCGAGCGGTGGCGCGAAGGCTGGCCGACGCGCGTCGCGATCTGGCTGACTTCCTGCGAGATGGTCCGACAACATCCGCTGGTCGGCATCGGCGCGGGTAATTTTACATACGGCTACACCGCGACGCTCTCGCCCCGCGTGTTGAACGACCCGGATCTCCGAATGTATGCAGGAAGTTATACCAATGCCGCCCACAACGAACCCCTCCAGGCGTGGGTCGAGACGGGTGTGATCGGGCTGCTCTTGCTGCTCTCGCTTTGGGCGGTATTCATTCACACTGTTACGAAAGGACTCGGCGCCGAGACGAGTGACTCGGAACGGCGGCTGCGCACTGGTCTGCTTGCCATGATGATCGCATTCATCGCCCATTCGTTGATGAACTTTACGCTGCAACTCCCCACGTCGTCGTTGATGTTTGTCGGCCTGATCGCGGTCGCCGCGACATTTCGCCGCCACCGCGATGAGTATCCACTGACGGTGCGTCTGTCCTATCCGGGATTTGAAGTCTCACTCGCAACCTCGGGGATGCGGCGCATCGAATCCGTCGGATTGCGTCTGACGCTGCCGTTGGCAGGACGGACGATCCTCGGTCTTGCCGCCGTCCTGATCGGCTTGTGGGCGATCGCCCATTCGATTCGGCCACTCGTTGCGGACATTTACTTCAACAATGCCAAGATCGCTGTCCGATGGGGGAAGTCGTCGCCGGATGCCGAGGACTTTGCCCGCCGCGCCCTGGCGCTCAATCCCAACCACCACACCGCGCGCAAATTGCTGAGCCGCGTCTCGCTTGCAACGGGCCGCTATGCCGAAGCGCGCGCGGCGCTGGAAAAGGTGTGCGAACGGGAAACCGTATATGATTTCTATAAAGAGTTAGGCCAGGCCTGTTGGCAGTTAGGCGACCGCGAGGCCGCCGGCCGCTATTGGGCGATCTATTTCGGCCGCTGCCCCCAAATGCGTGAAGACGATGCCGACTCCTTTGCCATTTTCTCAAAGGAGTTTCCCCAAGCGGCTGCCGCTCTTCCCACGATGTCACGTGACGAGAAGTAACGAACTGATTGAAGGAGACTCGCCATGGGTATCACGATTCACTTCAAGGCGACGATTGACCCTGTTCGTATCCCGGAGTTGGTGGCCGAAGTGAAGAGCATCGCCACCCATTACGGTTGGACCTATACGACGGTCCGGGACGGCGAAATTGACGAGCATGTCGCAGAGCCCGAGCCGGAGGAAGAGCCCTCGCCGGAAGAACAGAAGAACGCTTATCACATCACGGATCCCATTCCGCTCAGCGGCATCATTGTCCGTCCCGGCGAAGGGTGCGAGGCGCTCTCGCTTCTTTTTGACAAGGACGGCCAATCGTCCGACCTGATCACCTGGCTTCTGGTGCGTGACGGCGATATTCGGCCCGAGGAGGCCTGGACGTCGGTCAAAACGCAATTCACGAAGTTGGAAACGCATGTCGCCATTGCGGAATTGCTGAAGTATCTGAAGAAGCACTTTCTCAAAACACTCGAGGTCGAAGACGAAGGGCAATACTACGACACCGGCGACATCGAGCAGCTGCACCGCCTGAAAGCAAGAGTCGGTCGCTGGATCGCCAAACTCGCCGAGGGCCTTTCAAAAGCGGGCGAACCTTCGGAAGCCGAGCGCCTGGACCCCGAAGCGCTGGCCGACAGGATCGAGCAAATCGTCCGCGACCTTTGGGAACGCGAACGACCTAGCTAAGAGCACCAAAAGAATGCTCGTGCCGAAAGGCTAAAGCGCCAAGCACTTTTCTTTTGAATTCGGCCACGGGTCATGGGTCAATCGGCCTTGAGACCGGCGTCGGGCTTGGGCTATTTCTGATCCCTTGGTTGCGCCGCTCCAAAATGGTAGTCGTTCCAATCTGAAACAGGGAGTACACATCATGGTTCGACAGCAACGGATCACACGTCGTCGTTTTGTTAAAGGCGCCGTGGCATCTGTCGTGGCGCCGTATATCATTCCGGCATCCGCACTGGGGCTGGACGGCACTGTTGCGCCGAGCAATCGCATCACGCTGGGGTTTATCGGGACTGGCGATCACGGGGTGAATTGGAACCTCCGGCGGTTCTTTCGCGAACCCGACGCCCATGTCCTTGCCGTCTGTGATGTGGACTCCGGGCGGCGCGAAGACGCCAAGAAAAAGGTCGAAGAGCATTTCGCCGAGGCGATGAAAAACGGCTCCTATAAGGGATGCGCATCCTATAGTGACTTTCGAGCTATCATTGAGCGCCAGGACATTGACGCCGTGATGGTCTCGACGCCCGATCATTGGCACGTGATTCCGGCCTTGATGGCCGTGCGGGCGGGCAAGGACGTCGAATGCGAGAAACCTCTTTCGCTGACCGTCGTTGAGGGGCGCGTCCTGGCCGACGCCGTCAAGAAACACAACCGCATCTTTCAGACATCTTCGGAGAATCGGTCGTATGAATGCTACTATCGCGCGTGCGAACTGGTTCGCAATGGCCGCATCGGCCAACTCAAACACATCAAGGTCACCTTGCCGCGCGGCCACTCGATTCATCCCGCCGGCATGGAAGTCCAGCCGCCGCCGAAAGGTTTCGACTACGACATATGGCTCGGACAAGCGCCCGAAGCGCCGTATTGTCCCGCGCGATGCCATTGGAATTTCCGCTGGATTCTCGACTACTCGGGCGGCCAACTGACCGACTGGGGCGCTCACCTCATTGACATTGCGCAATGGGGGAATAACACCGAACTCACCGGCCCGATCGAAGTCGAGGGCACGGGCACATTCCCCAAGGAAGGACTCTATAATACGGCCACGGACTTCAGCATAGATTGCAAATATGCGAATGGCGTCACGCTGAACATCTCGTCGAGCCAGCCCGGCATCCGATTCGAGGGAACCGAGGGATGGGTTGGCAACACGGGATGGAATGCATCGCTGGACGCAGAACCGAAGACGATTCTCGATTCGAAGATCGGCGACAATGACATCCGACTTTACAAAGAGCCGCGCGGCGAACAGCGCAATTTCCTCGATTGCGTCAAATCGCGCAAGCCGTGCTACGCGCCGGCCGAAGTCGGCCATCGGACCATCACAATCGCGCACATCGGCCACATCGCCATTCGTTTGGGGCGCAAGCTGAAATGGGACCCCGACAAAGAGCGCTTCGTCGGCGATGACGAAGCGAACAAGATGCTCAGCCGCCCGATGCGCGCGCCGTGGACATTGTAGGACAGGTTGCCAACCTGTCCCACGCAATCAAGCAGTGCGTGGCATCTGTCGGTGAGGATCCCGAAGGCGACAGAATTCAGTTGAGGATGGTTGCCGGCGCGGATTAGACTACCTGAAGATGTTTCGGAGGAAGACTGTGAAGAGCTATCGCGAGATTCGAGAAGTCACGTCGGACACGGTCACGATTCCCGTGCCCAAAGAACTACTTCACCAGAAAGTGGAGATCATTCTTTTGCCTATTGATGACTCCGCAGAAGCGGCGGGTTTGCATGAACGTGCACAGTCGTGGCCGGCGGGATTCTTCGACCGCTTCGCCGGCAGCTTGCCCAATTTTCCCGACATTGATTTCGAAGGCAACTATGAACGGCGAGATAGTATCGAATGATCTATCTGCTCGATACGAGTACATGCATCAGCTTCCTGCGCCGCCGTAGTTCTCCCGTCGCTGCGAAGTTGGCATCTGTTCGCCCCGAGGAAGTGCATTTGTGTTCCGTCGTTAAAGCAGAGTTATACTATGGAGCCTATCGCAGCCAACAGTCCGACCGAAGCCTGGCCGTTCTCCGCGAGTTTGTGAGCCAATTCCGCAGTCTCCCTTTTGACGACTTGGCTGCCGAAGTGTACGGGCAATTGCGGGCGGATATGGCGGGCGCTGGAACGCTGATCGGACCGAACGATCTTCTCATCGCCGCCATTGCGCTGGCCCATCGGGCCATTCTTGTGACCGAGAATACGGACGAATTCCGCCGCGTGAAGGGCTTGGCGGTCGAGAACTGGCAGACCGTAAGTTCCGGATAGAGTGTCGCGCCAAAACTGCGGCCGACGAATGGCTTACGCAGCTGGGTGGGCTACCCGCAGGGGGGACATTGCGCCGTCATCATCGCGCGCGTCGTAGCCAACAAAGTGCTTGGTCGCTCCATGCCCGCGCCATGGAAACTGTAGAACAGATAGAACGCTTCGGCGCTATCTCAGGGAAGGAAGCGAAAGCGATGATGACCGATCTTACTGCGAAAGCGCTCAGACTACGGGAAATGCAAGCTCGCGTATTAGAAACTCTCTTGCATTCCTTGGAGAAAGCAGAAGGCGGGACGGCATCTGAGGAAGAAAGGAAGAATCTTGGTTCTACTCTGGAGGGATATATTGCACTTATCAAAGAAATAAAGACCGTCCTGCTCGAAGAAGACGTTCCCGTTATCACCGATCTTGATGCCCGCGAGATCGTCCAGAAGATGACGTTGGGTGCTCAATTGCCTCTTGAGGAAGCGCTGGAGGAGTTCTCGAAGAGGGACCCTGCTCTTAGGCAATTTCTCCGTGGGGAATTGGACTTTGAGGACGATTGGGAAGAGATTGAGAAACTGGCCATCGATCATTTTTACTCTTGGTTTAGTGGCATAGATTATGTCACTGCCCTTTATGAGACCGGTGTCCTGGTCGTTGGATTCCCCGACATCCCACCGCACTTGAAAGAGTATGTAGCAGAAGCGCGCAGATGCTATGCACTTCAGCAGCATCTTGCCGTGACCGGCTTGTGCAGGGCGATACTCGAAATATCCCTTAATGACCTCCATCACGCCAGGGAAATTGAGAAAGGTCTCGATCCGCAAACACCCCGTGTCGAAACCGCAGAAAGGAGGATTCGGGATCTCATTAACGACGCTGACATCATCCCTCCGAACTCCGAGCTGAAAAAACGCTGCCACCGCCTCGTGGACCGCGTCATTCCCGCGATTCATCCGTCATCACACCAAGACAACCAAGTCGGCGAGACGCGGGCGAGAGCAGAAGAGATTCTCCGAGAGACACTCTCAATAGTCAGTGAACTGTATTTACGTTGCAATAACAAGTGAAGGAGTCCATAAAGGCGAGAACCACGGGCCTGATTGATCTGACGGGCGCAGATCCACCACCGCATCGCAACGATTGCTTCCACCGGGCACATTACGATGCGGCTGGGGCGCAAGCTGAAATGGGACTCCGACAAAGAGCGATTCCTGGGCGACGACGAAGCGAACAAGATGCTGTCGCGCCCCATGCGCAAACCGTGGACATTGACATAGGATAGGTTGGCAACCTGTTTCACCTCAAAACCGAAAGGAACAAGAGCATGAAACTAAGGGCGCAATCTCTTACGGCTGTCTTGGTAGCCATTGGCATTCTACTCTCGATGTCGAGGGCTTTGGCGGCACCAGGGGCCGAAGGTCCGGCGAAGAAAGGGCTGACGAATCCCTTCTTTGCGATGGACACGGCGACCAATCGGGGGTTGTCCGCCAACGATCAAATCGCGCTGGTCAAGGAGTTGGGCTACGCGGGCATGGGGTGCGACATCGCCATAATGCCCGACATGATGAAGGCCGTGGATGACGCAGGCTTGAAGTTGTTCGCCGTCTATGCCGGAGCCGATGTGGATCCCGGAAAGCCGAAATACGACGCGCGATTGCCGGGCGCCGCCAAATCCTTGAAGGGCCGCGATACGTTCGTCTGGCTTTTCATCACGGGCGGAAAGCCTTCGTCCACCGACGCCGACACACAGGCCGTCGCGATCATTCAAGAAGTCGCCGACCTGGCCGCCGCGTCGGGACTCCGCGTGGCTCTGTATCCCCATGCCGGCTTTTATATGGAGCGAGTGGAGGACGCCGTGCGCCTGGTGAAAAAGGCCGAGCGCAAGAACGTCGGCGTCACCTTCAATCTTTGCCATTGGCTAAAGACCGACAAAGAGGAGAATCTGAAACCCTTGCTGAAGCAAGCGACGCCTCACTTGTATGTTGTGACCATCAATGGCGCGGACAGCGGCGGAAAGAATTGGGACACGTTGATCCAGACTTTGGACCGCGGCACGTTTGACATGTTCAACTTCTTGAAGACGCTGAAGGACTTGCGCTTCAAAGGCCCCATCGGCTTTCAAGGTTACGGCATCAAAGGCGATCCCCGCGACAACCTGCAACGCACCATCGTCGCCTGGCAAAAACTCTCGGCCCGCCTTGCCGCCGAACAGGAATAGCAGCCTGAGCATCTTTGCTCATGATGTCCGTTCGGCAATCCTGCCTCGAGCTGTTGCGGGATTATGTAATTCCCCTCGGTGGTCTGGCCTCGGAGAAGAAAACAGTTGCCTTGTGGCGCGGGATTCCTTAGGAGAACGTCCAGGTTCCCGTAGATGGGGAGACGGGTCGGCCCGTCAATCCCGTTCTCGCGCTGAAAGTTGCTGAAGGCATGGCACCCCGCAGACGCCGCAAGATTTCCTTGTTGCCCCCTTTCTTCTCCTCGTTGGTCGCTACGCTTGTCGCTATCCTGGGGATCGCGACGCTGAGTTTTTTGGTCTGGCACGCGTGGCCCACGCTGTCCGCTCACTGGAGAAGTCGCCCGGACGCCGCCACGGCGTCGAAGAAGCATCGAGATGCGCAACGGGAAGCGCCGGTGTCGGAGGAAAAGCCCGCCGACGTTCTTGCGCGGCTGAAACAAGAGAATGAGTCGCTTCGCGCGGAGAACGCCCGTCTGCACGACCTGTTGAATCGCACCAGTGAAGCGCTCAGTCTGAAGAACGCCGAATTGGACGAGATGAAGTTGCGCAAGCTGATTCAGGAGAAGCTGCGCTCCGGACAGCCCTGACGCAGCGCCGCGCCCGCGAGGTTCGAGGCGGCCATGGAAGGAACCACCACCGGCGACC
>Ga0315277_10005635_pt1 | contig 16481 bp, 13 predicted proteins | sample YL17G05_15_MG_FD_203695 | JGI IMG/M metagenome (GOLD analysis project Ga0315277, IMG submission 203695) | Sediment microbial communities from Yellowstone Lake, YNP, Wyoming, USA - YL17G05_15 | ecosystem: Environmental > Aquatic > Freshwater > Lake > Sediment | place: USA: Wyoming | collected... | reverse complement strand
TCCCATGGGACGATGTTGCTGTGATGTTCCATCAGCGACACTACAACTTCGTCGTCCTTCTTTAGATTGCGAAGCCCCCAAGAGTAGGCAACCAAGTTTACCGCTTCGGTTGTGCCTCTCACGAAAATGATTTCTTCCATGCCCTTTGCATTAATGAAATTGGCGACTTCGTCGTGTGCGCTCTCGTAGAGTTCTGAGGCTTCCTGTGAAAGCGTGTAGACGGCTCTATGGACGTTTGCGTTGTGGTTCTCGTAGAAGTCTCTGATGGCGTCGATTACTTGCTTTGGTTTTTGAGAGGTCGAGGCGTTGTCAAAGTAGATTAGCGGGCAGTTGTTCACTTTTCGTTTCAGAATCGGGAAGTCTTCCCGAATTCTGTATGGGTCCAGCATCACTTCCCTTCTTCCAGCTTCATTCTTCTCGAAAGTGCTTTCGCCAGCTCCTCTTCTTCCAAGGCCTGCTTCTCTTCAAAACTCGGTTCGGCGCTCAACCAACTGGGAGGAGCTCCTTTTCTCGTGTAGTATTTTCTGATAGCTCTTTTGAGCGCCCCGACCGCAAGGATGCCGCAGTGAAACTTTATGCTCGGCAGTCCGCCCACGGCTTCGGCCACGCTCTTGTAGGAAATATTCCACGCTTCTTCAAGCTTCATCCCCCTGATCATTTCAGTCACTATGCTCGACGTGGCGATGTTTGCAGCGCAACCGTAACTTTCGAAGGATGCCTTTTCAATGACGTCTTGATCATTGATTTTCAGGTAGAAGGTTATCATGTCGCCGCACAAGGGGTTTCCTGCAACCGCTGTTACCGTGGCGTCTTCCATTTTTCCTAGATTTTTCGGGTTCCTGAAGAGTTCAAGTATTTTCGGGTTGTAAGGTAACGGTGCACGTGACACGTTCATTCAGCTCCTGTAGAGCCGGTTATTCCTCTTATCCTCTCGACGGCTCTTGGGATTACTTCCAAAGCATAACTTATGTCTTCTTCGGTGTGGTAGCTCGCAACCTTCATCAGTATGCTGCCGTGGGCCTCATCAAACTTTCTGCCGATAGCAACGAGAACGTGGCTCGGCTGCAGCAATCTCCTTGAGCACGCGCTGCCGCTTGAAACGTAAACGCCCTTCAGGCTCAGCTCAATCGTCAAGGCTTCTCCCTCGCACCTCAAGAAACTGATGTTCGCGTTGTCAGGCGCCCGCCTATCGCCTTTCGGACCGTTAAGCAAGATGTCCGGAACCGTTTCCACGATTCCGTCAACCAGTTTATCTCTCAACTTCCGCAGGTGACTCGTGTTCTGTTCAAAATTCTGGAAAGTCAGCTCGGAGGCTCTTGTAAAACCAACGATGAGTGGCGTGTTCTCAACTCCCGGCCAGAGTCTCTGCGTTCCTATCTGTCCTTCCAAAATCTTCTCGATGTTAACGCGTTCTTTAACGTACAGAGCGCCTATCCCCCGCGGCCCTAAAATCTTGTAGCTGCTCACCGTCGCCAAATCCACGCCTAAATCCTGCACATTGAATGGGATCTTTCCGTAAGCGTCTGAAGCGTCTGTGTGAAAGACTGTTTGAGGGTTCTGGTCTTTGACTATCTTCAGTGCCTCTTTTATCGGCTGTATCGTTCCTATCTCGTGGTTTACCGTCGACAAGCTTACGATGACGGTTTCTTTGTCAACGGCCGCTTTCAGTCTTTCTAGATTTATGAAACCTTCGTTGTCAACCGGAATCTTGGTTGTCACGTACCCGCTTTTTTGAAGCATTTCTGTGACGTTCAACACGTTTATGGGCTCAACTTCTGAAATCACAATCTTCTTGCCCTTGTCTTTCATTGAAAGAGCTGTGCCCATGAGGGCGAGGTTGTTTGCTTCGGTTTCTCCGGGCGTGAAGTTTACCTCTTCGAGTGTTTTGCACCCGAGGAAGCCTGCTATTCTTTGGGCTGATTCCATTATCACTTCGAACGCTTCCCAGCCGGGTTTGTGCGTCAGCGTCGGGTTTCCGTACGCGCGTTGGTTGTAGTAGGGCAGCATCGCCTCAACCACTTCGCCGGGGACGATGCTTGAGTTCTCATTGTCCAAGTAGACCTCGTGTTTCAAGCCTGCGTGCGCCTTCAACAGTTCTTTCACGTTTTCAACCATGTTAACTCCAGGCTTTTCCTCAGACAATTAGTTCCAAGCATTTTGTAGTGTCTTTCTAATAGAAAAACATAACCCAACGGAAGTCTCTTGCTTACGTAACTCTTTAAATTGCCCTTGTGTCAATGCTGTTGTAACAGAGTAGATAGGCGCATTCGAGTGAAAGTAGCAGAGTTATCGATCCCTGAAGCCGTGAAGGAACTGATAATCAGGTCTGGAATTGTTGAGCTCTATCCTCCGCAGGAGGAGGCAGTGAAAGCCGGGGCTTTAGAGGGAAAAAACCTAGTTTTGGCGAGCCCGACGGCTTCCGGGAAGACTCTGGTCGCAGAGCTCTGCGCTCTTAAGCATATTCTGGAGAAGAATGGGAAAACGATCTACCTGACGCCTTTGAGGGCTTTGGCGAGTGAGAAATTTGAAGATTTCAGGAAATACACTTCGATAACGAAGGCGGATGGCAGGAGGGTGAGGATCGGCATTAGCACAGGCGACTTTGACAGCACTGACCCGTGGCTCGAACGGTATGACATTATTATCACTACTAATGAGAAGGCTGATTCCCTGCTGAGGCATAGGGCAAAGTGGATGGACGAGATTTCGCTCGTTGTTGCTGATGAGGTGCACTTATTGAACGAGGCTGAACGCGGGCCGACGCTTGAGGTTGTTTTGGCAAGGCTTATGCAGGTGAACCCTGACATGCAGATCTTGGCCTTGAGTGCCACGATAAACAATGTTGATGAGATTGCCCAGTGGCTCAAGGCAGAATACATCACGACGGAATGGCGTCCGGTCGCTTTGAAGGAAGGCGTTCTGCTGCATGAAGAGGTTCAGTACAAGGACGGAGACGCACGCAAGGTAGAGAAGAGAACCAAGGATCCGCTGACAAACTTGTTGCTAAACACGATTAGGGCTGGCGGACAAGCGCTGGTGTTTACGTCTACACGGAAGAATGCTGCCTCGCTGGCGAAGAAACTGTCGACGGAAGTCGAAGGAACCCTATCAAAGCCGACGAAGCGGGCGTTGGAGCACGATGCAGCTAGGATTTTGGCGGCGGGCGAGAGGACGCGGCTGAGCGAAGCCCTAGCGGATATAGTCAAGTGTGGTGCAGCATTTCACCACGCCGGTTTGGGGGGTGGGCACCGGAAGATAATTGAAGATTCGTTCCGGGAGGGAAAGATCAAGGTTTTGACGGCGACGCCGACGCTTGCGTTCGGGGTCAATTTGCCGGCGAGGACCGTTGTGATTCAGGATTACAGGCGGTACGAGGCTGGATACGGGTACTACCCGATCAGTGTTTTGGAGTATAAACAGATGGCGGGAAGAGCTGGGAGGCCGAAGTATGACAAGGTGGGTGAGGCCATTCTGCTGGCTAAGACGAGTGATGAGGCGGATTATCTGCTTGAGAGTTACGTTCTTGCACGGCCTGAGCGCATATGGTCGCGTCTCGCGGTTGAAAGGATAATGAGAGGGCACGTCTTGGCGACGATCGCGGCGGATTTTGCACACACGGAGAATGGGATTTACGAGTTTTTCGGGAAGACCTTCTACGCTCACCAGTACGACACGGAGGCGATCAAGGGGATAATCGGGAAGATTCTGAAGTACCTGTATGATGAAGAGATGATTGAGGTCGTTAGCGACGAAATCAACGCGACGAGGTTCGGGAAGCGGGTCAGCGAGCTTTACATCGATCCCGTTTCAGGGGTGATAATTCGTGATGCTTTGAGACGGAAGCCCACATACCTCACGGACGTTAGTTTCCTTCACATGATCGCACACACGCCTGACATGGGTCCAGTTCTGCGGCCCTACTCGAGAGAAATGGATGAGGTAGCGGTTTTCATGGAGGAACACAAGCCGGAGCTCTTGACAGACATGCCGGACGAGTGGGAAGATCGCATAACTTACGAAGAATTTCTTGGAGAGGTCAAGACGGCGATGACTTTGAAGGCGTGGATCGAAGAGATGAGCGAGGACGAGTTGATTGAGAGGTTCAGTGTGCAACCAGGGGATCTTTACAGAACGATTGAAAACGCGAAGTGGCTGCTTCATGCGACGCATGAGCTCGCGTTGCTCTTCGGTAACAAGCAGGTGTTGCCAGTAACTCTTGAGGTTAGGCAACGCGTGGAGAAGGGAGTTAAGAAAGAGCTGTTACCGCTGGTGAAGTTGGAAGGGGTCGGCAGGGTTCGCGGGCGCATAATCTACAATTCTGGGTACAGGACGATTGAGGACTTGAAGCGTGTGCCGGTTGAGGACTTGACGAGCCTGCCATTGGTAGGGCCGAGGCTGGCGAAGAAGATAAAGGAGCAGCTCGGCGGCTTCGTGAAGAAGGACGCTTGGCAGAGGCTTGAGAGAGAGGACGAGTGGAAGCAGAAGGCACTAACAGAATACTGACAGTTCATTAGAACGTCGAGGTTGACGGGTAGGAGAGACCTTGACGGCCGTAACCCCCTCAGGATTCTGGCGGAATGGAAGCCTTGGCAATCGGCAGTCAATTTCGTGGCATCCCTGTCTTTCTTAGTTGTCGTAGTGGCGTGCGGGCCCGTGCTCATTGTTCCTGATAACAGGTAGAATAGGCCCTATCAGGCGCAGCCTCCCTTATTTTTTCAGAGAGCTATGTTGCCGCCATGTCGAAGGCGCTTCTATCAGAAGTTGAACTGGGGTGAAAGCGCGGTCCCTCACACGGTTCCGTGGTCAAGGTTTGTTTCTCGAGAGAGGGGAGAGTCTCTGGCTCGCGGCATTCTTCTAGATTTTGAGGTGTTATGAATAGTTGGGTGCAAACAGGCGCCCTTAAATATCTTATGCTTGCTGGTTCGACCCTGAGACTCAACTATGCTTTAATCTCTAGACATGAAGCTTAATGGCAAACAAAAAACTCAGGCGCTCGCAAGTTAATGACAAAAATGGTGTTTGCGGGAGATGTCTCCACTCTTTTCCCGCGCATGCTGGTTCCTGAATTCAATTCAAGCAAGGGCATGTTTTCTGAAAGTCCCTGTCGTTTTGGCCGAGATTCGCCTGCGCGGAAAGCCTGCATCCAGACGCAGCTAGGACATATTTGGATCCAAATACAGGGGCCCTACCACCGTTGCACGCACGCACTCCACACGACAAAGCAGCGCGCAGGCTTGTTCTTGAACATGTCTAGGATGCAGGGTCTGGGTTTGCTTCTTCTGTCGACGGTGATATGCCTCGAGATACAAAAAGCACGGCTGAAAAGGCGACCCAACTCTGCTACTCAGGAAAAGGGGAATTCAGGAACACACATGTGCGCTTGCCGAGTCGCGCGTTAGAATGCTGAGGCTCAAGAGCCTCTGATTATTTCTAAGGTTTTTTTGGCAAAGACCACCCAACAATCGCCGACTGGCCTTGCATCTTCCCGAATGATCTTCACAACATTGAAACCCGCTTTTTGAAACTCTGCCAAATATTGTTCTTTGGATTTTGGCCAAGAGAATTGAGTCTCTCCCTTCACCGCAGCCCATGTCGATCGCGTTCAAGCCTCTGGACAACTTAGATTCGGAAAGGAATTTGACAAGAGCCTCTGTAGGAACGGGTTCCTCCCAGAAAGCTGCGCCGGCTTCATAGACTCTGCGGTACCGGTCCTCGTAGAGGCGAGCATCGTACCGATATCGGGCCATCCTTATCCTCTGGTCTTGCGCTCCTTCATGGTTTTCTTGACAATGAAGTCAACTTGCTTCACGGCTGTGCCCAGATAGTTTCTTGGGTTCAACCCTTCATCAATCTCTCTCTTGTTAAGTCTCTTGCTCACAGTCTCGTCTTCCAAAAGAATTTCCTTTAAGGGCCGATTCTCCGTCTCGCTTCTTATTGTCAGTCTTCTCAGTAACTCATGAGCCTCCTGTCGATCCATGCCCTTGTCTGCAAGCGCCATCATCACGGCCTCAGACATTACACGCCCTTCAGTCAATCCGATGTTCTTTAGCATGCGATGCTTGTCAACGCGCAGGTCGGCAACAATGTTGCACATCAGGAAGAGCATGTGGTCTGTCAAGATGCATGCTTCTGGAAAGATGAAACGTTCCGCTGAAGACTGGGTCAGGTCACGTTCATGCCAGGTTACAACGTCTTCTAACGCTGGGATGACGAGGCTTCTCACAATTCGGGCCAAACCGCAGACCCGTTCGCAGAGCTCCGGATTCCGTTTCTGAGGCATCGTTGAACTGCCGACCTGTTTCTCCGGTTCAAAACGTTCAAAAAGCTCCCCAATTTCGGTTCTCTGCAGCTCACGAATTTCGGTGGCAGAATTCTCAAGCGAGGAGGCAACCATTGCCAAAAAAGAGATCAGTTCGGCGTGACGGTCTCTCTGCACGATCTGAGTGGAAATGTCGGCTTGACCGATCTGCAGCTTCTGCATGACGAGCTTCTCTATCTTCATCGCGTGCTTGCCCAGCCCCGCTTGGGTCCCAACGGCTCCGCTCATTTTTCCAACGAGAACGCGCTCCCTGCACTGTCTGAGCCGTTGGATGTGTCGTGAAAATTCGCGTGTCCAAACGGCAAATTTGAACCCCAACGTGGTCGGTAACGCGTGCTGACCGTGCGTTCTACCGATCACCAGCGTTTCTCTGTACTGCGAGGCTTTTTCCATCAGAATCTTCTCAAAATCTTCCAACCTTTTCCCAATTATGCCTAGAGCGTCCTTCAGTTGCAAGGCATTAGCCGTGTCCACAATGTCATAACTTGTTGCCCCGAGATGAACGTACCCCCCACTCGATCCACACACCTCTGCCAAGCCTCTGACCAAGGACGCAACATCATGCTTTATCTCACTCTCAATCTCCTTGATGCGACTCAACTTAACATGTTTAAGCGAAGCCATAGCCGCAATCTTTTCCGCGTCCCTTCGCGGTATGTCGCCTACTTCAGCGTGCGCCCAAGCCAACGCGGCTTCCACATCGAGCATCCTCTGCACGCGTCCTTCCTCTTCGAAAATTCTTTTCATCTCCGGAGTTCCGTAACGACCGGTGTCAATAGGCAGGACTGGCACCTCCAAATCCCTCGCGGAGAAGATAAGCCGATTAAAGATTAATGCTTTGCCAAACTAATACATAACAAGCTGAACTGAAAGGTACTTTGGCATGGGCACGGTAATAGCAGTCGTAAACAAGAGGGGCGCAGACGCGACAGAGACAGCAATTGCCATGCTTGGAAGGTTGAAGCCTGCTGGTTCAGAGAGTTACGGGATAGCCTCGCCAACAGTCATAAAGACTGAAAGATCACTTGACGCACTTCAGAGTCGAGAAACAGACTCGCCAGTACTGATCGGGTGTGCGTTCTCAAAGATTCTTCCTCATGATCGGGCTCAGCCATTGAAGCTGAAAGATGCAACGCTGGTCTTTGACGGAAGGATATACCCGACCACTTCAGGAATTCCTGATGCAGAGATCGTTGCCGAGAAGCTACGGCAAAACGGCAAGAGAGCTGTCAAGGAGTTTGTCAAGCAGACTGATGGCGACTTTGTCTTTGTAATGGCTGAAACTGAAAGACTTGTCACAGGCAGAGACGTCGTGGGTGCTCGTCCGCTTCATTACGGTGAAAACAGGGATTTCGCGGCCTTAGCCTCGGAAAGGAAGGCGCTGTGGGAGATTGGAATCGAAAATGCAGATTCGTTTCGTCCGGGATGCATTGCTGTTGTTGACAGATCCGGCTTCAAGTTTGCCGTTGTGAGAGAACTCGGTCGTCCAGAGCCAAAACGGTTGAGCATGCGAGATGCTTCGGAGAAGCTGCAGGCACTTCTGCAACAATCAATCAGAGAAAGAACGTCAGATCTGAAGGAATGCGCAGTTGCCTTCTCCGGAGGATTGGACAGCAGCCTAATCGCTTTCCTTGCCAAAAACGTTGGAATCAACGTGCACCCGGTTCATGTAAGCCTGAAAAACCAGCCTGAAACCGAACATGCCAAGAAAGTGGCAGAGAAGCTGCAGTTACCGATCCATTCCTATTCGTTCAGTGAAACGGATGTGCAAAGGATTCTTCCAAACGTTCTGCGGCTGATCGAGACGCCTGATCCTGTCCAGACGAGCATTGGTATACCCGTTTACTGGGCAGCAGAGAAGGCTGCTGAAATGAACATTCATGTCATGCTGGCTGGACAGGGCGCCGATGAGCTTTTTGGAGGTTATAGGCGATACGTGGATGATTATCTGCGATATGGTGGCAAGCGAGTGCAAGAGTCAATGTTCAACGACATTGTTCAAATGCACAAAACCAACTTAGAGAGGGATTCCAAAATCTGCAACTTTCACAATGTCGAACTGCGTTTGCCCTTTGCAACATATAAGATAGCAAAATTCGCAATGGACTTGCCCTTAACGCTGAAAGTGAAGCCCGCAAGCGATACACTGAGAAAACTTGTGCTGAGACGAGCAGCTAGAAACATGAGACTCACACAACTGATCGTAAAAAGACCGAAAAAGGCAATTCAGTACACGACAGGCGTGAACAAGACCTTGAAACAATTTGCCAGAAAGGAAAAACTGTCCCTGAACGAGTACTTGCAAGAAGCTTTTCGAGCAGCCTTCAAAGGGATGACCCATGAGTAGGACCGCCGTGATTTTCTCTCCAAAATACTATCGGCACAATCCGGGCAGAGGTCATCCGGAATCAGCGGCGCGTCTTCATGCGATCATCAGTGAACTGAGAAGAGGCCAGCTTTCCGAAAACAATGATTGGAAGTTTGTTGGACCAGAAAATGCCAGTGTCAAAGATGTTGCATTGATTCATGACATGGGATACATTAGACACGTTAGAATGGTTTGCAAGTCTGGTGGCGGCCTCTTGGATTCGGGGGACACTGTCGTTTCTCCGGAAAGTTTTGAGGTTGCTCTTCTTGCTGCTGGAGGAGCGCTTAAGGCGGTGGATCTTGTCATGGAGAATCAGTTCGGCAATGCTTTTGCATTGGTTAGACCTCCCGGGCATCATGCTGAGAGGTTTCGTGGACTAGGCTTCTGCATATTCAACAATGTGGCAATCGCCGCCGAGCATTTACTGACGAAATTCAAGTTGAGAAGAATCCTAGTGCTAGACATTGATGCGCATCATGGAAACGGCACGCAAGAAGCGTTCTACGGAACCAACAAAGTGTTGTACGTAAGCGTGCACCAAGATCCACGTGATTTTCCGGGAACGGGCTTCACAGATGAGATCGGTGAAGACGAAGGCTTGGGCTACAATGTGAATATACCGCTTCCCTTCCGAACCGATGATCAGACGTATCTGAGGGCAGTAACGGAGGTTGTTGTGCCGATAGCAAGCCAGTACAAGCCGGAGTTCATGTTGGTCTCCGCCGGTTTTGACGGCCACTATTCAGATCCTGTTGGAAGTCTTTCCCTATCAACACCATGTTATGGCAAGGTTTACGAGACCATTGTCAATCTGGCGTACAGAATGTGCAATGGAAAGCTAGTGTCAGTTCTTGAAGGCGGATACAGCCTCAAAATCGTGGGGAAAATGGCGGCCTCAGCCATCGCGAAAATGAGTGGAAGTTCTTATGCCGTTAATGAAAGAGTTCCTGTGTTCAAGAGAAGTGTCAGAGTGGAAGCTGAAAAGGTATTAAGAGAAGTGAAAAAAGTTCAGAGAAAGTTTTGGAATATCGATTAGTCTGGTTAGAAATTCAGTTTGTAGAAGTCATAGGTTGGGGTTTATTCGATTACTTGGATGGCGCTTTCTGGGCATTGAACTTCGCATGCTCTGCAGACTAGGCATTCGTCAGGCTTAACCGGAACAGACTTCTTGTCTTTGATTTCGTAGACCGCTACTGGACAAGTTTCGCTGCATGTGCCGCATCCAGTGCACTTGGCGTTATCAACCACTATTTTCACCATTTCCATTCCATTCCTCTAAGACTGGATTTCTTGAAAAGCCATGGAGTAGAATAAAAGCGTTTAGGTTCGCTTAGCGGATTTCTTCACGTAGTCTTAAGAGGATTCCGTTAATCGTTGTTTCGGCTTTCTGTTTTCTGCGTTGGTAGTCTGCAATGAGCCTCCTGTAAGCCTCCAATGAGACTTCTCCCCGACTGTGACGGGCTTCAATGGTCTTGACGTTAGCTCCAACATCGTTGATCTCAGTTTCAGCAACTTCCAGTTGCCGCATCAAGTCTCCATAGTGACCGCCAGATGCACGCATTCTCTCGCTAGCCTCCGACAAGCTTCTTGACAATGCGCCAAGACGCGTCTCCAGAGTCTTCCTCTGCACTTTGTACCTACGCCTCGGGATTCTTCCCTTCTGCACCTTGCTCTCGAGCGAATCAAGCTCAAAAACGATCTTCATCTTCTCCTGATACGAATCAACGAACGATTTGAGGTACTCTGGGCGAACCCTCATGCCCGTTGGGGGCTGTCCGATTCCGACCGCTGCTTTTGGCCTCTGCCAAACAAGGACGACCGCGGTTCCAACAAGTGACAAGGCCAAGATCCACATAGTCGGGCGGAAGGCTAGCCACAGAGGATTGTATTGGTAGGTGAATCCAACGTCAAAGCTGTCGAAAGCAAACATCCCCTGCCTGCCCACTGAAACTGTCTCTTGAAAAACATTTTTCACCACACTATAGAAATCGCCAGAGGAACCAGTGTCGAAACTCGTCAGTGCTGCTCCCTCCGGCAAGACAAAGTTGACCGATGCTTGGTCTATGTAGTAGTTGACGTCTTGAAATTGAGCCATGCTAATGGCGAAGTTGTTAGCGTTTTCTGATGCAACGTAGTCTTTGCTCGGCAGATCATAACTCAACGTAAAAGTGGATGATCTGTTGATGTCTACTGGCAGAGTGAGGTTGATCTTGTAGCGGGTCGGGCTCGTGCTCGTCTGCGACGGGATGGCCATAGTTCTTCCGAACTGGTCCCGCAGGGTCGGGTTTGTGGCGCCAAGTGGCAGAGTCAGCTCCAGCAAGCTTATCGTCTTCGATGCATTGTTCGTTATGAAATAAAAGTCGGAACCGCCTATTCCGCCAAACTCGTTTACCGTTATCTGGCGGTTCAGCTTCTTTACGTCAAACTTTAGGATCTCGTCATTGGGCAGGCCGAAAAATACGTTTGACGCGTTGTAAGCGAAGGGAGCCAAGTTTTCGACCTTGTAGGTGAGTGTGTCAACCGTTCCTGTGAGGAACTGTGCCGTCGCCGGCAAAATAACTGATACGTTACAGACTGCAGCCTGTTTCGTAAGGCTTGGAAGTGCTGGAAAATCCAGACCAAAGATGCTAGCATTCTGAGAGTCTTGAGTAAGCAGTCTGCTTGAAAGCACAATCTCTACGCTAAAAACCTGCGGTGCTCCCTGCGGAAAATCAATTTCGATACCGTAAAATCCTACTCGATTTTCGAGCGGCACATCAAGATTGACTGGAAACGAATTCGCTCTGTTTGTGCCGTAGGCAAGGCCGCGGAGTGCATATGAAGCATACTTGTGTGGGAAGCCGAGTAGAAAGCGGTCGGACACGTGGCCAGATACTGTTATTGTGTCATTTATGAGGACGTAACCGTTGTACATGGGCGTTATTGTGTGGTCCACGCGCTCTATGTTATAGTCAGGGCTCGCTTTGACCGTTTTGAGGTTGAATGAAAACGAAACTAGAACTATCATGGCAACTGTCAGAATGGTGAACGTCAACGCTGCTCTTCTCACGCAGTTTTCCTCCGCCAGATTCCCAAAGTTCTAAGCTCTCTATTAATTGATAAGCCCATTTATTTACTTTTAGAATTACACGACATCGGTTGCGTATATACTTAACCATCTTTGACGGAGTGAAACTCGGAAAGATCACAAACCGAAAAAGACTTCTTTTACCTCAACAAAAGACCACTACGAGGTTTTTGTGCTTCAAACAAGCAGATTGACGACAGGACGACAACCATCACCAAGCAGGTAAAAGACTCTTGACTTGTTACGTTTCGCCGTGATTGAGGTAATAGCCCTCTTCCTTCTTCGGGCCGAAGCTTCTCACACCTTTCTGCTTAAGCTGCTCCCTGAGCCTCGCGGCGTATCGCTTGTCTATCTCGCCCCTCTTCTCCATGTAAGCAACTATCTCCTCGGCCTGCTCGCGTGTGTCGCACCGGCGAATGAAATCTATCACGTCGGGCATGTAGTGGACGAATTTTTCTTTGGCCGCGGCCTTCTCTCCAGTCTGAAGGTTTGTGCGTACAGAGTTTACTGGAACCTTGTTCTCGTCTGACTGCAATTCTTTTGCCAAGTTTGGGAACATTTTTTTGAGTGCTTCCTTGTCGAGTTCCACGTTCGCACCTTCTGAGGCAGCGACGTTTCTTCACAATATTTGTTGGAAAACTAATATTTAAGCGTCTTTTACCCTGAGGGCTTCATCAGACCGTGTGTGTCTTGATTCTGGAATGCTTCGTGTACCCCTTAAGAAGTCAGGAGGGAACAAATCGTTGCGTCGGGCTCTCTCTAAGAACCCTCTCCAGTTCCTGTGTGCGAAGGCCTGAGACGTCGTCTCCGTATATGTCACATTTCTGTTTGAGACATGCTTCTTCAGGGCTGTGAACGATGATCTCAACTTTCTCGTTTATCGGCGATTCTAAATGTATGTGGAAGGACGCTCTCTTCTTGCCTTGTTTCGTAACGGCAGCCCATTCCGTCCGGAGTATTCTGAGGCCGTTTCTCTCTAGTGTCTTTACAACATCTTTGGGTTCGTCGTGGTGTACAATTATGTCTATGTCGCTGTCATGGTGGATTGTGCCTCGCCAAACGCTTCCAACCAAGATCGGGTCGCATCCTGCGAGCGCTTTCATGGTCTTGAGAGCTCCTCGGCGCATTCGAATCAGGCGTTCTTGCCTCTCCGGGCCTTCACTCTCGTCGGCTATCTTGTCAAGTTCCATTGCAACCTCGAGGTTTGTGGGCATATAATGAAGCCCAAACGTTTTCGCGGCTTTCAGTTTGGCTTGTTTGTACTCTTTTTCAGATCCAGAATAAAGAAGGTTCGCGGCTTCTCTGATGACTTTCTCTCTGGAGCTAAAAGAACTGGCGTTCAAAATTTCACCGCTAGAGTCTGCACCATGTGTTAGACTTAAACCTAACGCTTGATTATTTGCTCATACAATTCCAAGGTTCTTTCAGCAATCTTATCCCACGTAAACTCGTCCAAGACCCTTCGCCTACCATTTTTTCCAAGCCATTTCCTCTTCTCAGGACTCTCCAACGCGCTGGTTATCCCCCAAGCAATGTCAGTCGGGTTGCTTGGATCTATGTGGAAACCGCACTGATCATCTCCACAGCAGACGACTATTTCTCGCATTCCGCTCACGCCAGCAGCACCAACAACGACCGGCTTCTCCATGCTCATCGCCTCAAGAGCGACTATTCCGAAAGGTTCATAGTGGCTGGGAAAAACGGCAACATCGCAGGCGGCGTAGTGAAGAATGCGTTCTTCTTCCGGAAGGAATTCAAACCGGAATTTAACATAATCGTTCAGCCTCATGTAATTGACCAAGTTCGTGAGGTACTCTTGCAGATCACCCAAGCCGAGAATGACGAGTTTGGCTTTGGGTATTTTCTGCAGAATGTGAGGCATGGCCATTATCAGCTTGTCAACCCCTTTCACACCGACAAGCCTGCCCACAAAAAGAATCATGACCTCATCGTCTTTGAGGCCGTAAAGGTTTCTAACCTTCTTGATCTGATCAGCTGTCACGTCTTCCGGGTTGTATTTTTCCGCGTCAACACCGTTGTAGGACACTTGGATCTTCTCCTTCGGAAACCCAAGGGTTGTGAGCTCTTCCTTCATCGCGTAGGAGACCGTGACTATCAGGTCGGCTGCCCTTGCGGCGTGGAGTTCAATGTTGCTCACGGTCTCGGAACCGTTTCCAAGGGTTCTTCCCTTCTCTGTGGAGTGCACGTGAAATGCAAAGGGCAGTCCTATTTCTTTCTTGACGGTAATGCCGCCCATGGCTGACAACCAGTCATGCGCAATCACGATGTCATACTTGATGCTCTCTTTCCTGATTAGTTCGTTAACGAGTTTTGATGCGCTCAAGTAGTTGTAGACGAGGATTTTGGAGAACATATGAAGACCCCTGCCCCACTTCTTAATGTCCTCTGCAATCACATCTGGCAAAGAATCAGAGACATCGATATGTAAAGGACGGTGGATTTCTATGCCACGCCAAATCTCCCGGGTTGGCAGACCACCGGCATCATCATTCATTGTGAAAACGGTTACGTCATTGTCCATTAGAACGAATTTCCTTGTGATCTCAGCTGCATATGTTCCCAGGCCGCCGACGATTTTCGGAGGATACTCGTAGACAAGTACGGCCATCTTCATCTTTCAACGTTTCTCCTTTCCAGCAGTCCAAATTGTTATTGAACCATTGCTTATTTACTTTCCTAAGCTTCGATTCATGTTCTTGCCGTGACTATCCAGCGGCTTCTGAGCTTTCCTTCAACTTGCTTCTCAGCTAGTCTCAAGTCGATGATTTGGAACATGCTGAAAAGATGCTCTATCTCTTGTCTGTCAGTGAAATGGTGGAGAACATCCTTTTCTGTGCCCTCTTGCTCAACGAACGTGTCTTGTTCAACCTCGGTTCCTTTTCCATAACTATAGGTTCTTTTCGACAGAAAATTCATCAGCACAAGACCTTTTCCCCTCAATGTCTGGTGAATTTCGGAGATTGTTCGTTGAATCTGCTCGAGTTTCTGGTGATAAACGGCGTGAAGACATGTGACGGCATCAAAACAGGAGCCAACGTAAGGTAAAGCGTTCATGTCACACCTCACGAGATAAACCGGGGATTTTTGTCGCCTGAGCCTTTCTCTGGTGAGGTTGAGACCAGTCTTGGAAATGTCGATTCCATGAGCCTCCAAACCTTGTCCCGCCATGTAGACCTGGTGCCTTCCCGCTCCGCATCCCACGTCGAGAACGTGCATTTTCCTATTCTGTCTTTTTAGAAGATCAATAAAGCTGACGACAATCTCCTCTGGTTTTTCTTGTTGATACCATTCTTCACGCAGTATTCTGTCCCATTCACTCATTACTTCTCGTCCTTGAATCTGTTCCTAACAACTCTTCAATCGAGCTAGGTGCTTAAATCACTATACAAAGAAGGTCAGCGCGTCGCTAGTTCTGGTTGACATCCTTCTCGGCGTCATTGACAAGCCTAGCGGAAATAGTGAAAATATGAAAAGTCTATTAGGCACGTATGACAAACTACAACAAGTGCAACAGTATGAGCATATCACCTGTTAAACGTTTGATTCTTGAAACGATGTGGATGCTGGACAAGCCGGCCAAGGCTACGGAAATAGCGAAAGAGGCTGGACTGAGTTTTCCTCCTGTCATGATGCACATCCTAGGTTTGACCCGCATGGGATTTGCAGAAACGCAGGAAAAAGGGATCTACATAATAACGGAAAGCGGCAAGAAAGCCCTTGGCCTTGCGGAGGTAGGCAGGGAAAAGGCAACAGAGATCCTCGCCTATTTACCGGCAGAAAAGTCTTTCCGTTTTTACGTCGACATTGGAAAGCCTCTCAACGTTTATGCTGCGAGCCTTGGAGACTTCTGTGACAAGATCTTGAAGGTCGATGCGCCTTCCCTAGAGTTTCACATTAACCGTGGAGATTTCGAGGCTTGGTTCGCAAGCTTAGGTGACGCTGAACTGGCGAGGAAGACATTGCTTGTTAGAGAGCAGAAGATTGGAGGAGAGAACCTGCGCAGGAAGCTCTACGAAATCGTGAAGAGCCGGTGTGACACGCTGGCTAGGATCAGGGGCACGCCGTTACATCCAGACACTCCGCCCTAGCTCTAGGTTGGCTTGAAACGTTCCTTGAGTCTCTAAAGAAATGTAGTCTTCGCAGTCATACAATACCAGTACAGAATCCAGTCTGCAACTAAATCGCAGATTTTAGAAGGCTCCAAAAGGGAATTGGGAAGAAACCATCATATAACAAAAGCTCCAATACTGGTTAATGAGGATGCCTCCATGGATGAGTTGAGAACCATTTCCGCTAAGATTCCTGACCGAGTGTACAAGGAAATGACCCTACGCGTGCCAGAGGGAGATCGAAGTAACTTCATCCGCGACGCCATAATGGAAAAACTGCAGAAGACACCAAAACCAGACAAGATCTCACAGTTAGAGCAGAGGATGGGCAAGATGGAGAAGGAATTCTCAGAGATCAAGAAGTACCTTGCAGACTTGGAACTGCTGACGTATGAACGGGGAAAAATGAACCCGCATACTTTTGGCATGGACGAAATAGACCACAAGATGATAGACTATCTCATCCATTACAAGGGCGCTACCACGCCTGAACTGGCAGATTACTTGAAGACTAACAGGTGGCTGGTTCTGAACAGACTGAGAAGAATTCAAAAATCATCAAGAAAGCAGCTTGGAAAATCTATAATAGAATATTAT
>Ga0315277_10005634_pt1 | contig 16482 bp, 5 predicted proteins | sample YL17G05_15_MG_FD_203695 | JGI IMG/M metagenome (GOLD analysis project Ga0315277, IMG submission 203695) | Sediment microbial communities from Yellowstone Lake, YNP, Wyoming, USA - YL17G05_15 | ecosystem: Environmental > Aquatic > Freshwater > Lake > Sediment | place: USA: Wyoming | collected... | reverse complement strand
GTGTGGGCGTGGCAGTGGGTGTGGCCGTTGGTGTTGGCGTAAGAGTCGGCGGCACGGGCGTGTTCGTTAATGTGGGAACTAGAGCGACGGGCGTTGGCGTTGCTGTCTTGCCCAAGCACGCTACCAGTAATGTGACCAAAAGAGCGGCAAATATCACGTGAGAAACCCTTGACATTTTAGTGCCTCCTTTTTTCTCGAAACCCGGTCTCGCCCTTTCAGTACCCCGGTGGACGTTGAAAACGCCCGCTTACCTTCTCAAGTTGCTCTGCGATCGCAAGGAGTCCCATGTCGCGCCAACGCTTTCCCACCACTTGTACGCCAATGGGCAGGCCGTCTCTCGACCGGGCCAACGGCAATACGACGACCGGGTTTCCTGTCAGATTCAGGACACTCGTGTGGCTTACGCTACCCACCCAGTAGGGAACTGGTTGGCCGTCCACTTCGATGGGTTGGCCAGGCCCCTTTGTAGCCGGTTTGCGATGGGTGAAAGCGGGCGTCGAGGACACCGGGCAGAGCCAGGCATCCCATCCGGCCAGGAACCGTTCCATTGACTCGATCAAAGCGTCCCGGCGGGACAACGCGCTCACGTAGCGTTGCATATTCAGACCACAGCCCCGCATCACGGCGCGGTATCCGGGTTCATCCTTGTACATGATGGGTCCCAACAGGTGACCCAGCAGGCGCTGGGGAAAAGGCATACCCACTCCGACCCCTGTCCCGAAGATCTCCCCATAAGTTTGCCAGGCGGCATCAAAGTCAAAGCCTGGTGGGTTGTGGCGCTCGACGCAGCACCCCAGTCCGGCGAGCGTCTCCGCCAGTTTCTCCAGGGCTGCCCGCGTGTCCGACGTCACCGGCACGCCCCCGAAATCGTCCGTCCAGGCGAAGCGGTACTCGCGTAAGGGATGCGGTGCCGGATCGTCCAGTGGAACTGGCGGTACGTCCCAGTCCTGGCCATCCGGCCCGGCAATGAGCGCCAGGCACAGTCTCAAATCTTCGACGGAACGGGCCAGCGGGCCAAATGCTGCCAGATATCTCACACCTTTCGGTTCTCCCGGTAGACCGGGAATGTGCCCCGTCCCGAGCACACGGTGCTCCGTTGGCTTGAGTCCACATACGCCACAGAAGTGAGCGGGGATACGGAGAGACCCGGCGACGTCGCTGCCCATCTCCAGCGGAGATAGTCCCGCCGCCACTGCCGCAGCACCGCCGCCGGTGCTTCCTCCCGGCGTGCGGCCCAGGTCCCACGGATTGTTGGCGCGCCCAAACAGCGGGCTGTTCGTCTGAATGTCCATCGCCATTTCCGGCATGTTCGTTTTCCCCAGGATGATCGCTCCTGCCGCGCGCAGACGAGCGACGACTGTGGCGTCCTGCCTGGGCACGTAATCCGACAGGGGCTTGAAGCTGCTGGTAGTGCGTAGCCCGGCAGTTTCATAGGCGTCCTTGATCGTGATGGGGACGCCGTGCAGAGGCCCCCATACCTCTCCTCGTGCCAGCGCAACGTCAGCCTCTTGGGCCCGCTGCAGGGCTCGTTCCTCGTCCAGGGTGACGATAGCGTTCAGGGCCGGATTGTGCTGAGCAATGGCATCGAGATGCGCTCGGACCACTTCCGTAGCCGAGGCCTGGCCTCCGCGAATCGCTTCTGCCAATTGACGTGCAGTGAAAAAGGTTAAATCACTCATCTCCTCCCCTCCTGTCGCAATGGTAGCAGATACGCCACCAGGATCGCTTTGGTGTAGGCCAGCCGAAACCCTGCCCGCTCCATATTCCGTTGCGAGTCACTGCCCGGCGAGGTGATGGTCAGCGCCCAATCGTCCCCCTGCTCTCGAGCGGCCACGACCTGCGCCTGGAGCAGCGCCGTCTGGACACCCCGTCGCCGGAAGGCCGGACGAGTGCTGGTGCTCCCTACTTCGGCTACCCCCTCGTGAATGTAGATCGCTCCACCGCCGGCGGGCTGTCCATCCAGCCAGGCAAAAAAGCAGGTCCCGTTCGCGCTATGGAAATTCGGGGCCAGCAGATCGAGCGTCTCCTGGGCCGGGCTCTCCTGGTCGCCAAAGCCCTGCGCCACTGTGGTGATCCATAGTTCCGCTTCTGTTGGACCGGCCTGGCTGGTCCGTATCTCCGCCGGCGGAGGTACAGGTACGGCGTCCTCAGCCAAAGCGCGCACCAACACGCTGTAAAACTCCTCCAGGCGGTAGCCACCCACTTTGAGCAGGTCGAGCAAGGACGGATCGGCCAGGGGGCAGAGATCTACCCGCGGCGGAGCACCACAACCGGCATAGAACTGCTCGACAGACTCGAGGTCCGTCTTGGTAACCGGCCCGGACAGGCCCAGGCCAACGGCCCGGTTGAGGGGAGAGCCCTCCCCGGCATAGATGGCATAGCCCCCTGCCACTGGTTCGATCCTGACATGAACGCCAAGGTGCAACCTACCCTGGGCGCGCGCATATTCCACTCCCCGCCACCCATGCGCCAGTTCTAATCGACGCGCAAGAGCAGGGTCGATGAAAAGCATAGCCGGGCTACCCCGTTCCGTGTGTCCACCTTGCGTGACTTGAGGGAGAGCTTGACGCCAAGTCTCAAGTGGGTGGTTGCCTCGCTCCGTGGCAGTTCGGCCTGAAGGCACATCAGGCTTGTGCAAGCTCCTAACCACGGCACTCAGTCTATTGAGGCATCAGAGAATATGGAAGCACGTAGGTCTGAGAGATGTCTTCGGGTACGGCTATCAATGACCAGATTATTGTTCTGCAAGTGGCCTTCGATGGCACCTTTGACAATACTCGCTGGCATTTGCCTCAGCATTCGGCCAGCATCAGACTTGACTGTTTGGTTCTCGTCACCCAGGTAAACGCGAACAAGGGTACTTGCTGCTTCCGGGCTTCGATACTCACCAAGCGCAATCACTGCATACCAACGATCTAGCCAGTTATTGCTTGCAACTTGTGTGACTATCTCCTCCATAGATTGAGCAGCTAAGTCCTCGCGGATAGTATCTCGCGAGGCTTGATCAACTTGAACATTACGCTCATTGAGCCATGCCAATAGTTGGTCTATTGGATCGGTGAGCGAGTCCATAGATTCATCTTGCCTTGGTGTATCAACTGCGATATGCCTGGGGGCGCTGTGACGCTCAGCCAGAGATTGCAGTGCACGGTAGGCGGTCGTACGCACTAGTCTTGCCGGATCCCTGAGTAATTGAGCGAGCGGTCCAATAGCCGACAGGTCCACCGTTTGCCCGAGGCCATAGGCAGCGTTAGCTCTTACAAAGTCGTCGCTGTCGCCTAGAGATGTCAAGAGAAGCCGAAGACATTGCTGAGGATGGCTCCGACTCGCAGCCCAACTTATGTCTCGGCGGACAACAATCGGCAGATCGGCTCTTCGGCGCTGAAATTCGGTCTGCAGATAGCCATAGGAGAGTTCCCCGGCCCGTTCGCAGAGAGCCAATACTCTGCGACGCAGAGGCGTACTTCGCTCGAGAAGATAGGGCTGGAGAAACTCAGCTGCAGCTCGTGGCTCCCATGAGTCCAGTGCATCAACAATCATCAGTTGGACATGCAGGTCTGTTTCATTCTGAAAACGATGTTTCAGGGCAGTAACAGCCTTTTCCCAGTCGACGGTAGCAAACTCTGGTCGTGCCCGGACGTCTAGACAAGCCCTGATACCTTGAACTGCCGCAGCGCGTACCCCAGGACGATCATGATTCAGGCTGCTCAAGAGCAATGGGATTGCATCAGCCGTCACAGTATTCTGCAGCGTCTGGATGGCAGTTAGCTGGACATATTGCTGCTCATCGGCTAAACCTTTTCGGCAAGCTTCAATAGTAACCTTGATATCCCCCATCTGTGCCAGAGCTGAGATGGCATCCTGTCGCACATACCAACTTGAGTCATTTGTGGCTTTCCATACACAGTTGATTGCCTCGACCGCCTTGAGTCTTCCCAGTGCGTTGACAGTCGCTTCACGGACAAAATCACTGCTATGCCCAATTACCGAACAAAGCAACCCAATAGATCGCGGATCCTGAATCTCAGCCAATGCTTTCACAGCCGATTGGACAACAGCCCTATCTGGATCACGCAAGGCGGCTTCCAGAATCTGGAATCCCACCTCCCCCAAATCGTCCTTCCTGAGGCTCCGTATCAAAGCTGCCCGAACATCCGGAACATCCTCCGTAGCCATCAATTGTCGGGCCCTATTTAGAGTTTCACTGGTAGCAAGGGTCGCAAGTGCCTGAGCCCCGAACTGACGTACGATCGGTAACGGGTCTTGGATAGCTAATTCATAGACAGACATAGCACTTGGATGAATGATCTTGGTGACCAATTTCCCCGCCAGGAAATGCAGAGCTGGCACGTTGGTCAGAAAAGCACGAGCCAAACACTGCATAAAATCATTGCGTACTTCTTCATCTTCAATCGGAGCCCTTTGGCTCTGATATTGACATAGCTGGTTCTGAAGACTCTGTAAAGCTGGTGTCTGCAGCAGCTCCTGAAGGCTTGTGACCTCTTGGTCGATTTCACGGACATAGAGGGTTGCCTCAGGTGTAGCAGCCTCCAGCAAGGCTTTGCGAGCAGCGGTTTGCACGGACAAGATGGGATCATTCTTGGCGAGATCGGCAACAGCGGCATACCATGTGTGACTGGGGCACAAGGCCAGGGCTGTGATAGCGGCAACTCGAACGTAAGAGTTTGAGTCTTCCAACAATCGGACCAGTCTGTTCTGATACTCACCCTGAGAAATCTTCCCAATTGCCCTGATAGCATTGACCCTGACAAAGGAATTCGCATCCTCAAGCCTCTCAACCAAAGCAGGCAGAGCATCCGCACAGCCTACCCTTTCCAAAGAAGCTATAGCTGCAATACGAACATATACGTTCGGATCGGCCAATGCCTGGGCAAGCGGCTGGCATGCTGAAACCTGCTCAGGGATGCCCATGGCTTCGACTGCTTTTTCACGAACGAAGTGATTATCATCGCTGGCAGCCTCAACAAGATACGGCATATAGATATCGGGCGGGAACCGCTGAAGTTTCTCTACCACCTCTTCGCGAACGAATTTGTCGGAGTGATCCAAAGCCTCTCGCAGAGCAGCGGCTGCTGAAGGTGTCTGAATTTGAGACAAAGCCCGAATCGCCGAAACGACAACCTGATTCTCAGGATGCTCTACCAACTCTGCCAGGGCTGGGATCGCTTCTTCGAGTTTGAGCTGCCCAAGGGCCAGGGCTGCGGCGCTGGTTACCTGTCTGATGGAGTCGTGCGTAGCACGGACTAGCATCGCTAGACTCTCGGTCGCGCCCAAATTTCCTAATGCACGGGCGGCCTCAGCACGGAGGAAGCTGTTCTCGTGTGATAGGAATTCTTCGACAAGGGGAATCAATTCGCGAGACCCTATAACGCCCGCGGCGGCAATTGCCTCGCGAATCACCTGGATATTCGGATCGCCCAATGACTGCCGAATCCCGCTCACACTTACAGGATCGGAATGACCAGCAATCTGTCGTATCACCTCAATACGAACGTGCTCATCCTCGTGCTGCAACCCATGAAGTAAGACCTGCCGCCACTCAACATCAGAGTGTTCACCTGTCTTGACCGCAATATGAATTGCCAAAGAGGGATCGCCTTGAGCTAGATGCCTAGCTAATATATCTCTAGATGGAGTGTTGCCAATGGCAAATAAGGCATCAATTGCTGCATAACGTACGCGGATGGCATCATCGCCTAGCAATCTCATGAGCGGCTCTAGGGATCGTTCATCACCAAGGCGCCCCAAAGCCTCGGCTACCTTTGAGCGGATTCTGGGATCAGGTGATTCCACTAGACCAGTGACTGGCTCGACCACTGAGCGGTCTCCAAGTAACCCCAAAGCCTCTACTGTCACTCGGCAAGTGTACGGATTGGGGTCCTTCAACATAGGAATCAGAGCAGGAATCGCCCCCACAAGACCCTGTTCCCCAACTTGACGAATGGCAGCTTGGCAGATGTAAGGATTGGGATCGCTCAGGCGCTCCTGGGGAGATCTGGAAGTAGTCTCTTCCAGCACTTCGCTAAGCCGCTCGGCCTGAAAAGCAGCGATGGCAATCAAGCGAGTGCTCGCATCGCCGGACGTGCGCCAATATCGCAATGCTTTCGAAGCTTCAGGTGTTCTCAGCCTTGCTAATGCGCGAAAAATCGCGCGTCGAACCAAGTCTGTCTCCTCGCCTTCTAAAGCTGAGAGCAATGCCGAAACTGCGGTCGGTGTATTCAGTCGCCCTAACGCCAGCGCTGCTTGCTGGCGGACTTGGGGACTTTCGTCCCCGAGTCCAGCCTCGAAGAGAGGATGGAACTCCGTTTGGCAGGTCGAGGCGAGAAGCCTAATAGCACTCCCGCGAATGCGATCTATATCGTCCTCTAGCGCATCACACAGAATCGGCGTGTGTATGGAAACATCAGGGCTCTCCTTCAGCGCTTCAACGACAGTCTCTCGAATACCTGGATGATAGTGCCCTAGCAGAGAGTGCAGCGCATCACGGGCCTCTTTGAGTTCAAGACGCGCCAAGGCTCGGATCGCCAACCTGTGCTGTTTGGGGTCGATGCTATGAGCGAATGGAGCAAGGCGCTCAACTATCATGGGCGAGTTGATCTCTGCCAATGCCAATGACGCCCGGTTGTTCAAGGGTGGTTCGGCCTGCATACGGAGTCCAATCAACGGATCGATGGCTTCCACCAGCCGAAGCTGCCCACAGGCTCGTATGGCAGCCTCGACAACATGGTGGTCTGGGTCCTTCAAGAGCGGAATTATCTCATTGGCTGCCGACCTCGCATTCAGTTTGGACAAGGCACTGGCTGCACACCCGCGAATGGCTGGATTAGGATCCTGTAGGACTTCAATTAGCGCCGGGACAGCTTTGGTGATCCCAATTTCGCCAATGGCTACCACAGCAGCAATTCGTACCCAATCAACAGAATCTAGTATAGCTTGTTGGATCTCATTCTCTGCTTCGTGCACCTTTAGCTCGCCTAGTGCATTGATAGCAGCTACGCGAGTCTGGGCATTCTCATCATTGACTAGAGCTCTGAGAGTAGGGATCGCTTCTTGGCATTTGAAGCGGACCAGCGCCCTTATTGCAGCTACCTTCTCAAGAAGATCAGCGCTCCGAGCAGATCTCAAAATATCGGGCACTACATCTTCCATGCCCAGATCACCGGCACCTTCAATTCCTGCCAGGCGGACAAATCGACTCCTTGCTCGCATGGCCCGACGGACAGTATCCTGGCCAACAGGATTAGCAGTCCATCCCAACAGCCGAATATAGGTTTCGGTAGAGCGCACATCTTCAGCTGGCTGGCGGCCTGCAGTTACATGTTCTTGCTGGCGCTTTCGTTGGGGATGGATATTCAGCCGTTGCATGATTTCTTGCGCTACCCATTCTGACCCAATTCGATCCACTAGACGTTCAGCTTTAGACCTGGACCGCGACCAGTCAACAATACGTTGTGTCCGTTTTCTGGTCGCTAGATCGAGAAGCTGCTCCAGAACTTCAGATCTGATCTCACCAACGGCTCGACCGGCAGCCTTGCGAACTGATTCAGAGGGATCGTAGCGGGCATCCAAGAGTGCTTCTAGAGCCTCAAGCACTTTGCGTCTACCTAAGGCTATAATCGCTTTCTCTCGTACAACGTGATCACGGTCACCGACTGCCTGTAACAAGCTCCGCACAGCACGATGACTGGGATTGGTGGCTAAAGATCGAATAACCCGGCGGCGACGGTTATGGTCGCTATCGACCAGTAGCAGGCGCAGACCATCTGCAGCGACATCAGTTGTCTCAGATTCAGGGGGGACTGCACTCAATAGTTCTAGCGTCTTTTCTCTAATGTCCGGCGCTAGATCGAGAGCAGCTAGGCAGAGTGTTCTGATGGCCTCAGGCGTCCCTATGCTTCCAAGGGCGTTAACTGCTGCCAGACGTACATAGAACATGCTATCATCCAGCATCTCTGCAATGACAGGGACAGATGATTCCACCCTCATTTCCTCTAGAGCGCGTAATACTACGCGCCGAACCTGCCAATCCTCATGCTGGAGCACTCCAATCAACTTCTCCACAGCCTCATCAGATGCAATCTGCCGCAAGGCCTCGGCGGCTGCTTGGCAGGTGTATGCATTCTCCACTTCAAGCAGATTGGCCAGAGGCTGGACCGCTTCAGTGGCCTTCAGACCGCCTAACACCCGACAGGCAGCCTGCTGGACATAGGGACTGCGGTGTTCGAGCAACTTGAACAAATCTGGCAGGCATGAATTAGCGCCAATCTGGATTAAAGCTTGAGTAGCCGCACGGCGAGTGGGTTCATCTTCTTTCTTTGGGCGTCTTAGTGCCCCCAACAAGCGTGGGATAGCTTGTTTGACCCCATGAGTACCGACTGCCTGGATGGCAATCAGGCGGAGCGATTCCTCTTCAAAGGCCATTGCCTCAACCAAGGAACGTATTGCCCTCTCTGAGCCGTTCTGTACTAATACCCTCATTGCTTGCGCAGCAATTGCCTCCTGAGCATGATGCATGAAATATGCAAGACCTTGTGCTGCTGCATTGCCCGAGCCATTCTGAAGCGCCGCTAACATGGCGCTTAGGATTTCCTCATCTTGCTCACTTTCAATGGCCCGTGTCAACCGACTCATCGAAAACTGGGTGTTGATCTGTCCTAGACCCTGCACTGCGCTAAGGCGTACCTCGCGCGCCCAGTGCTGAAGTGTACCACTTATTACTTTGGCGGCATCAGGTGAACCGATAGCTACCAGAGCTTCAACTGCCGCTTTGGCGATATAGCGGTTGTCTTTCACCGTTTCCACGAGGCGCGACAAAGCAGCAACAGCTCCAGGCGATCCTATCTTGCCCAAGGCCAGTGCTGCTTCGCTTTGGATGTAGGGATTCTTGTCTCGGTCAAGTAGTGCTACAAGAGCATCTACAGAGTCCGTTATGTGGAGTCGGCCACACAACCTGGCAGATGTCTGACGTACACGAGGGGATGAGTGGTTCAGGAGTTCAATCAATGCATTCTTCACCAGTGACGGGTCGATCTGGGTTAGCGTTGACTCAGCCCATCTGTGCGTCTCTTCGTCAGGGTGGCACAAAGCCCAAACGAGTGTTGCTACCGCCACCGTATCGCCAATCCGTCCCAATGCAGAGACAACTTCCTGTCTCAAACGATGGTTATCGGTTTGCCTCGCTATCCCAGCCAATGGTTCACTTGCTCTGCAGTCAGCGATCTCCCCCAAGGCCCTCACAACAGCTATTTGGATCGCAGGATTGCTCTGATGCAGCCGGCAGATTAAGGGTAACGTGGCCTCCTCTGAATGTGACATGCCTAGCAGTTTGACGGACGTGACCACAACTGCTGAGTTCTTGCTGTTAACGTGCTTGAGTAACTCAGGCACTACCTCAGCAGTACCAATCGCCTCAAGCGCCTCGGCAGCCAATTCGCGGAGTTGCCTATCACTGCGTCCTACTAGCCGAGCTAACGGGCTAGCAGCATCTCTGCTTCTCAGCTCGCCAACAACCTGGATGGCACGCAATTGAGCATTACGATACATGGGCCTCTCATCGGTGATGGCCGGTAACAGGGATTTGCCAACAGCAGGGAGCTTCTTTTCTGCAAGTGCCTCTACTGCTTTGAGGCGGACACTCTCCCATGGATGTCGCACAAATGCCTCCAAAAGAAGAACTCCTACCTCTCCAGGGGTTTCCGTACCGGCCAATAACCCTTCCTCGACCACTGGCAACTCTTCGTCGTAGGCCGTTCGTCTGAGCATCAAGAAGGCCTCAGGTGTACGGCTATTTCTCAAGGCTCTAGCTGCCTCGAGCCGGATGGGTTCGGCCCAGTCACTTAAGGCATCTCCAAGTGCAGCAATTGCCTCAGCGGTTGGCATCTGTGATAAAGCTCCAATAGCGGCCTTGCGTACATAGAAGTTCTCATCCCTGACGTGAGCAACAATCAATGGAATCGTAGGTTCTGCACGAATATTCCCCAGAGCGAGCAGCATCCCACTGCGAATAAACGGATTTCGAGACTCGAGCGCAAGTTCAACGGCCATCAGATGCTCAGGGTTCAGCTCAGCAGGCTTGAGCATCCCCAGGATAGCGGCAGCACGCCCTCTTAGCTTCTCATCTTGATCTCCCAGGAATTTGGTCAAGGAACTGAAGGCTGCAGGATCAGTCGCAACTTCCACCAGAGCATCAAGCGCCCTCTCGCGTAGACTCACTTCTTTCTCTCGATAGACATCTCCCAATGCCTGAAATGCTTGTGGCGTGCTGATGCGCCCCAAGGCTTCGATAGTCGCCCGGCGAAGGTGAACATTTTCGTCGCGCAGCAATCGACCTAACGCCGGGACAGCATCCTTCACACATCTATACCCAAGGCCAATGATAGCAGCATAGCGAACGAAGGGATGTTTGTCTTTTGCGGCCGACAGAAGCAAGGTCTCTACTTTTGGTGAATCTAGACCAGCCAACTCTTCAACAGCCTGCTGCCGGTCTCGGCTCAAGGGACTCTCTAGGCATTCTTCCAATGCTTCAACTCGCCACGCTTCAGATGAGGCAGGAATAATAGGCGGGATACCCTCGTGCAGGCGTTGCTCAATCTTCATGACCGCCAACCCAGCCGCTTGAGCAAGGCTAGGTTCTGCGGTGGAAACAAGGCTGACTAGTAGATCCTGCTCCATCTTACCACCAGAAAGCCCGAGGACGTCAGCGATTGCCACCCGAACTGGCAGAGGTTCAGTCTGGTCCTGTATCCACTCAACGAGTCTATCTAGAATTCTCCGCTCAGCCCCGAGGCTGCCCAACGCTGTGATAGCCGCTGCTCGGACCGAAGGGTCTGTGTCCATTGTCAACTCAAGTAGACTTGGCTCTGCCTCTGGTTCACGGATTCGCCCCAATGCTTGCGTAGCACTCCTCCGTACTACCAAGATCTGGGATCTCGAATCTTCGATCAACTCTCTCAATATGATAGGATCGTGTGTGTGGCAATAGTCTAAGGCAAGTTGTGTATGATGTCTGCTTTCCATCTTCATTAGCAGCGGTTCAATATGGCTCTTGTGTGCATCGTTTGTATTTGGCCATATCTCGCGTATGACTAGGCGCGCCTGTTCGGGGTCAGCCTGACCCAGATACTGCAGAGCCATTTTGGCAACGCCGGGTCTAGGATCGTTCAGTGCTTCTGCTAATAGTTGGATTGCCATGCGCGACCCGACATTTCTCAGTGCTCGCAGGGCAGCTATGGCCTGCATTTCCTCTTGTGGCCCACTAGCCTCAATCAGCGTCTGTTCCAAAAGCGGAACTGCTCGACCGCCGAAGTTCTCCAATAGTTCAGCAGCCAACTCACGGACAGAATTGTCTTGGTCGCCTAAGGCAGTGATAAGCGGCTCAATCGCACGGTCGTCATTGGTTTGCCCCAAGACCTTTACAGCCGCTCGACGCAGTACTATGTCTGAGGACTTGGTTATGCTGTCGGTAGCGCGGGCGATGACAGCAGTCCCGCCGATACGCGCCAATGCCCGGGAGACTCTCGACCGCAGGTTGCTGTCGGTAAGGAGGTTCCAGAAAGGCTCTATCGCTTGGACTGTGCCCATTGCCTCCAAGTCTGCAATTGCCCGAAGACACTGCTCTGGCTGGTCAGTTTTCAGTTGCTGCAGACACTCATTGATGATCTCTGGATCGCCGAGGCGTCCTAATACCAGCCGAGCCTCGGTACGAACCTGTGAAGAAGGATGGTCAAGGTATGATCGCGCCAATTTCTGAGCCCAATCCGGTTGAGCGATACTGAGTGCTCGGATGGCACCTGCCTGGATGTCAGGATCTGGGCCTTCTCGAGCTGCCCGTTCTAAGAGACGCATCGCCACAGGGTCCTCCGCATGGCCCAGTTCAATAGCTGCCCTCCTCCGGACCTTATCGGATGGGGCTGCTAGCGCCCGGATTAATGCCCTCACAGCTTCGTTGCTCTTCGATCGTCCCAACGCAACACATGCGGTCGTCAGTGTTGCATCAGAATGGCTTGGATTTTCCAGGATCTGCACGAAGAGGGCATCAGCATCCTGATTTCCAAGTGTACGTTGAATTGCCAAACTCGCATTCCAACGTACTGCCCCACTCTCATCGGCTAGTGCTTGAACTAGATCAGATACAGCTTCTGGGGCACGCAGAAAGATGAAGAGGCCCGCAGCACTCCGACGGTGCACCTCCAGAGTTGAGGACAACTCTTTTCTTAGCAAGTGTACAACTCTGGGTTTGGTAGCCACCATCGGCGCGCTAATCACACATCGTGCTGCCAGGTGAATACCCCCCCGCTTCCATGCCTCTTCTGTGATTGGCTCAGCCTGCCTCCCCAACAGTCCAGCCAGCAGTACCACTGGTTCTTCCCAGCGTGCGTCGGCAATGAACTCGGCCAGAGATTCGTCCTTCTTCTCAAAGTGCTCTTTGAGTGCCAGAGCTACAAACAGGTCTTGCAGAGTGTCAAAGTTGAAGCGTAATTGACCCTGTGTGCCAGCATCACGCAGCCATCGTCCACGTCGCAAACTGTCAACCGCAGAGACTGCATTCAGACCCACCCCAATCAATGCGGTGCGTTTCCATGCCTGTAGCTGTGAAGCGATATGCTCTCGGACAGAGTCTTCTGTCATACTAGTAAGGTTCTGCTTGCGCGCCGCAAATGCTAGGCTGACCAGCAAACGCTCCTTGGTATAGTCGTCCAGTGGATCATCGGGCATCTTCTGCCGGTCGCGTGCGATCAAGATCTGGATGAAGTCATAATACAACTGCGAGCGGGCCGATGCGATATGCCCTCTAGCATGATAGACTGCTGTGAGCAGTCCAAGCAAGAGGGGATTCGCCAATGCATGGTGCAGCTCCTGATCATACAGGATACGGCCAATTAAGATTTCCGGGTCGCGCTGACTACCTAGCTGATGCATTGACCGGTGTATGTAACGGCGAATTCGTTCGGGCTCCCAGTCATCTAGCCTAAAAACAGGTGCCTGCAGGGTGCCATCGTAAGTTGGCCGGTCAGTAATGACAAAGCGATTTCGGGGATACCACCTCATCAGAGTGCTAAGTTCGGCCCGACATTTCGCGTAATTCCCTGGCGGCACCTCATTTAGGCTATCAAAGAGAAGCAAGAGGCCGCCATGCTTGAGCATACGCTTCAATTGATCTTCGTCTAGCTCTAGGCCCAAACTGCCCGCAGATGCTAGTATCAGTTGGGTCAGGGTGAACACTCCCTGGTAGTCAACTAGAGGTACGTATAGCGGCAGTACGGTACTTCTATCGCTGGCTAGTGCCAGGTTAGCTGTATAGAGCGCAAGACGTTTTAGAGTAGTCGTCTTGCCTGAGCCTGGTTCGCCCAAAAGCACAAACTTGGTACGCCCACTCTTCAGCACCTCGCCCAGTGTCCCAAGTGGTTGAGAGCTAGCAACCTCCTTTCGACCGGTTCGCACACCGCTAAGATTTGTCGCGAGCAAATCTGCTTCAATCTCATCTAGTGGCATCACTTCGTCTTCAGGGTATAGGCCCAGAGGTGCGTACTGCTCCTCTGCTAGCTCCTGTCTCAGATTATTAACCAGACTCTGGAGATAATTAGCAACATTTGGCATTGAAACGCCCTGATCTGGGCGTTCCGGCAAGATGATGTCTTGGCGCATCTGTGTGACCTTTTCTATGAGCTCAGGGATACGCCCGCGACGTTCAAGATGCTCGACTAATTCTCTTGCCTTGTTTGACTTCCCTTTGGCTGGCAAGTCGTCATAATCCACATCAAGGCTAAAACAAAGCGTTTTTGCCTCTTCTTCGTCGAGATGTTCGGCAAGTATCTGATACAGTGCTACTAGGTAGTTCTGCTCCTGCACTCTGTGTACTGAAGTCACATCCACTGCCTGCATGCTCGCGGCATGGGCTGTGATCTCGGGCGGCCCTGTCTGTATGTCTTCTGGTAGAGATTCACCCCTCCATTTGGCAATCTGCATTCTGATCTCATCGCATGCCACCCGTGCCCGGCGCAAGTCATGGCCAGGCGCGTAGCGATTATGTGCTAGGCGGTTTCGTGCCTCGACAATCAGGTCCAAGCTTTCAGCCAGAGCCTTTTTGTTTGCCTTCCCGTCTTCTTTCTTGAACAGGAAAACACCTCGGAACAGCTGCCACTCGGCGATCATAATCTGCTCCAACTCCCCCAGAGTGGAGTAGCTCAGCAGCGTTTCCGGCGGTAAGCCATAGATCTCATAAGTCGACCTGTCTCGGATCTGCAAGTCCAGCCACCGCTTGGCGAGATCCTCGTGACGTGCGCAGAGCTGGTTCTGCCAGCCGTCGCCCCATTCCTGCCTGCATCTGTCCTGCACGAGATCCCTTAGCTGTTTCTCTGTCTTCTCAATGAGCTCCCAGACGAAGCGACGAAGTGCCTCATCGCCAACAGAAGGTGAGGTGGCCTTGGTCGCGGGTTCTTTCTCACTTACCCATTGGGGACTTCCCGTTGGCTCTGCCATAGGGTCAGGGGTATCATTTGCACTCATATGGCTCACCTCCGTAGATGGTGGCTAGTCTGCTTCCTGTGTCTAGGCCTTTCCTTACTCTCATTGGAAAGCCCTTACGCAGATGTTCGTAGAGATGTGGCTCCAGTGCAAGGCAATTCGCTCCTGGTACAACTATATCTCGGGGTGCAATGTCAGATTGTTGCCAGATAGCGGGATCACACAAGAAGGCCATAATGCTGTGTGAACTGACCCCCATAGATTGGACACTTTTTCGGCAATTCTTAGTTCGATTCGAGGGCCAGTTCCTGCTCCTTTCGCCACTGCTCTTCGATCGCGACTGAGGTATAGTCCAGCCTAGAACGGGATACGCTTGACTAGATCAACAAGTCGCCGAATGCGACGCCTACAAACGTCAACCGCGCAGCCTCAACAGGTCCGGTACATTCCAACCCGGCTAATGAGAGAATGCCAGGTCACTAATGGCTAGCGCGTCAGTCGCCACGAGCGAGCCGTGCGGCGGCGATCGGAACGGTCATCTGTATGTATGGGCTAACCGCCCCCCCTTGTTTATGGACTTGGTCTCTTGTCTGCCTTCAACACCTCAGTCGCTTCTAGAGATGCCTCTATCGCTTCGGTAACTTCCATAAGTTGCAGATATGCTTCAACAATGTCATCTGAATCTACCCTATCCGATTGTCCATGGGCAATATAATTTCGTATTGGCAGGACTTTTCGAACAACCGCATCCCATTCAGGCGGTGTCTTTACCAGAGACTTGTATTCCTCCCACATTTGTGCTGCAGTTCTGGGGCGTAATTCGGACTTGGGAGAAATTGCCTTTAGGGTTATATCCAGCGCACGCTCGAACTCTATGAACAAGCGCAATAGTTCCATCTCGTCATTTTGCGCTGCAAATAACACCCTTCCAGTGGATCCAGCATGCTTAGGCGTCTCTCTACCTAGCATAGGGCCTATATCAGTCTTGAACAATGTGCTAAAGACTGCCAGTGTCGCAGAACGTGCACCTTCCAGCACGTGCATTTCTGGAACCATTCCATTACCTGAATGATAAAGTTCATTACGTAGGGAATGATACCAGACTATTTCCTCAATCGAAAAGTCAATCTGCAGGTTGTTGGCTTCAACGTACTTGTCAAGCCACTCAATTTTGGTGTGATAGTTACGGGTCGCTTTCTCAACGTCTCCTTGCTGTAGTTCAACGCCGCCGCGTACTCTCGGGTGCAGTTTGATAAAGACATCTATGCAGACTTCGATAGCATTATCGAAGCCTATCAGTGCAATTCGCCGGTCTGTATCGCCAGCGTCCTTCAGATGTCCGTCAGCATGTCTTATTAGTTCGAATGGCCCACGAGCCCATGGGGCTAAGTCGTTTTTGCTCATGAAGATCACCTTTGGCTAATACGGCGATACGCTCTTGATGAAGGTGGCCAATTGCACAGCGGTTTCACCCGCTACGGGAGCGAGCGTCGGCCCAACAAAGAACCCGCCACACCTCAACAACGGCGGGCGGGTTATGGGATCGTGCGCTATCTACCTCCCCAACTTTCCTGCTGCCCGGGTCCACGCCCCAGGCTCGCTCCGGGTGCCGGGCACCCCCTTGGCTACATACTCACATTATATTGCACTTTTCCGAAAAAGTCAAGGGCCGAATTCGCGCATTTGCACAGCGTGCCCGTCAAGCCCTTGCGCGCTGGTTCGTGTCTTTCGCGAGATTTCGCGCCTTTCGTGGTCCAAACGCCCCTTCCTGACCTTTCTGTCACCACGGCCTCCCGCACAGGTCAATCGTCCCCTCGGGCCACTCCCTCCCCCCACACGGCAGCACCATGGCCACCGCCGGCCACGTCGCGTTGCCGCTCGACTGGTCGAACGTCAGTGGCCCCTCCACCACCTGCCAGCCCAGCCGCTCGTAAAAAGCCACCACGTCCTCCTCACACACCAGCAGCCCAAACTCCACGCCCAAATCCTGGCACATGA
>Ga0315277_10005633_pt1 | contig 16483 bp, 1 predicted proteins | sample YL17G05_15_MG_FD_203695 | JGI IMG/M metagenome (GOLD analysis project Ga0315277, IMG submission 203695) | Sediment microbial communities from Yellowstone Lake, YNP, Wyoming, USA - YL17G05_15 | ecosystem: Environmental > Aquatic > Freshwater > Lake > Sediment | place: USA: Wyoming | collected... | reverse complement strand
GATTCTCACTTTGACTGATTTCGTCACTGGTACCGTCTTTGTATTCAAGCCAGGTCCGAAATCAGTCAAAGTGAGAATCACCGTGCGTGCTTTATGCTTGATAACATCGAATGGGGATGTTATAGCTTGGTACTGAGCATACACGTCCACCGAAATCGTGATGGACGAGAATTGTGAAACGACCACGTTGTCTAGCGAGATATCCACCAGGAACGATGTTTCCGCATCGGGATACAGATGGCCATTCCATGAGGATGCGGGCTGGCCTGTCTGGGGGATGCTGAACGTGTAAGAATCCGACGATACCTCGCCTGCACCCGTTACGGGTTCGGGATCTCCCATGTATTTTACCGATAAATCGAAGGACTGGATCTCGACCTCGGTGCGCTTCACGGCGGTGGGAATCGAGGGATGCTGCATATTCTTGTAATCGTAAGCCCCGGCGTTTTGCCAATGCATCGTGACCGTCAGCCGGGCTTTCATACCACCTGAACCGGAGAGCAACCGTGGCAAATCGTAGTTCAATTCATCTTGTAGGATACAATATGCCCGGATAGCTCCTGAAGAGATGTCCGGCAATGCACGGGCGATCGTCGTAAGATCGTCAAGCGTCGTGTCACCATCCAGGTCCGCGAACACGGGGAAGGCTTGCCAACCTGTGCTCCAATCATAGATCTCGAATGTTGCTGTATAGGTCACGAAATCAGAAAACGTCAACTTGTCAGATCCGATAGTCGCAAACGGGTCGCTCTCGTAACCATACCCGACTGTGCTGGTTGCTACCGATGGCGTGCGTGAATCGAGCCAGCCGACTCTTGGCTGAAAATCGAGCGTGAACCAATCTTGGTAGGCTCGCGAGAATTTGCTCGGGCCGAAATTATTGGCCAAGAGGCTTGCCACGGGGATGGTATATGCAACTTGATATTCGCTATCGGCATAATCTGCGGGCCACGATGTCATTACGGCGTCATCGATATTTGCCACGAGGCCAAGCTCGCCGAGAGTCACGGTTTGATCATAACGGAAGAGGTTGAAATGGTTGTACCATTTACCACTGCCGAGGATGGGCAGTCCCGTAGCACCGCCAGGAAATGCCGGCGGGGAGGTTGCATGATCCTCGATCTTGACTTGAATTTCTGAAGTGAAAAGGAACTCGAGCTGCAATATACCTTGTGCCGTGACGTAATCTTGGATTGAAATACCGTCCGTGTTGAAAATATCTGCCAGATCGAGCTGTAATGCTACGACATCATTGTACGTACCGGTTATTCCTTTAATCACGGTATCGAAGATCAAATCAACTTGATTAATATTTTGACTCTTCACCACAATTTGGACGACTTGATTAACTTTTAAGAATAGCTGGGATTGACCTATTTTGTCATCCCCAAGCGTCCCCCATCTATTATAACCTATTACCTGTGTCGGGTCATACAACCATTGATTACTCACGATGTTCGAATATACACCGCAAAGGGCAGAATCTACTCCGAACGTGATGTCTGGAACCATCAAACCCGCCCTGGCTGGTTCGCCAATCGTTGCACTTCCGTGTAAGGAGAATGTGGATTCCAGGATGATGTCGTTGAAATTGCCAATGATATCTTCGGGTCGACCGTTAGAGAACACATTCTTGGTCAAATCAAGCGCTAACGGTATCGAAGTTTCCGATTTAAGCATTCGGTAATTGGGATCAAAATCACTGATACCTAAATGCGTATAATCGTCAATATCATTGATACCTGCAAGACCTTCCACTTCTATATAAGCTTGGTCTAGGAATGTCATCCTTCGTCCCGTGTTTATTCCTATACAATCTTGGGTGTCAAAGGGACTGAATGTTATCTGCTCTCCAAGATATGAGTCTGCACCAGGATTATCAGACCAAGTAGTGACCCCCCACCAGTCATAAAGCTCATCCAAGTCAGATTCCTCTTGATATGGCAATCTGCTGTCTAGGATGACTTGATAATTGTTATCAATAAGAAGATGAGCTTGGGACGGCGTCAATTCGATTTCCGTTGTGCACGCATCTAGAAGGTTCCACACGGCGCATCGCTCGGGTACTATCGCGTTCCGCGATACTTTTCCACCTTCAACCCACACTATAGGAGCTAAATTTTCCACGGATCTTTCCTCAGTCATATAATACCAGTTAGGGTATTCGGGAAGGATGTTGGCAACTCCTTCACCATCCCTTTCCAAGTCACCGAAGGTATAATCCCAGAGCGCGTTCGAGCTACCTACACCTTGACGAGTCCACAATAGTTTTTGCCAAGTGGCCTGGTTATTGCAATCACCAACATACACACGAGTAGGTACAAGCATGTAATAACTAAGATATCCATCGAATTCCCAGACCCCTTGGAGATTCATATGCTGATATTTAGCCTGATATTCGTAAATCGAGAAAGCACGTATTTTTACCGTGAATTTTACCTGACCCTGGTCAATATTTCCGAGATAGGATTCGCTAAGCCTATCCCCGAGATCAAAATCTAAACCCAACGGTTCATCATTATATGTTGTCTCATCATCATTAATTGTAATTCCTTCAACGGAATTACAATAAATATCCATAGTGAAGTCTGGAGACGAAGAGAATTCCGTACCCCATGTCACTATTGACGAGTCCAAATCAACCACATCATCGAGACGTGACCAATCAACACTTCCAAGCTGATAATTGTTCTGCCTTTGTTCGTCATAGGAAATAGTCCAACCAAGGCCTTTAACACCTACAGAATAAGCTCCTTGAACACCACCGAATAGGTTCGATTCGAATGTTGCTGTTGAGCCCATATTGGAGGAGATAACGCCGTAACTCGTACTTTCACCCGTGGTTCGATAAGAATCAATACAAAAGATGTGGTTCTCCAGAATCTTCTGAGTCTGGGATAACTTGGGCCCTGTTGAAGGGTCATCATCGAACAGATATTCTTGTTCGTCAAGATATGCATCGCCATAATCTGGTCCATGAGCCAATGGAAATGCGGTGCCATATTGGCGAGCATCGTTCCCGTAATCAGACATCGAATTATAGGCATATGGTGACACGCCAGTTTGTCCCGGAAATTCCCGGAAATAATCTGGGTTAAGCCCGAAAAAGAACGGGGTGCTATATCCCTTAGGTGCCCAATCTGCAAACGAATTCGTGTCCCGATCGGTATATCGATAGTAACCCTCACCATATTGCCATATGTTGTGAGGATCGCTCCATACAGCCATCGGATCGGCTGGTAGTGTCATGTATGAAGAACGAGCCTCTGCGATGGCCTCTAAATCCAAGCCAGGGGAGATGATGCAATCGACGACGCATTTCTGGGGATCGACAAGGATGACGCAGAAATCATGATATGTCGATTGGAAGAAACTTACTCCGAGATAACGCACGGGGCCCGAACTAGCACCGGTACTTGAATATAGGTATAGGAATTGTCCTGTACCAATGGTCAATCCATTAGGAAGTGATATGACCCTATCTGGGACGATGACCTTCCACCCAGCTAGGTTTACCGCAGTGCCATAATTGTATATCTCGATAATGTCAGTCTGCGGGGTCGTACCGAGCTGTATCTCATTAATGACGATACCTTGAGGCATTTTACCAGAATCGAAAGGAATCGCCCCGGAACCCGTGAACTGGTTCCGGTATGCAACAGCACCGGTTAATGAACCAGTCGTATAACCGGCTTGAGCGAAGCCGAGATTGGATTGTGCATTGATATTATTCGAGCTCTGAAGGATACTACGAGTCCACGATGCATCGGGGAGGATGTCGACATTCTTAAGCATCCCGCTTGCGCTGAACGTGTTCGGCGTCAAATCGGGAGTTCCGAATGCATAGTTGCCAGGAAAAACAGAATATGATTCAATACCTGCTTGATTTAACCCGGTAAATGATGTGGAACTCTGCAGCGTCTCTGATGATAAACCACCATCTTGTTGAACAGAGCGAGATCCAAGGTTTCCCAGCTGCGCGCTTGTTGTCGTCGTTGTTATCGTGTTTTTGAGCTGGAGATCAAGGACATTTTGCGAGGAAGCCGCCAAGATATCGATGTTGCCGCACGTGGCAAGGGCTTGCTTCACCGCAATTTTCGAAAAATCGATGTGCTGGCCATAGTCATGAAGCTGATACACTGTCCATTCTTCTAAAGACACCTGGTCGTAAAACACGAGCGCGCTGCGGGCACTCCCGCCAGGATAATCCAAGCCCACGACGATTTCGGCGATCCCATCTCCATCGATATCCCCTGCATCCATTATCTTGTTGGTAGATATCGTACTTCCGATTTCGTGCTTTTCATTATCCGAGTCGATATAACCGATCGAAGAAGAAGTTGCATAGAAAAGACAATTAGAACCCGTATTGGTCGAATCAAGCAATGTTGCATCGAGACCAACGAGTTGTCCGGTGGGAATGATGGCGTTAATCTCCAGAATCAACCTGCAGGCCACGGGCAAGGAGGCATCATATGAAACGCGCTTGATTTGCTCCCCGTCGATAATTTGTAATTTACCCTCGTAATATTCGACATCCTTGGCAGCGCTCCCGCTCGATACCTCGATGATCGAGATTTCAGGTGTCGCCTTTAGATTCTTGATGACGATCAAGTGCCTGCTCGTGAGCAAGACCAGCTCATCGAGGCCGTCTTGATCCAGATCCACGGACATTGCGCGGATGGGCACGGCGGTGTCATACGGCGATGGCAAGTAATTTGTACATGCCGCGGTCCGGATCCATGCTAGAACGCTTCCTACTATTTCTTGCTCGTATATATACACGGTCGCAGGTATGAACCCCCCGATCTTGTTGATCACTTTCTTAGGCGTCATTATTACGACCTCTGTGGCCGCATCCACGTCGAGCTGAGCAATCGTTCCTAGATTTTTAACTTGTGCCGTGTCGTACCCGTGATACGTGTCAAGATTTACAGGTAACCAATTAGTAGACGTGCTAGCATCGAGAGTTTCTGTTTGCCACGTAATTTCCCAGGATTCATCAATGTTGCCTCCGGTTGGAATCATTGACGATAGGCCAATCGGGATCCAAGTCACCGGAGATCTTCCGCTGATTTTCACGTCGTCCAGGTACGTCAATTTTGATTGGAAGATTTCATTGAAAAAAATAATTTTATCAATTCTCACGTTTCCTTCATATCTTCTGCCCCCAATCGCATTCTCAAATGATTGAGCCTGGTAGACGCAAATACCGTCCAAGAAAATATCTGCCGTCTTCGATTCGAAATCGATATTCTTAACGGCTATCGTGTACCAGGCACCAGGCACCCCATTTCCTAGGGCACCGATGTTTATAACGGATACACCACTATTTCCGGCTCTGAACCGGAATATGGGCTCTCCATACGACGGATAGTTATTCAAAAGGCAGACTTCAGCTACACCATTGGGATCAGATCGAACTCTGAATTCGACGGATTCGATCATCGTTCGATATTCAATAGGGATCCAATAACCCGTGTTACCTCCTGTCAAGTAACCAGATATTGGCGATGCAACTTTTTGATTATATGAATCGCCAAAATCGGCTAACCATCCTGGAGCCGCTGTAGTAAAGTCGAAATTCAAGTTAAAGGGGAGAATATCCGTGTTAGAATATGAATGATACAACATTTGAACCTGCACGCCATCATATCCAGCCGCGTAGTAGTTATTCAATTCAATGCTGGGCAAGGTCCCGCTCGTCGTGAGCGTGCTTCCATACACACCCGCGAAAGTCAAATTGATTCCTTGTTGAACGATACCTATTATCGAAATGTTCGAGACGTAGATCTCTTGCCAGTTGCCGATATAATCGTGTATCCGTGCGGTGATGCTTCCCTCGAAATCTTCTCCGAATGAGATCGATCGCGACCACGTGTCAGGCATCGAAGGATGCGGCCCGCAAGAGCCTTTATACGCCCCGTTCGCATACACTTCCACGCTCCGGACCCCCGACGTGTCGAAACATTGAATGACGGCATTCAAGGTGCGGAATAGAACGCTTCCACTCGTGGGCAGCACGAAGGCTCCCACGGGAGGGGCACGGTCGAGAATGAAGGGGCACCACGATGAGGTGGTGATGCCACCATCGGATTCGATTTCAAAACGACCCTCATAGCGACCATCGTCAAATGCACCTACGTCTATAATTTCGCTAATGCTGAGCATTCTCGAAGCGGCAGTCGTGTAATTCGATTGCCACACGAGGATTAAACCTTGATCGCCGCTTCCAGTGTAGTTCTTGATGAAGAAACTCGCCTCCGTAATGTTCGAGAAGTCTTCCTCGGCATTGATCCCGAACAGTAGCATGCCGCGTGTAACATTCAACAACAACTGGGGATGTACTGGGGGCTCGAGAAACGACGTGATTTTGGGCCCGGTATTGTCAACCAGTACCAAAAATCCATCGCGGGTCTCGCCAATGTTGCCCGCGGCGTCTATCGCGCGAGCCGTGATGTTATACCATCCCGGTGCCGTGAAATACGACAACCACACGAAGCCATTGGCCGTGAAATATCCATCATCGAGAATCGAGCCGTTCGCACATATTTGGTAACTTTCAATGCCATTTTCATCGTTCGCAGTCACGTTCAAGAGGTATGATGCGGTCACCGTCGTGAATCCTGACTCGAGGTTCGTCACGTTCACGTCATGCGGTGCATCGTTATCAATTTCGAATAAAATAGTTAAATCGCGATATTCCTTTGCTGGAAATCGGATGGTGGAGAGTACCCGGGTGCTCGCATCGATCTTGTATCGGCCGCTGTTTACTCCAGAAAACACGCAAGTATAACCATCGGTAACCTCGCTATCGATGATATTATCTTGAACGATCCACGTCTCGCCCGATGCCCGGTACAACGTGAAATTCACCGCAGCGATGTCTGTTCGTGCCGTTATCAAAGCCACATTCAAGTCGTTGCCCGCGCCGATCGCGTGGATAATACTGTTGTTGACGATGTTCAAGCTTGAAGAGGAGATGGTGATGGTTGCCAAATGTAATGCCGTGTTCCATGACGTGTCGACCAGACGGAATACAAGGTTATGGCATCCGGGAGAGAAGGCATAAATCGATTCATTTAACTCGAGGAGCACGTTCCTAGATGGCGAGTAGATCCTCGTGATCAAGTTGTTTATCATAACGGGATCAAGCTCTCCAAGGGAAGCTGGTGAACCATCAAAAATCTCGAGCATCAAGAGCCCATTATCATCGTGCATCGTCATGTTGCAAACCACGTGCGTTCCCCATATCACGTTGGCATCTGGCTGGACCACTGCATCGAAAATTGGATCGACTAAGTCCAAGACGCTATCCATAATGAAGTAAGCCCGGGCATCGAACATGTTTCCAAGGGTGTCAGAGCCGTTCACCTTGAGATCGAACATAGGCACAGGAGGGATGTCAGACACCGGGAATGTCCACGCAAACATGTAGTGGTGGATCTTCACTTCCTGGATGTCGGCAGTTGCGAAGCGCCAGGTGCTTGACATTGTGGGCTTGTACCACGCGCTTACCGAGGTGATCTCGATATCATCATCGGGGCAATAAAACCGGCCAGTGATCGTGATGTTTTCAGCGCTAGCGTTGTACCAAACGTGTTCATCATTCAGTGGATCGTAGATGAATGCTGTTGGTGAACCAGAATCGATCCGAATGTTGCTGATCTCGCTGGAGCCGACGTTATTGCTCGAATCCGTGACCACGAGCTTAAAATCATAGTAATCATCAGGCAATGTCTCCGTGTTGATGAAATGAGTCCAAATACCATTGCTGGTTGATACCTCGCTATCCAGGATCCAGATTCCTTCACGATGATTCCTGATGTTAAACGAGACTTCCGCGAGATCGCCGAGGTTCGCCCCGCCGAGCTCGAAATGCACGGCCGGGACGTTGATGAAGGCATTTCCGACAGGTTCCGACCCGGGCGCGAACTGGAGCACGGGCTCGGGAATAATCGTGTCGACGTGCAATATGATATACGTGGATTTACTATACGTCGAGCCTTCCAGTTCGAATTGGACACGGAAAAAGCACCAGGACGAAATGAGGCCGAAATCAGAAGGATCCGCGTGCAATGTCCATAAATCAGCCTGGACATCTGCCGTGGAATCGACGAGTGTCCAGGTCGTCACGTGATCGAGATTCATATCATCTGTAACGGCAAAATATAACTTCGCGCTGCTGGTCAAGGTCGAGTTTGATCGCGCTTTGACCTCGATAGTACCGTTTTGCCACGAAGCATTCGCAGGTGCTACGATCACGGGCGCGAGCATCTGGATGAGAATATTGGTCCGCACATCGATCCCCACTTGGAAAGGATCGTTCAATTCATCGAACGCTACGACACGAAAATCGATGATTTTCTCACGAATTTCGAAGACGGGGATTTCGTACGTCCAGTTGGTGAAACATCCCGCGTCATCCCGAAGCGTGACGATATTTGGCTCGGTCCACGGGCACCCGGTCATCACGTACTGGTATTGCACGCGCCGTGTATCTGGACTTGCCGAAAGCTGCACGAGTACGGATGTTCCCAGCACTGCATTATTATCGAGGCCGGTCATGCTTATGATGGGAGCGGTGTTATCGATTTCGATGCCTGGAAGCTCTTTCGTGCCGGTTTGGCCCTCGTCATCGAGAATTGACACGTTTAACTGATAAATTCCATCCGCGTATCCGGTCGTGTTGAACCGGGTTGACCACAGGTTGAAAGCGCTCTTTGTCATACGATTAGTTATAGTAAGCCATTTGCCCCCAGAAAATATTTCCAGCTTCGCCATAACACCATCTCCTTGATCGGAAACGATGATCTCCGCCATTCGATTTATTGAATCCCCCGGGGCGAGTTGGACAAAGCTAGGATTAGGCTTTAAATCTCGGACGATTAGCTGGAAATCCGAAAAGTCGAGATTGTACGTGAGGCGGTTCGGGCTGATGATGGAGCTATTCGAAGTCGTGATCGAGACCGCAAGCGTGATGTTATACCGGCTCACGTATTGCCCGAACAGCCAATAATTCCCGAGATATTGGCTCAAGTTGGCAGACTCGTGGTGTATCTGCCCCGAATTGCTCGTGTCAAGCGTGAACCGTGTCAACGGCAACCGCATGAGGAAATATGACTTGTTATCGAGATCGCACACGCCGTGGAGCTCGATATCGATCGATACATTAGCATGGTTACCGCTAAGCGCCGAAACGGGGAGATTGGAGTCAAAAAATGCCTTGAAGAAGACATCGAAGGTCGCGTGGACATCGCTCTTCGCTATCCCTTCCTTGATCAAAACGGGGGAGAGAAGCTTGCTTGAAAACGACTGGCTCGTGCCTGGATAATCGCAAGCATCGGCTGATACGGTCAAATACACGTTTTTGGTCTGATCATCGCGATAATTCAGTGAAATGGAGCCGTCTGTCGTGTGGGACTTGAACGACCACGATGACGAATTCCCCACAAATAGTGCCTCCCGGGTCACGTTCAAAAAAGTGCTGGTGAATTCCACAGCATCGATTAAAATCCAATAGACGTCGGCGTTCTCTTCATTCGTTCCAATAGTGGATTTCGGGACCTTCATTGTGCACGATATGATCGCGGCCTCCAGATTTAATGCTCGAAAACGTGTAACGTCGACGGACCATTCTTGTGACATACCAGTGGAGAAGCTCGTGCTGCCAATAGGAATCGAATAGAGCAATGCTCCTACCATATCACGCAACTGCAGTTCCAATGACGCGTGTGCAATTCCATCCTTAAACCCACCCCGAATGATGGTATCCGAATGCACGCTTCCTGAAAGAACGAACGTTGCATTTGGATCCCCTTGCCAAGCCGCGGCAGGCATTTTAAAGGTCCAGTCGGACTTCGATTCTGGAGACACGAGATTAGCCTTTGTATTGCTTCCCGATTCTTGTACGAACGCGATGAATGTCGGATCGATGGCCCGATACTTGGCTGTTACTAGGATATCATCTAGGCTAGCTACCACGTATTTGGAGCTCCCCTTGTTGTAGACTTCCAGCACGAACATGAGATAATACTGCCCGGGTTGCGAAAGAACGCTTGAGATATTGAAATTAGCCCGGGTGTCCCGCCCCGTGAATTCGTATACCATGTTAACCCCGCTATCGTGTTGCACGTGAACGGAAAACCGATACCACGCGCCATCCGATGAAAAATGGTTGCTCGTGTCAACATCGAGGAGGAAATTTAGCAGAACCAAGTCCAAGACATGAGCCTGCAGCATCGGAATTTCCAGGCCAATGCCCATTGCCCCCCATCGATATTGCAGCTTGTTCTTTGGATCAGAATCCACCTTGATGCAAGCATGCGGATTATGCCCCACGGTATCCCACCAGGTGCTCCCGTAATCCCGGTACACGTCGATGAATGATATTGAATTATCAATGTTGAGGAAGGATGATTCATTGATTCCACGACCAATATCCCAGCCATCTTGCTCTGCAGCCAGGCCAAAGGTTTGCACGCCTTCTTGAACGAAGGGTTTTCGAAAATCATAGTTGTCTCCGAGCCCGGGGGTGCCGTTCGGCGACCCGATCGCGCTAGGAACAGTTGAGGACGACACATCCGACGTATCGCCATTCGACAAGGTTACATGACTTGTCGCGTTGAACGCACTCTGGTGCCCGCATTCCTTGGTTTCCTCGATGGCAAGCCATTGGTCCCAGACGCCCATCAAGCCAAATGAAGAAACCTGGCCTGGTGGATAAGTTATGTCTAATTTCACGTAATCGAATAATAAATACCATTCGTCCACTGGATTCTGCCGCGCGATTGCCACGCCGGGTCGAATGATCACGTCAAGCTTGACGTAGTAGATCCCGGCACGGGAAAAATATGCAGTAACTTCGAGAGGTTGAGTCTTGTAAATGATATCATTTCCACGACCGAGCGTGAGGTTGCACAACGAATTTCCTTTAAAATCGATGACCTCAAGATATGCCTCGAAAATATCGCGCTCATCTCGTGCCAGGTCAGGCTGTGGAACGCTCTTGCAAAAGCTATTTACATCCCAATAACTGTTGAAAGCGACTGTTATTTCTGCCTTTGTCGTTGCATTCCCTTGATAGAAGATCTTCGGGCTCCACAGCGATCCTTTCACGATCTTGCAATTGCTGTATTCCCCGATGTACAGCGAAGAATCGAGCACTCCCTCCATCGGCGTGCCATCCACTCCCGAATATGACCAGCCGAGGAAGTCCGCCGTGGTATTCGTCGTACTCGTCCTCGCCCAGTTGTATGTACACGCGAGGCGGGAATGCGTGGTGAGCACCTGGTTCGGAACTGGTGTCGACCCGTTCGTGACCTTGGTGTCGTCGAACCCGTCCGGCCCCAGCATATTAAAATCATCCTTGATTTCGTCATATTGGATCTCGTGCACGTCTTCGCAACCTGTATAGTAATCGCCGGGTAATGGCGAAAATTTAACCTTGACACACGCGGGCCAACTATAAAGCTGAGATACCGTGAAATTCGCTTTGAACCTGCCGAGATCGTCGGCCATCGTCGTGTTCTTCAACTCGTATTCTTGATTCACCTCGTCATACCACCAGACTTGTATTTCCCGGCGCGGGGCAGGCGTGTAATCGTTATCGGCAAGCGTTGCTTGGCTGAACACTTGAAAAAACGGGGTGGATCCATTATTGCGTTCTACAATCGATGCATCGATGTTCAAGAACTTGCCCGATTCCTTCACAATCGTCAAGTCGCGGGAAGCGACAGGTATTCTCACGGGAAAACCGCAAGCATAGTAGACCAGGCAAGCGTGTAATTTGAAATAACCCTCGGCGAATCCCCGGGATTCATCGATCCATATGCTGAAATTGTTATAACCGGCTTCTATATAACGCGTCTGGATATAAACGATTCTTTTCGAGGAAACATTCGTGAATTCAACAACACCGCGGCCAGCACGAGAGCTCGTGAACTGAAAATTCAGCTGATCTGTCATGGCGCACGTGCTCGTGCTACCATCACTTGATTGAATGGTCGTGTTAACAGCGATGCCGGGATCTGGCGTGACAACATCTTGCACGGAAAGATACACCTGGATTGCGAACACCATACACAACGCGCAGCCTATATATGCCAGAAAGCTCCGCTTTTTCAGATGTTCACGAAAGACGCATAAAATAGCAATGGAGATGAGCACGAAAGCCATCGCTGCCAAAAGTATCACGGTCGACCATTCCGCAATCGGGTCAATGGTTCCGATTTCCACATGATAATAATTCTCAGAAACCGGCACAATCGCGCTCTGATTTATGCCGGAGGCCAATCCGCTATCCGTGACATTCCCTATAGCGGGAATGTGATTGTACATAAATGTACTCACCACGATAACGAACATAAATGATAAAAGTGATATTTGTATAAATCGGGCGCGAGTGTCTCGCTTTTCCCTGGGATTCATTCTTCGCTTCGTAACGTGCATAATGCATCGACCAAGTATCTCATTAGCTTGTTTTCAGCAAACATACCTTGCCGCGTTGTAAGACAATTGATAAAGAAAAATTCCCCCGTTGCATCTCACGGATGATTTTAAACCAAACGAAGTCCACTGGAACGAAATTATCCGAAAGCTCTATATAACTCCCTTTAACAAATGCTGGCCAGTTATGGCTCGATCCGGGATAAGGAGGCCAACAATCCCACTTTTTCAGATGGCGGCTCGTAACACACTTCGGACATACCATATAAGTCACGGTAATGCTTCCGTGGATAAGATTCATTCTCTTCCTAGAATATTTTCTTATCGCCTTTCCACTATTTAAGGAATCGCTGCCGCGGTGCGAGAGCCGGGGCAAAAATTATAAATGGCACTACCTAGAAGGTGAATCCAGCAATTAGACGTGATAACGAACCGAGAAGAATCGAAGAAGCAGTTATCCGCCTTGTCATCTCTTGAGTCGGATGTCGCCTTCCTTTTTTTCTTGAAAACGGATTTTTTCGCTTCACGATGAAAATGATGCTCAATACCCCGATTACAATAGCGATGGTTGAAATGACATAATCAAGCACATGACTGATCGGGCCGCAATAATTATCGGTTAATGTGTTGTTATGTCCATGATTCGTGATGCAATCCCCATCGGTAAATAAAAAGGAATTCAAATATAGGGTGTTATCATCGCAATCATAATCCAGGTAAATGCCTCCATCATTATACGATGCATTATTGGTCGTGATGGTATTGTTGCTAGCACCATTCAAGAAAAAGGCAATATCGTTGTTCGTGGCATTATTGTTTGTAATGGTGTTCCAGTAGGAGTAGTCCATATAAATTCCTACTAAACTGTATGATACTCTATTGCCAGACACCATGTTGTTAGTAGATCGTCGTATGAGAATAGCATAATCCAGCGTCGAATTGGTTATCGTGTTGTTCGAGATCATGTTATTAGATGATGCGTATATCGTGATTCCAGCACCTGTAGTGTTAAAAACCACGTTGCCAGAAATCTTGGTGTTATTGGAAGAAAATGCGTAGATACCAGCATACCCATTACTTGTTACGTTGTTTGAGGAGATGGTGGCATTTATTGAGAATGCTAGTAAGATGCCTATCGAGCCCCCTAACTGGTTGACTCCGGACAAGACTGAATTGCTGCAATTGGCCAAAATTACTTGCCCGGCGTTCGTGATATTAGCCCCGCTCAAGTTCGACGTGCTTGAATAATAAAAGACGGGGTTCCCGTTTACATGGTTCGTCGTGTCGATATCGTGAGATGAATATTGGATCGACAGCGTCCCACTCATATATAGCCCGCAATTAATCATATGGTTTCCCGACAACGTGACATTATTAGAAGATTGCAAGTAAATACCGTAATCGTTAAAAACATCAGTACTGATCACGCTGTTATCAGAAATCGTGTTGGATTTAGAAGACGACGAACAAATTCCATAGTTCGAGTTTGATACGTTATTATCGAATATCCAATTTCCATCGGAGGCGGTACTGCATTGGATGCTTTGCTTGTTATTCGACAGGACGTTTTTCGAAATATTATTGCCATTAGAACGATCCAGCGCAATTCCATATTCCGAATTATTCGAAACCTCGTTTTCCATTATTGAATTGTCCGATGCTTCAAATAAGTGGATGCCAGTAGCACAATCCGACACATTGTTATAAAATAATGTATTTTTACTATTTTCCAAGTAAATGCCTTCTACATTGCGCGAAATGTTGTTGCCAAGGAATTGGTTATAGCTATCGAGATACGAAGTCGCTTTAATACCTCTTTCCGTGTTTTGCACGGTCGTATTCGATACCAGGTTAAAACGACCATCAAGAATCATGCCCCATCTTCCCCCGATTATGGTGTCATTTGCGATCGTGCTATAATCACACTCATTATAAATGCCTTCATAATTACTCGAGAAATTACTCGCTAGAATCGATTGATGGGAGGAATAAGTGTCTATAATGACACCGATAGTATTATTTAAGATTGTAGTTGTTAATATCGTGTCATAATGAGAATAAGCGAGCTTTATCCCAACGTAGTTATTTGAAATGGTGCTGTTTCGGATGATAGCATTGCTCACGTTGTTGAACCAGATCCCGGCCCGGTTCGAAGGTGAGTTGGAGAAAATGCAAAATTGAATGACGAAATATGCATCGGTATTATTGATGCAAATTGCCGAGCCGACCCCGCTCGCGTCGATGACCTTGTTCTCGATATAATAGGGATCTCCAGGCGTCCCGTTCCCCCTACTGGATTGCAGCGCGAGCTGGGCATTTCCATCCGCGCTGATTATCGGGTCTGAAGCCATGATGAACCGGGATGGGCTTTCGGGGTCGATTCTTGTTTTTTGCGTAGCCGTGCTAGAAAATATCACCAGGATCAAGCTTGACACGAATACGATAACCTTCATTCCCGCTAACCTTCTTGAATTCACGTTTTGGTCCATGAATATCCCGTCTTGTTATACTATATAATATAACTGAAAATCATCTTTTTCCATATAAACCCGTATCGATCAGTCTTGTCAAGAGACAGATCACTATTTCGCCATCCTTGTTCAGCTTGATTTAAATACATCCAGCAAGATCGTTTCATCCACCACGGCATTGGGGAACCATATATTGCTGTTCCATCGTGGTGATAAACGATGAAAGTAACCGAGGGGTAACCATGATCGTCGAAGTGGCTGCGGACCGAATCAAATATCTGGAAGATCATATTGGATACAAGGTCAAGGGGAATTGGCTAGACCCATTTTCATTCAACTCGAAGGATATCATCGAAATCCAGAAAGCGGGGAAAAAGATCGCGGCATTTCTCAGCATCGAAAGTTATAAGTTCATCATCTCCCGCGGGCACCTGGACCCGAAAAGTGCAGGGCGGATAGAGCTGGACGGCACCTACGAGATCTGGATCGAGATACAGACAGATTCGACGCAAGAGGAAATCCTGGGCATCCTCTCCCATGAGATCACGCATAAATTCATGCAGCTCAATTTCATTGGCATAGGATACGACAATCCCGACGTGCAGAGCAATGAACTCCTCACGGATATAACCATGATTTATATCGGCCTCGGGAAGCTCGTAATGAATTGCGTGTGCTCCGCGTTGGAGGAAAAATACGTCAATGGTCAAAAAGTTCCGACAAAACAGATGGGATATTTGAAGCCAGACGAGTATTGCATGCTCTATCTCCTGGTGTGCAAGATGCGGAGAATCCCGGCGGTCGATTACATGCGCGGGCTCCACCCGTCTGCCGTGCGCGAGGTCGTGAAATATGAATCAGCGCACCTCGATGCGGCATCATTGGATAACTACGGTTCCGGAGTGTATCAAGCGAAGACCAGCGACGACATGGCCTCGCAGGTACGAGAAGCGCAAGGATTGCTTGCAAGGATCGAAAAGCAGTTGATCCACCTCAAGGTCCACGGGATCAAGGTGATCGACCAAGCGCTCACGGCCGCGCACAAGGACATCAAGAAATTGCAAGACCGGCTCAACGCGTTCGATAAACAAGACAATTTATCGCCGCTCCAAAAATATCTCGAAACCATCAATATACGACCAGCATTGACGGGAAAACTCGAAAACATCAACAAGACAAGCCGGATTCTTGCCGATCACTTGCACGTCTTGTACCACGTGCTGGAATACATGGGCGAGCCATTCAAGACGGCCGATGAAGAGGCGTTCAAGGCCATCACTTGCAGGAATGACAACACCGAGTTAAAGGTTCCTTCAAGCGGGACATTCGGGCGCGTCCGCTGCCCCGGGTGCGATTATTCCTTCTATGTCGACACGGGCCGGATCCCCATCGATGACACGTTCAAGCTGCTCTTGGAAAAGATTTTGCCGTACGGCAAATCGAAGATCGATTGGAAAGTGATTTATCTCGTCGATAGAATCATGAACCGGTGCGGATCCACGATTCTGGATCGTGACATGGATGTTATCCTTGATAAACTCGTCTCGGCGTGCGTCCCCCAGATG
>Ga0315277_10005632_pt1 | contig 16484 bp, 12 predicted proteins | sample YL17G05_15_MG_FD_203695 | JGI IMG/M metagenome (GOLD analysis project Ga0315277, IMG submission 203695) | Sediment microbial communities from Yellowstone Lake, YNP, Wyoming, USA - YL17G05_15 | ecosystem: Environmental > Aquatic > Freshwater > Lake > Sediment | place: USA: Wyoming | collected... | reverse complement strand
TGGGTGCGATCAGAGGCAACCGACAGATATCCGGGATAGCGTCTTTCCTCGCTTAGCGAGCGGAGACCTGCGGAGTTTCTCATTCTGTCGATTTGCTCCGCTCCAACCGCGTCGAGCGCTACCGGATCCGTGCTCACCAAAACACCGCCAAAACCCGACGTCCACCTGGACTTGTAGCCCGGCCCACCGTGAAACTGGACGTTGAGAGCATCACAGACGACGAGCCTTGTCTTGTTCCTTATCGCCGGGTGCATATTGACGTCAGCGACAAAGGGAGTGCAGCCGTCGGCATGGTACTTGTTAGGGTTGTGGATGGCACCATAGTTGTTCTTGAGGGCAACAGATACCCCGGCGACCGAGTGCTCTCTCAAGACAGGCACGTTTATCATGGCCGTTGTGGCTCCAGTGATTATCCTCGAGAAGCAGGAGCCAACTGTTCCGACAATCGTCGGTGAAGTCTCATATCCCATCGAGGGAGCGTCGGTTCCGAAGCAAAGCGGTCCCTCTTTGGCAAAGTTCACCCGAAAACCGGCGGCGTCCAACTCCCACGTGGTGCGGTCCCACACGATTATCTTGTCTGACCGAACCCCACACGACATCAATCCTTCCGTAATCGCTTCAACAAGGGCCAGCGAAGTAGAGAGCTTTTTACCCGTTATTGCGTTTACTTTGATTGCAACAACGTCGTCCGGCTTGAAGAACTTAGCCCAGGCATCCTCTGGCCTTTCAGTGTTTGCAAGACGCCTTAAAGAGGCCTCGACAAGAAGCCTGCAGAGGGTCTGGCGATCATCATCTCTGCCCGTCTTCCTTGCCAGAACCACGAGGGCCCTCGGAAGATCGCGAGGCGCTGAAGGCCGAGCGGGAGCGGGCGACGGGCCAACGCCGGACGTGTTGGAGTCTAACGCCGCAGCGAGCGTGTTGCCGGTCTCAGAATCGATGAGGGAGCCGGCGATAAAGCTGGATGCACCGAGGGCCGTCGCCAGAGTGAGGGATTTCTTGAAAAACCCTCGTCTTGAGATGTTGTTAGAGGAATTGTCTTTGGCTCGTTCTCCCATTCGTCATTCTCCATTCCCATATCACTGAGCCACAGGTGAAGTTACCATGATGGTGGGCGCGTGATCCTTCGTCGAATGTAGCCACTTCTGTACACAAACGTTGATGTTCTTATTCGCCAAACGCTGGTCTACCAGAGTCGGTCTGCTGCGTAAGGCTGCGCCGTCTGGAGCACTCAGCTATTCCTTCTCTGCGAAGACCACAGCGGTGAAAAGGAAAACGTCGGCGTCCCTTTTCCATGCGTCGGGCTCAAAACCTGCTTTCTCGGCACAACAATGACTCAGAAACTCGTCCCTTGACCAACCTGTTTCATCGGCCACCTGAGGCAGATAGCAGCCGCTTCTCATCCCCCGCACGATGTAGATTCCGTGTTTACCCAGCTCGAGCTCTTTCAAGTTCGACATCTTCTTGAGCGGTGATAGTACTGATATCTCTATGTCGATCTTGCCCAGTTCGGTAAGCGGGACGGGCCGAAACCTGCTGTCCTCTGTAGCCGCGGCCGCGGCCATGCGCGATACCACTTCATAGAGCGGCTCGTCAGAGACAAGCCTGCCGATGCAACCCCTCAGGTCGCCGTCCCTGCGCAGCGTGACAAATGCACCCGCGTGGGTCTTCAAATCGGGTTCGGTCACGTCGAATTTCGGAAGAGGTTTTCCGCTAAGGATGGCTTGAATCGAGCTTCTTGCAATGGAGAGAAGCTTCTTCTTCTCGGCCTTTGCCAGTGAGAACTCCTTCTCACTTTTCTTCTCGGTCTTCCCCATCTCTCCTTTCTTCTCGGTCTTTTCCTTTTCTGCTTTCCTTGAGCTCTTCACAAAAGCCGCGGCCGCATATCCGACAACGCCGCTCTTGTCGCCAGATACATCGCCGGAGTTCATATACTTGAGAATCTCCACGGAATCAGCTCCGAGAGCTTTCGCGGCCGCCATCACGGTCATTATGGCCGAGCTTCCACACATGGTGCACGAGAGATTCCGTATGTGTCTCTGGAGTATCTCTTCTTCCTTGGACGAGATTTCCTCGATGTTCATACTCTTCCAGGATCTGATTGTCTCGTTGTCAACCCTGTTGGCGTCTTCGTAGGCTGGATAGTGCGACAGGTCGGAGCTAGCTACGAGAAGCACCTTTTCTCCCCTGACGCAATCGGCAAGAGCCTTGCCAAGTTCCTCGCAGCGCGATACCGGCAGGTTGCCAATCAGTATGGGAACTATCTTGAAATCTCTCAGAACAGTCTGGAGGAATGGAAGTTGGACCTCTAGGGAGTGCTCCATCAGGTGAGAGGTCGTGTCTTCCATGAATCCCCGGCCGGAGCCGGTAAGTGCCTTTGCTATTTTTTCGTCCACGGCAACGCTGCCTAGAGGGGTCTCGAAGCTGCCGGAAGAGTAAACCGCTGCCCCGTCCAAATACACCCCGTGAGAAGGACCGACAAGGCAAACTACATCGTAAACGCCGTTCTTGACGGTGGTGTAAGAGTAGGCCGCCGCCTGACCGGAATAAAAATAACCCGCGTGTGGGCACACAATACCTACGACTTCGCCCTCCGTCTGTGCCGGCGTGACTCTGCGAAGGAATCCATCGATCATTTCCCGCAGTTCGCTTGGCTGCCCAGGATAAAAGGTTCCTGCTACCGCCGGTTTTCTCACCTTCCCCACCTCCTTTTGAGATTTGCCAGATGTCTCTGAGCTGGAGCAAGCCACCAGAATGGCCAGCCCAGTCGTGGCCAGGGCAATCGCAAATCGGGATTTTCTCTTTCTCATCAGATTACCCATGTACATTGAATAAGCTCTGTAGCAAACAGCTTCGATTCTGTGAAAAGTGCTCTCTACGATGAGCCCGCGCCTCATTGCTTAATTCTACCACACGCGTCAAGACCGCGACACGTTACGAAGCTCTCGGTTCCGCAGGGTATACCCTAGTCTAGCGTGCCTATTGCCAGACCAGGTTTCTCTTGCCGTTTGAATTCGATACCCGCTTCCGTGAGCAAGACAAGGGCGTCCTCGTCAGGGTACGTGCCGCAAGCGACTACTCTATTGATTCTTGCGTTGACCAGGATCTTTGCACACAAGATGCAAGGCGTGTGAGTGCAGTAAATCGTTGCGCCCTGAATTGAGATTCCATGGAGCCCAGCCTGTATGACGGCGTTCTGCTCAGCGTGTATCGCTCGGCAGACTTCGTGCCTCTCCGCGGACATGATTCCTCTTTCGTCTCTCAAGCAGCCAAGCTCGAGGCAGTCCTTAACGCCCGAAGGTGCACCGTTGTACCCCGTTGTGAGAATGTGTCTGTCTCTCACAATGACTGCGCCGACGTGGTGTCGTCTGCACGTCGAGCGTTCTGCCACAAGGAACGCAATCTTTGCGAAATACTCGTCCCACGGGAGTCTTTGGAGCGAATCCGGCGAACGATCCATCACGGCGGGTTCTCCTTTCTGCTCATATCTCTTTTAGTTCGAGCTCGTGTCGCGGGAATCTCTCGGCTTCGATGTTCTTAAAGAAGTAGTAGTAAAGCACGCTTGACAACACGTACAGTACTATTGCAATGATAAACGAAGGCGTGTAGGAGTAACGTTCTATTAGAATGCCCCCTATCCGCACACTTAAAGCCCACGAACCTGTCCAGGCAACCAACAGCAGACTATTGGTGACTGCGTGTTCCTCTTTTCTGACGCTTTCCATCGCGAAATTGGCCGACAGTGGCTGATTCATGTTCATGAGCGCCCCTCTCATGAGAAAGGACACTACTACGACAGGAAAGTACCTGGACGCACAGAGTAGCACCATAAAGGGTATTGACGCCATCTGTGTCAGCACAAGACTTCTGACCATGCCCATCCTGTGCACCAGCAGGGGACCCATCAGCGTTCCGGCTGTCATAAAACACTGTAGCACCGCAAAGAGAAGGCCTATTGTTTCTGCCGATGCTCCGAACAGGTCTTTGAAGTAAAGGTTAAGAAAAGGAATAATGAGACCGGCTCCCAGACCCACAATGAATGCGGGCATGCACAATTTGCCGATGAGAGTCCAATCAGTTCGCCTCAAGTTTGCCAGGAATTCGCTGTGTGACTTCAGGTCGGGCTTTTCTTCGACGATGGAGAAGAACGGCAGCGAAGAGAAAGCTATGAACAGCGCCGCGGACAAGAGGGCGAACCTGTACTGTTCGTAACTGTTTGTTGTTATGTGAGCGAACAACCTTGGCAGAAAGCCCCCTATGAGGCTTCCGATTAGGGCCCCCCCGGTACTAACAGCAAAGTTCGTGCTGAAGAGGTACATCCGCTCTTTTTCGGTGCTGTGACGCATAAAAAATGGAGCAGTGGCAATCCTGAACACCGTCGTCCCCAGCCCCCCCACGAAGGCGGCGACGAGAATGACCTCACGATTTCCGGTGATTACCTGAACTGCGTAGCCCACCGCGATCACGCCGGCGGCAAAGGTCAAGGCTGACTTAAACGTAAACCTACCGATGACGAGTCCCATTGGAACGGCCAGAATGACGGACGCGACGGCAGTTACTGAAAGCACCTTTCCGATGTAGGCTTCCGAGAAACCCAGTTCCTTGAAATAGAGGTTCAGGAGAAGCATGAACACCGATGCGCCGATCCACAGAAGCAGGCTACCAACAAGAAAGGCCCTCGCGTTGGCGGGGAATAGCTTGAGATGTTCTATGTAATCTTTGATGCCGGAGAGAAGTTTATCCAAAGGGAAGACCTGTGCGGTTGAGGCAAAATGCCATCAGAATGAGTCTATACACAACAAGCTATCGCCGTTTCAAGAAAAGCAATGCGTCAAAAAATATAGAATTCAACGGAAAGAATCTGCCGCCCTACGGTATGTGGCCCCTATGGTATGTGACGCTTGGCGACCACGGTCGCCGTAAAGCGTATCAGAGTCTCTACTCCCGTGACGTTTGCGGCACTTCCTGACGAGTCGAAAGTCGTTCTTATGCCCACCTGGGCCGCTTCTCCAGTGAGAAGCTCGCCGAGCGTTTCGCTGCTGGGAATGTTCACGCTTATTGTGTCAGTAGTGGCGGGCTCAAGGTGGATGTCCTCCTGCACATACGGGGTCGTGCTGTAGGGATCGGTCTCCGTGTCGGAGATGAACACCTGAAGCCGGACGTCGGCGCTTCCCGTCTGATTCGCGAACTCTGAAGCCAGGTGGAGGGTCACGCTCTGTATGTCTGTAATGTCAGCGAGCCCCTCGGTCAAATTGATCCGTTGAGGCGGAGCCTCGAACACCGCCGGGAGTACGCCACCAGCCGGGATTATTGGGTCCACTCCGTAGGTTTGTTCTACCACGGTCGGGTCCATAAAGCTCAAAGCATCAATGTTGACTGTGAGGAGTTTGTTTCCACAGCCGTACAGAAGCGATTGCGACAGCGCGGCAAGTCCTATGATTGCGAGTGCTAACCTTTTCACTTCTTCACCCTTTGTTGAGGTTTGACCGTTTTCTACTACACTCACGAACAAATCACGCGGTTTCTAGAGAGACAGCGAAAGAGCCAGGTCGACGGCCCTTTCCCCGGTCAATACACTGCTACTGGTGATAAGGGCCATGTCGAGTCCCATCACCCAGAACCTGAACCCCGCTCCCGCAGAAAACTGGAGCTTACCGTTACCGTCGAGCCAGGTACCGGTTCTGACGGCCACGTTTCTCACAGACGTTTCGGCGCCCAGATGGAACGTGGTTCTCGTAACGCCCTTCTCAATGTCAAATGCGACCGTGTTACCGCGCCACCTCTTCGCTGCGTTCAACACAACCAGCAAGGGCACGGTGCTCGTGTAGTCGAAATCCTCTGCTATCGTGTATTTCTCGACTTCGTTTGTAGAATCCTCGAGGACATCAAACTCTCTGTCTGCCTTCCACTTTATCTTGGTGACAACGTTTGTAAGGCCAAGACCGGCCTCGTAGCCCCCCATGAAAGCAGAGACGCCTAGGTCTAACCCCGTTCCGTTTCCCATCACGCCGAACCCGTCGGGGAGTGATTTTGTCATCATGCTCTCGAAATCGATCTTGAGCGGTTCGCTACCGAAAAGTGTGTCTCCGGTAGTGAAGGACACAATGGGAGTCGCTTTTGTGTACGCGAACCCCATTATGTACTTGAACCTGCCGCCGGCAAAGATGGCCAGCTTGTCCGTCCCTCTAGGGTCTTCCCTCTTACCACCCGGGATAGCATTGAGCTGCCTCGCGTAGCCAACGCCCAGGGCAGCCCCGGCTTGAGCCTCTGCATCCTCCTTCATAGAATAGCTGGTGTTGGGAAGAAAGTCGTGACCCTCCCGTAAGGCGTCCCTTAACGAGGGACTCAAGGAGAAGTCGCTCTTGGCTACTACAAGGGGTGAGATGCCCGCGAAAAACCCTCTTATGTTGAGGCCGCCTTCGGGCTGGTCAAATATCCCTCCGAGCTTGAAGGACTCCTCGGGTACCGCCTGGCTCATCTCGCCAAGGTCAATTGCCAGTCTGTTCCTTGCGATGTCCATGACCACGTCGTCGCTCAAAACACCAGGTTTCTTTATCCTTAGAAAAACGGGGAAGTTTGTGGCCAGGTCAGCGATCTCAAACGGATTAAAGTCCGGACTGTCAGGGTCGAACTCGGGCGGAGAAGCCAGAACCTGAATTATCCCGAGCGGCAAGGGAATGCTGGTGTGAACTTTGCCCCTCGGTACTGCCCTGAAGGAGACGTTTCTGGTCTGAGCTTCCGAATATTCGGAGAGCATGACCCCTCCCATGCCCAGACGCCTGCCGTTAAAAGACCCGGCGCCAACGGGCGGAGAGATAAACACGCTTGAGAACAGCAACGGCACCGTAAGAATCAGCAGCAAGGCAAGTGGTCTCTTTCTCAATTTTTCCTCCATGAATAGATATGACAATTAATACAACCCGGCGCAGTACGTATCATCCTACGAGTCGTTGTTGCTCCACGAAAGAGTTTTTGTAGCCGGTCAAGAAAAGTTAGACGAGAACCTAACACAATGCGGCGCAAGAGGTCAAGCGGAAAAGCCGTAGTGATAGAAAGAGCGACCACCCTTTAGATCGGGGTGGTCGCTCTTCGCGATCAGTCGCTCTGAATCAGCGACAAATGATTAGCGGAAAAGTGCCTTTATCTGGCCCCAGGTGCTCGGCAGAATCGCGGTAGGCATCACTGCACAACCGTTGCCGGGAGAGCCCTCGAACCCTTCTGGCCCGACTCTCTGGCGCGTGCCAGCGGCACTAAGAGGGGTAGCAAGTCCCTTGCCCATCGAGCCTGCCGGGTTGCCCACGTCGGCAAGGTAGCATGTCGCGTTCGCATCCACGTCTGGCCCGTCCTGGCACATGAGGACTGTCTTACGCGATGGCCAATTGGCGCCTGACCCTGCGCCCCAGTACACGAGGTCGACGTCGCAGATGAGGTCACAGATACCATCCCACTGGAACAGCCACACGAACTCGGCGCTGTTGGTAAAGTGGCCGAAAGCAGGGTAACCCCCGCCCTTGTTCGCACCGACGTCTATCATCGGGATCGCGGTCGTGGGGACGCCGCCTGCACGATTGAAGAACATAAAGTTGGCATCCAAGCCCGTGTAACGCTTGAACCAGCCTCCGTCGACGGCCACTACGATGACGCCACCGGCCGGTATGTAGGAACCATACGGGAACTTAAACGCAAAGTCCGTCGTGCTGGTTGCCAAATCGATCGTCCCGTTAACGGGAAGAGCAGAATACCCGTTGACGTCCGACAAGTAGTAGTTGGACAGGTCAATCGAGTGCGTGCAGGGGTTATAGATCTCGATGAACTCGGTCGAGTCGTTCCATGTTGCCAGCGAGGAGTTCACCCCGCGCCAGCCAACTTCGGTGATCAAAAGATGTAGGCCGGTCACGCCAAGCGCGACCGTGCCAGGTGTAGCAGGAATACCTGCAGCCGCGCTCCACTGAGCGCCAGTATGGTCCTCGGTCGTCTCGTCGTGCCCGCCGACCAAGCACGGCTGTGCTTGAGCCGCTACCGTAAGGGCAAAACCGAGCGCGAGGATCACCGTCAGAAATATCGCGAACTTAGTCATTTTCAATTCCTCCGTCTCTTATGATGCAAAAACCAATGAAGCCGAAAACAACGTCTTAGCTGAAATGATTCCTGGCACCCACCTCCTTTGTTGGTTTGTTCCAACTCTTTGTTCCAACTCTCTCTAAGAAACCTTCTATTTCTGTAAGAGTCCTTCTACACAAGGAGTCCTTCTGCAGTAACAACGGGCAGATGCCGGAGCCGGCCCGAGCGACCTCCCGACTCGAGGTCGGCTCCAGCATTGCTTGAATCAGACTATTTCAGAACGACCATCTTCATCTGGGCAACCTTATCGGCAGCCAGGAGCTTGCAGAAGTAAACGCCTGACGATACCGCGCGCCCAGCACTGTCTCTACCGTCCCACGTAGCCTTGTGCCTGCCGGGGCTCATTGAAAGCCCATCGACCAACGTCTTCACCACCCTACCGGAGACGTCGCAGACATAGAGCTCCACGTCTGCTCTCTGTGGAATGCTGAAGAAGATGTTTGTCACAGGGTTAAATGGGTTAGGAGAGTTCTGCTCAAGAGCGAACACCTGCGGTTTGGGCAGAGTTCCAGGGTCCACACCTGTTACATTGACTGTATCGATGTCGGTGTCTCTCCTGGGCTCAATCCTGTAATAGTTGTAGACATAGTCAATCGGGCCGCGGATATTCATCCACTTGCCGACCGTCGGAATGTAGCTGTAGTTGGCACTGTGACCGACCAACATAACGTCGGGCGTCGTGTCAGAGACTCTCCACTCGCCAAACGCTTCATAGCCAACGGTGTCGGAGACGAAAACCGGGTCGCAACGTACGAAGACACCTTCGTAGCTCTCGGCGGTCAGAGAGCCCGTATTGATCTGGTTAGGATCAACAAGATCAGGCCCCGGAAGTGCATTACCGCTGCTCACAACCCTCAGGTAGTCGACAGAAGTAATCTCCGTCTTGTTGTAGTACTCGCTGACGAACCCAGCCACGATTATGCTGTCGCCCTCGGCAACTGGCGTCGGAATGCCGCCGTAAACCTGGACGCCGCTCCACGGCCCGCCGGGAGTGTTCTCCATGTAGAACTGGACTGTGAAAGCGCCCTTGTCGCCCGTGACTATACCGGCAATTGTTGCCTCATCACCCGAGTACTGGGAGCTATCGTTGTCAACAGCCTTCTGTGTCTGCACAAGCGATATCGGGCATAGACCCGATCTGAACGAATAGTCCTGGGACTCCGGCATCACTGTGCCGCCCGCACCCTTGCCCTTTATGCAGCAAGCAGTCAGGATCTCGGGGGTCCCGGGAACCTGAGTGGCGGTTGTTAGCGTAACAATCTGCTCGCCAACAGGGTCGAGAGTCGCCAGGGTGATACCTGTCTCGCTGTCTAGAGAATAGTTGTTGGTGTTCTCGGCTGTGGTCTCGTCCAGCCTCGTGTCGAACACCACCTCGATACTGGTGTTCAACGTGGAATAGGCCAGCGCCAGATTTGGAGCAGGAGGCGCACCCTTGTACACCAAATCGTCTCCGTCCCTGGGGATGATGTGGTATCTACCATTCTCGTAGTGGTGGATTCCGGTGATTGAAATCAGCGTATCACCAAGAGCGGGTCTGCTGGGGCCAGGGCTGATCAGTTTATTATTGCGAAAATACACCGTATCAGCGCTCGTTGACGGCGGATGGTTGTGGGCTTCGACCACGAAGTAACTCGATACGTAGGTCGGGTCATGCCGCACACAGACCACCGTATCTACCTTGACCAGAACACCTTCCCATCTCTCGGCTCTGGGAGCATCCGCAGGAAGGATTCCAACGTCATAGGAAGAGAGCAGAACGGGGTTGGGAACCGTCGTGTTTCCTTTCTTTTGCCAGTACCACGTGTAGTACGAGTTGACTTCCGACACGGCAGTGGAGGTGTCACCTCCGCCAAACTCAGCATATACACCCGTCACGTCAAATATGTCGCCACGATTCACCAGACCCAAGGGATTGGTGCCACCGGTGTAAAGTAGGATGCCCGAATAGATTCCGCCCGCCTGCTCCTGAGCCCAAAATCCGTACGTGGTTGCCGACACGTCAACGCCTGTAACCACGAGGTCTCTGACTCTGACGGAGTCTCCGAGCGCTATCCCATTCGGGGCCGCCCTTTGAACCTGGTAGACCGTGTAGTCGGTCGGCGGGGTCGCGGCCTCCGCGAACAGCCACACGCCCAGGACACAGATCAACGTCGCAAGGACAGTAACTTTCTTCATCTTTCTTCCCTCCTAACAAAGATGCAAATCCAGAAACGTGAGCAGGAACAAATTTGGGTTGAGCATCACCTCCGTTTAGCTGTCAAATTATCGACAATCACACCTTGTGGGTATGAAACCACCGTGGCTGCCACATGAGCTTCTTGCGACAACTCATATAAACCGTCAGGGTAGACTTTACCCTTGGACCTTGACCGCCCTTCGCTTAAGGGACAAATTTTTTGTCAATTTCTACGCTGAAGCGCACGCCGACTGTTAGTGATTGAGTGCACTTCACACAGGTTCTCCGTCATTTGAGGGCGTTGTAATCCCTACAATTGACTATGCTTATTATACCTCAAAGGGAGGACAATGTCAACCGCTTTCGGAATTCGAGCCAATCTGGGCCGATGGCCGTACAGAACTCTGGCGACTCCTTCCATGCATGGAGCATGCGGGCAAACCAGTAACTACTTGGAAAATCGGCAAATATGGCGATTGCGACGATTCTCTGAGCTTTATCTGTGGTCACAATCCGCAAGCGGGGCTACCGGGCATACGCAACAATAGTTGGATAGAATTGTCGTCGCGAGAAAAACGGGTAAATATATGTGTGGGAAGATATTAGAGCATAGGGAACACATTGGGGGCACATTGGGCGCGCTCACGACGAGCTATTTGATGCCGTGGGTCTTTTTGTACTCCAGCCAGTTCTTCTTGAGCTCCAGGAAGTCCCTGAAGCTCTTTCTCAGAATGAAGGGGTTTGCCTTTTTCTCTTCCCCGATCGTGGAGAACGGCTTTATGCCGACGTCGTGGCCAGGCCAGACTTCCGTATCTTCAGGCAGTGTCATGAGTTTCTCGTTCAAGCTCTCGTATTCCAGACGCGCGCTTTCGCCGTAATCCGTGCCTCCGACCTTTCCGACAAAAAGAGTATCGCCGGTCAGCAATTTTCCGGCGATCAGCAGACACAAGGAGTCGGGTGTGTGGCCGGGTGTGTGTATGACCCTTGCCCTCAGAGTCCCGACTTCAAGCACGGTTCCGTCCGCGACCGAGATGTCGTGTTTGGCTCTAGCGAGAGAGTGCATGACTACCTTGGCGTCCGTCTCCTTCTTGATAAGTGCGTTTCCCGCGATGTGATCCGCGTGGGCGTGCGTATTCACAATGTACTTGATCGTAACGCCGTGCGCCCTGATTCTCTGGAGCAGCTCTTCGCTCTCAACCGAGGGGTCAACAACAATACCCACTCGGACATCCTCATCAGCTATGAGATAGGCGAAGTTTTTGTCGCCTCCAGCGGGGATCTGCTCGAATATCATCTTCGTGTTACCAGTCATGTTCTGTCATCGATGACGCGGGTCTTGAGACCTCGTTACCCTGCATCTCTTGTCATCCGTCGCCTGGGTCTCGAGACCCCGCCACCACGGCATCCAATGCCATCAATTGCGCGGGTCAAAGAGCCCCGCCCGTTCGACCTTTCAGAAGAGATATTTCCCTAATGAGCTCCCTAAGGAACGGCACTATTCGTTTGACGGTTTCACCTACGAGCTGAGTTACCTCGTCGTGGCTCAACTCTCCGGTTCCTATGCCGGTGGCGAGATTGGAGACGCACGAGAGGCCAAGGACCTTGAGTCCGAGCGTACGCGCAATAATCACTTCGTGCGACGTCGACATACACGCTGCGTCTGCACCGATCTTGCGCATGAATTGTGACTCGGCCGAGGTCTCGTAGCTTGGACCCTTGGTGGTGCAGAGCGTTCCCTGATGGAGCACGACTCCCGTTCGCCTCGCAGCTTGCTTCGCTAGTTCCATGTAATTTCTGTCATATATGGCCCACGCTCTCCTCACAATTGGCTCGCTCTTCCAGCCGCATTGTCCCCTGAGCGGCGAGCAGAACATCAGGTCAATCTGGTCCTTTATCAGCATTACTTCGCCAGGCCCGATGTCCTTGGTCAGAGAGCCGCTCGCGTTTGTAACAATTAGGGAATGGATACCGAGCTTTGCCAGGACGTGCACTGGAAACATGACGTCTTCGATTGGGTATCCCTCGTAGAGATGTACTCTTCCCTGGAGAAAGGCCACTGTTGAATCTCCGAAACGCCCAAGTATAAGAAAACCGTGGTGGCCCTGTACGGACGGTACCTTGAAATGGGGGATAGTCTCGTAAGGGATTGCACATCCTCGTTCGATTTCCTGAACAAGCGGCGAAAAGCCAGAGCCTAATATGACACCCACGGAGGGCAGTAGGGAGCACTCCCTGCGGATTCGTCTGACGGCATCCGTCACCATCTGTTCTCTTTCATCCCAGCTCTTCATCAAGAACTCCCAGGCTTACAACACCGCAAGAAATTCATGAAAGCCGCGTCTCCACGCTCTGGTTAAGGTGTCTCCTTCCTAAGACCTCTCCTTTTCGTACGGGACGCCGTCTGCGGCAGGGGGCACTGAACGGCCTATGAGTCCAGCAAGGACAATCATTGTCGCCAAGTATGGTATCATTTGTATGAATTGAGTGGGAACATTTCGTCCCTGAAGCTGCATTTGCAAAGTCTCTGCCGCGCCGAACATGAGACAGGCACCAGCCGCACCCAAAGGATTCCATTTTCCAACAATCATCGCCGCCAGTGCGATATAACCTCTGCCGCTTGACATTCCGTCCGTAAAACTATGCTGGTCCATTGCAAGCCAGGCACCGCCCAAACCCGCCAGGGCTCCACTCACCAGGACTCCCGCGTAACGCATGGCCGACACATTGACTCCAAGGCTTTCTGCCGCCTCCGGATGCTCACCCACCGAGCGCAGCCGCAGGCCGAAAGTTGATTTGAAAAGCAGAAACTGGGAAATGCCTATGATCGCGACCGTGCCCAATATCAACGGTGAGGATAGTATTGTGTCAATCACCGGAATGTCTCCCAGCACAGGGAGTCTCCACTCGGGCAAGCCGACGATTCTGTCTGAGTTACTCGAACTCCCAAAAATGACCTTTAGCAGAAATCGCGTGGCTCCCATGGCAAGTATGTTTATCGCGAGACCGCTCACGATCTGCTCCGACTTGAAAGTCACGGATACTACCGCATGCACCAGCGCAGTTGCCATTCCGCCGAGCATCGCGGCCAGCACGCCTATCCAGGGGTTGCCCGTGTAATAAGTGGCCAGCACGCAAGCGAAAGCGCCATTGAGCAGAATACCTTCGAGCGCAATGTTGACCACACCACCCCTTTCCGAGAAGGTCCCGCCGATTGCCGCCAACGTGTACGGTACTGAGATACGTATTGTCTGGGAAATGAATGTGAGAGCGATCATCCAATCCATCTGGACCGTTTCCTCTGGCGAACCAGACCAGCCTTGACTCCATGAGGTAAACAACGCTCGACGCAACGCAGAGTGTGTGCATTCATGGGTCGGCTCGCGAGTCTTCTATCCCAAACGTCTCTTCTTTAGAGAAAGCGCGAGTTTTCCGAAAACGTTTGTTCCTGCAATCACAACCAAGATTACGATTGCCTGGAGTATGTCCACCAATTCCTTTGGGACAATGGAATTGATCACAAGCCCTCCGTAACTGAGGGCGCCGAACAGCAAAGCCGCAAGCACAACGCCGAGCGGATGATTTCTGCCGAGAAGGGCGACAGCAATCCCCATGAACCCTATTCCCGAGGAGAAGCCGCCTTCGTAGTAGTGCTTGTATCCCATGACAAAATCTACTCCCACGAGGCCCGCCAGAGCGCCGCTCAACGTCATTGCCGATATCACGGCAGAACTGACCCTTATCCCGCCATACTCTGCGGCCCAGGGATTTAACCCCATGGCTCTGAGCTCAAAGCCGAACTTTGTTTTCCACAGAAAGAGGTAGACTGCGACCGCGACGGCCAGCGCAAGAAACAGGCTAAAATTGACCGGCGAGCCTCTGAAGACCGGCCACAGCTCCTCCAGTCTTGGAATCTGAGCCTGCGCGGCGATCCTTTGAGTATGGACGGTTTCTGGAACAAAGTAGACGTAAGTCACAAGGTAGCCGGTAAGAGCCATGGCTATAAAGTTGAGCATGATAGTGTTGATCACTTCGTGCGTTCCGAATCTTGCCTTGAGGTAACCGGGGATGATTCCCCACAAGGCCCCCCCCACGGCACCTGCAAGAATGCACAGCGGCACCAAAACAAAACCCGGAAGGCCGGAGAAGGTGAAACCTACCCATGCAACGGCGAAGGCGCCGATGTAGAGTTGACCTTCTGCACCTATGTTAAAAAGGCCTGCCTTGAAGGCAAGCGCGACGGAGAGACCCGTGAAGATGAGCGGCGTCGCCTTGAAAAGTACCTGGCCCAGACCGTAGAAATTGCCGAAGGTCCCTTTTAAGAGGATTCCGTAAACGAGGGCAGGACTCTGCCCGATTGCAGCTATGAAGACCGCTCCCGCCAGAAGAGCTGTGCCGATAGCGATAACGGGGACTGCTATTGCTCCAATCAGCTTCTTCAACATCACAGAACTCCGGTCATCATCATGCCGAGCTCTCTCTCGCTTGTGTGGCCGGCTTCAACTTCGCCGGCGATGCGCCCGTCATACATCACGGCAATCCTATCGCTCAGGCTCAGGACTTCGGAGAGGTCGGCAGAGACGAGCAAGATGGCGCAGCCCCTGTCCCTCTGCGCTATCAGGTTTCGATGTATAAACTCAATCGCTCCGATGTCAACACCCCTCGTCGGCTGTGCCGCCACGAGAAGTACTGGATTGCGCGACAGTTCTCTTGCGACTATGAGTTTTTGCTGATTTCCACCGGAGAGCGATCTCGCGGGAAGCTCTGGAGCCTGCGGCCGTATGTCAAAACGTTGGAGCACGTTTCGCGCATTATTGAGAATGGGGCCGCGCTCCAGCCATAGTTTTCCGGCGTAAGGGGAGCCGAAGTGCGAGCCCAATATCAGGTTTTCCGCAATCGTGAAGTCCGAAATCAGGCCGCGCTTGAGACGATCCTCTGGAATGTGCGCAACTCCCAGTTTCAAAATCTCTCTTGGCGAGAGATGTGTGATGTCGCTCTCCAGAAGCCTGATCGTTCCCGACGTGGGTTTCCTCAAACCCGTGATGACCTCGACGAGCTCGGTCTGGCCGTTGCCCTCGACACCAGCTATGCCCAAGATTTCTCCGGAAAAGACCGACAGTGAGATTCCCTTCAGGCTCGGGACCTTCGATGCCCCCAGGGCGTGAACGTCCATGAGCTCCAGAACCACGTTCTTTCTCACGGCCGGCCCTTTTTCCACCTCGAGCAGAACCTTTCTTCCCACCATGAGCGTGGCGAGATCCTCGGTAGAAGTGTCGCGGGTGTTCACGACGCCCACGACGTTTCCGTGGCGCATCACGGTGACCCTGTCGGACACTTCCATCACCTCGTTCAATTTGTGTGTGATGAAAATTATGGTCTTGCCTTGCTCCTTGAGCCTTCTCAACACTGAGAAAAGCGCCTCGGTCTCCTGGGGAGTGAGTACTGCGGTCGGCTCATCAAGTATGAGGAGCTCGGCGCCCCTGAAGAGAATTTTGACTATTTCAACGCGCTGCTGCGCCCCGACAGAGAGCTTTTCCACGAGTGCGTCGGGCTCGACCGCAAGGCCGAACCTCTGAGACAGATCGTTTATCTTGTTTCTGGCACTCTTCTTATCGAGAATGAATCCAGCTTTGACGGGCTCGGAACCGAGGATGACGTTCTCCGTCACTGAAAGCGGAGGTATCAACATGAAGTGCTGGTGGACCATCCCAATCCCGAGAGAGATAGCATCGGAAGGGCTCTTGATTTCTGTGGGTTTTTCCCTCACGAATATCTTCCCGGAGTCTGCCCTGTAGAGACCGTAAAGAATCCGCATGAGCGTGGACTTGCCTGCGCCGTTCTCACCCACAAGAGCGTGTATCTCTCCCGCGCGCACATCAAGATTCACGCAGTCATTGGCTTTCACGAGGGCGAAACGCTTCGAGATGCCCTCCATGCGTACAAAGGGGAACGAAGGGGGAATTGAGCGGACGTCAGGTGGAGGGAACAAGAATCTCTCCGGAAATTATCTTCTCCTTGAGCTCTTCAACTTTGCTGCGTATGCTCTCACCAATCAGCTCTTGATTGTTATTGTCGTAGACGTAGCCGATCCCACCCTCTGCGACTCCGAGCATCCTCACACCTCCCTTGAAGGTCCCGTTCTGGACAGACTCGATAGTCTCGTATATTGTCACGTCCACGTCTTTTATCATGC
>Ga0315277_10005631_pt1 | contig 16484 bp, 15 predicted proteins | sample YL17G05_15_MG_FD_203695 | JGI IMG/M metagenome (GOLD analysis project Ga0315277, IMG submission 203695) | Sediment microbial communities from Yellowstone Lake, YNP, Wyoming, USA - YL17G05_15 | ecosystem: Environmental > Aquatic > Freshwater > Lake > Sediment | place: USA: Wyoming | collected... | reverse complement strand
GCCCGAACGGTCCCGTCGAACTCGTTGACCGCCTTCTGGACCTCGGCGGCCTGCCCTTCGTCCGCTTTTTTCTGACAGGCCACGGCGCCGCCCAGGGAGACGAGCACGGCCAGGCTCAAGAGGAAAATACCTGTTTTTTTCGCGGAACTCATCGGAAGCACCTCCATGTGTCGAACGATCGCCCGTCCGCTCGGACTGGACAGGCGGCTTTTTCAGCGCCGGGAGATCTATTCCCGAGCGAGGATAATTTTATACCACCGCAATCTATAAAAGTAAAGAAAAATATGGGGCCTCGGGGATCGTCGTCGTCCGCTGCAGTGATTCTCCATTATGCTTGGCCGGCAAGAGCCGAATCCCTGCCTTATGCTCCCTCCGACGATCCCCTCGCTCCTGTAATTAAAGCAAAAGGATGTAAAAGTGAGGGGATATACGAAACAAAGCCAAACCGGATTGGCTCAGCCTTTCCTTTTGACGCTGCCGGACTTGGAGGAAGAGGAGCTCGACCGGGCTGACGAAGAAGAGCGGCCTGAGGAAGACCCGCCCGACCCGGCCACGCTCGAGGAGCGGACGGCGCCCTTGGATTCGCTTTCGTTCTTCTGGGCTTTCTGCTGGTCCTGCTTGGATCCGGACTTGGGAGAGGCCGCAACCTGTTTCTGGGAAGGGGCGACCCGGGAGGGATTTTCCTTGGCCTCGGACCCGCTCCGGCGGACCGGCGCGACGACGCCCGCACGGCGGTTCTCGGAAGCGCCGCCTTCATCACGGGTCCCGGAGATCCTCTGGCTCGGGTAGGACCGGATGACCCGGCTGCCTGTTTCGGGATCCTTGATGACCGGACGCGAAACGCCATTCCGGCTCGGGTCGGACCCGGACGCGTCCCGTTCTCTCGTCCGGACGCCCTGCGAGCCTCCGGCCTCTCTCCGCCGCGAGGAGGATACGGAATTGGCAGGTGGGACGGACTTCACCTCGTTCCGGCTGCCCGGCCGGACCGCCAGCGCCCGCCTGGCCTCGATCGCCTGGGGCCGCGCGTTATCCACGGCCGGCCGGATCCTGGGCTGCTCGCCCTTGAGGGCCACTCGGCCGATACGGTCGAGTTCGCCGGACCCGACCTGGCGCCGGGCGATGTCGGGAGACTGGAGATGATCTCGGCGGACGACGGACAGGGCCCGGTTATGGGCGGAGAAATAGGGGTCGAAGTGTCTGTCGTAGAAGTGATTGCCGACGATGACGACGGGCCGGTTGTACCAGCTGAGGGGGCACCAGCCGATGTAGATGTTGTCCGACCACCAATGCACCCAGGCCGGCCCCCAATGATTCTGAGGGATCCAGTACCAGCCGAGGCCGAAGCGCCAATGCCAGCGGCCATAGTGGTAGACGGACCAGCCCCAAGACTCGGAAGAGACCCAGTTCCAGCCGATGACGGGATACCAGACCCAGCGGCCGTAGAGGTAGGGCCGCCAGTCGGCGTAGGAGACGTTGGGCACCCAGACGTTGCCGTAGGGCCGCTCATAGACCCATCGGCCGTTCTGATCGAGCTCTTCTTCATATTCTTCGAGGTCGGAGGGGAGGTTCTGCCGTTCGCTCCGTTCAGAGAGTTGGGCCTCCCGGGAACCGTTCCAGTCGTCGAAACCGTCCTCGCGGGAATAGAAATATTCCGGGTCGCCGGAGAGACGGCCGTCGGATGCGGTCAAGGTTTCCTTTTCGCGGACCATCACCGAACCGTCCTCGCCGGCCGCCTCCAGGCTGCCCTCGCGGACGAAGACCTCGGTCTCCCGGTCCAGTCTCACGTCGAACCTGTAGAGCCCTTCTTCGAGAACGTAGAACGACGCGTCGGGGGTATGGACTTCGATGTCCTTGTCAGCGGCGAGATAGCTCACCCTGAGGTAAGCGCTGCCTTCGGTGATATGGAGCTTGATGCGCTCGTCCCCGGCGAGGGGAAGGATCGCGAATTCCACCTTGGTGTTGTCGGCGAGGCGGAGGTAGTTGCGGCGGCCGAAGTGGACCTCGGCCCGGCCGGCTTCGGTCCCCATCTTGTCACCCTGGACGAGGGCCAGGTTGACTTCCCCCTTCTCGTAGCCCAGGTCGGCCGTCCTCTGGACAAAGACCGAGCCGTTGACGCAGCTCAGGCGGGCATAGCTGTAGGGGTAGAACCCTTCGTCCTGGGCCATGAGGCCGAGGGGGATAGAAACGATGATCGCGGTGGCCAGTATCGAGAGTTTTCTCATCGTCTTTCTCCTTCCAACCCATTATTAAGCAACTATCATGCCAGTCTGGCTCTCCTTGGGGAGAAGAACTTCTCCGTCCCATTAAGAGGACAGCCCGGATAGTGGACAAAAAAAAAGGGACAGTCCTTCAGGGGGCCGGCAGGGAGCGGAGCCCCTGAAGCGACCGATAGAACTTAATAGAGTGCGTTAGCCATGGGAGAAAAAGAGACCGTTCCCTTACCAGCGCCAGCGACGGCCGGGAAAAGGCCGATGCGGGAAAGCGCCGAAGCGCCCCAATCGCCGCATGCCGAATCCCGGCCCCATGAACCGGCCCATGCCGGGGCCGCGGAAGCCTTTCATCTTCTCGAGCTGCTCGGGAGTGAAGATCTTTTTCACCTCGGCCCTGTTCCTGAAAGCCGCTTTGGCCCTTTCGGCCCGGAGCTCAGCGGTCTTGTCGATGAGACCGTCGATCTTCGCTTCACCGGCCTTGGGATCCTTGGCCAGCTCACGCATCTCGCCGCGGAGCTTCATCATCTCTTCGCGGAACGCCCTGTTCTCATCCATGCGGGCTTTCCGGAACGTCTCGAGCGCCTTCTCCTGGCCGGGCGAAAGGCCGAGGGCCTCGCGGGACTGCATCTTCGCGGGCGGATTCTTACCGGCCGGCGGCGGCGCCTGGGCCTCCTGGGCCGTCACGAATACCAGAATGAAGACCGCGGCCAGGAAAAGGGCCGCCGTCACCCGGATGAACGTGCGGGAATTCATCTTTATCATGATCGGCCTCCTTGGGTCATCTCGTAGTATTAGACGAGGACTGGCGGGAATGCTTTGCGGCGCAGGGGAGAATAGAGAGGGACACTCCCCGTTGGGGACAGTCCCTCTATTCTCCCCGGTGCCGGAGCCGGTCCAGGGTGACGGCGATGACGATGATCGCCCCGATGATGATCTCCTGGATATAGTTCGGCCAGCCCATCATCGTGCAGCCGTTGCGCAGGAAGGACATGATCATGACCCCGACCATGGTGCCCAGGATGCTTCCCTCTCCGCCGTTCAGGCTGCCGCCGCCGATGACGACGGCGGCGATGATGTCGAGCTCGAGCCCCACGGCCACCGTGGGGTCGCCGACCGTGAGCCGGGAGAACTCCATGACCCCGCTCAGGCCGCAGAAAAGGCCGGCGACGGAGTAGACCAGGATCTTGACCCGGTCCGTCCGGATGCCGCAGAGCCGGGCGGCGGACTCGTTCGAACCGACGGCGAAGACGTGCCGGCCGAAAACCGTGTACCTGAGGACGACGGCCATGGCCACGGCCAGGAGGATGACGATCCAAACGCCCGGGGCCAGGAGGAGCCAGGACGGCCGGGGACTCCTGGCCATGAGCTCGTTCGCCCAGGTCATGGGCGCGTCGATCTTCTGGTTCCCGGCGATCCACTTGGCCGCCCCCCGGGCGATGCCCATCATGCCCAAGGTGACGATGAACGGGATGAGCCGGAGCCGCGTGACCAGGGCCCCGTTGGCCAGGCCGACCAGGCCGCCCGTGAGGACGCCGAGGAGGACGGCGACGAGGGGGGCGGCCCCGGCGTTGATGGCGTAGGCCGCGATGACGCTCGACAGGGCGATATTGGAGGCCGCGGAAAGGTCGATACCGCCGCTGACGATGATGAAGGTCATGCCGAGGGCGCCCAGGGCCACGATCACGGATTGGGTGGCGACGCTCTTGAAGTTGGCGAACCTCAGGAAGCGGCCCTGGACCTCGGGGATCAGGGCGAAGAGGGCGATGACGAGGGCGAGCCCGATGAACGGGCCGAGGACGTTGAGGGCCTTCTGGAGTTTGGCCGGACGTTGCCGGCTCATTCCGCGATCCTTTGACTCATCGAATGATCCGGGCAGGCCCGGCCGACGGTGGCCACGGCCATCAAGCCCGGCGCGTCCCACTCCGGGGCGGGGCGCGATTCGACCAGGCCGCCCCGGTGGAAGACGGCGATCCTGTCGCATATCCCGAGGAGCTCGGGAAGGTAGGAGCTGACGAACAGGACGGCCTTCCCCTCCCGGGCGAGCTCGCCGATCCACTCGTAGATCTGGGCCTTGCTGACGACGTCGATGCCGCGCGTCGGCTCGTCGAGGAGGAGGATCCCGGCCTTCTGATGGAGGAGCCTGGCCAGGGCGACCTTCTGCTGGTTGCCACCCGACAGGTCGCCGACCTTCTGGGCGGGGCCCTTGGCCTTGATCTTCATTTTCCCGATCCACTCGCCCACGGCCCGGCGCTGGCGCCCGGGCCGGAGAAAGCCGTGGCGGCGATAAGGGGTGAAATCGCTCATCGTCATGTTGTCGGCCACGGACCGGCCGAGGGCCAACCCCTCCCCCTGCCTGTCCTCGCTGAGCAGGCCCAGGCCGCGGCCGATGCGGGTCCAAGGCTTCGCGCCGGCCAGCTCGAAGCCCGAGACGACGACCGAGCCGCCTTCGGCCTCGTCCAGCCCGAACAGGGTCCTCAGCATCTCCGTCCTTCCGGAGCCGACGAGCCCGGCGATGCCCAGGATCTCCCCCCTCGACAGGGTCAGGCTGACGGGCGACGTCATCCTCGCCCCCTTGAGCCCGTCGAGGGACAGGATGACCTCCCCTATGGAATGCTCGACCTTGGGGAAAAGCCGAGTGACCGTCTGCCCGACCATGAGCTGGATGAGGTCCTCGAGACGGGTGCCGGCCATCCTCCCCGAGCCGACGTTGCGGCCGTCCCGCAGGACCGTGTAGGAGTCGGCCACCCTCTGGACTTCCTCGAGGAAGTGGCTGATGTAGATGACGCTTACGCCCTGGCCTTTGAGCTTGCCGATGATCTCGAAGAGCCGCAGGCTGTCCTCCTGGGAGAGAGAGCTCGTCGGCTCGTCCATGACGACGATGCGGGCGCGGTTGAGCAGGGCCCGGGCTATCTCCACGACCTGCTTGGCCCCCACGCTCAGCTTCCTCACCGGGATGTCGGGCGAGATCTCGGGATGGCGGACGAGCTCCAGCGCCTCCCGCACCCGCCGCTTCATGGCCTTTCGGTCGAGCCAGCCCGCCGCGTGGACCTCGCGGCCGAGCATGATGTTCTCTTCGACGGTAAGGTGGGGGGCCAGCGTCAGCTCCTGGTAGATCATGGAGATCCCTCCCCGGAGCCCGTCGGCGGGGCCGGCCGGGGCGTAGGGCCGGCCGTCGATCTCCATCCACCCCGCGTCGGGCGGGATGGCCCCGCTGAGGATCTTCATCATCGTGCTCTTGCCGGCGCCGTTCTCCCCGATCAGCGCGTGGACTTCGCCCAGGGCGAGTTCGAAGCTCACGCCGTCGAGGGCCCGCGTCGCCCCGAAGCTCTTGCTCACCCCGTCCATGCGGAGGACCGGGGGCGCGGCGGGTTCCGGGCTCATCGGTCGATGATCTTGGAGAGGTCGGGAGAAAGGAGCGGTCGGATGTCCGGGTCGTCCATGTTGTCCGCCGTGGCCAGGACCACGCCGGTGTCGATGACCTTCTCGACGGTCTCGCCCCGGAGAAGAGCGACCATGGTCTTGACCCCCAGGTAGCCCATCTTGCGCGGGTTTTGGACGACGAGGCCCTGGATGTGGCCGTCCCGGAGGCCCTGGACGAGCTTGGGGGAGCTGTCGAAGCCGACGAAAACGACCTGGCCCGCGAGACGGGATTCCTGGAGGGCCCGGAGCGCACCGAACGTGCTCGATTCGTTGGGCGCGAACACGCCCTGGACGTCGGGGAAACGGCTGATCAGGTTCTCGGCGAGCTGGTAGGCTGTTTCCGTCGTCGCCCCCGCGTACTGGTCCTGGACGAGAAGGGCGAGGTCCGGGAATTCCTTCTTGACGGTATCGTAGAACCCGGCCTCGCGCTGGACCGTGCTGGCCGAGCCTTCCTGGTAACGGATGAGGAAGATCCGGCCCCTGCCGCCGAGGAGCTGGCCGAGCCGGCGGGCGGCCAGGACGCCGCCCTTGTAATTGTCCGTGGCGACGTAGCTCGCATAGTCGCTTCCCTGGAGGCCGGAGTCGATGATGACGACCGGGATCCTCTCCCTGACGGCGTCCTGCACGGGCCGCATGAGAGCCCGGTCGTCGAGCGGCGCCAGGACGATGCCGTCGACGCCGCGGCTGATGAAATCCTCGACCACGGTGATCTGCTGGGCCCGGTCGTCCTCTTTCTGCGGCCCCTTCCAGATGACCTCGACGCCGAGCTCACGGGCCGCCTCGATGGCGCCGGCGTGGATGCTCTTCCAGAATTCATGGGTCGTGCCCTTGGGGATGACGGCGATCTGGAAGGTTCGGCCCGCCCGGGGGCCGGAGGCATCGGAGGACTTTTTGGCGCAGGCCGACGAGGCCAGCGCCAGGCACAGACATCCCGTCAGGATTTTCAGGGAAAGGGATTTCATGTCCCTGGGTACGCGGAAGAAAATGGAGGGGAACCACCTTCGGGGAAGACCGCCGAGATGGTTCCCCATCCTCGCCGGGAAACAGGGCCCCGGCGTTCTCGTCCGTTAGGAAAGGAAGCTTACTTCTTCTTCAGGATGGGCATCCCGGTCTTCGTCGTCTCTTGGGCGACGTAGGCCGCGGGGACCGCGTCCAGGGCGCCGGGCCGGATGTCGCGGGCGAAGAAGTAGATGGTCTGCTTGCGGCCGCCCTTGAGCAGGACGTCCTTGGAGTGCAGGTAGTAGCTGACCCCTCTCGAATTCTTGAATTCATACGCCATGTCTATTACCTCCGAATGAAATTACCGGCACGCGTTTAGATCTCAGTATATCGATCTGGTCCAATTAATATAAAAAAAACCGCCCCATGTCAAGGCCGGACTCGGGGAAGCCGCCCGCGCCGGCGTCACTGGATGAAGTCGACCGTGGGCGGCAGGTCCGCCGGGATGATCGTCCCGTAGGCGTCTTCGTAGCGCTTGATGTTCGCCTGCAGGGCTTCGAGGAAACGCTTGGCGTGGGCCGGGCTGACGATGATCCGCGCCACCAGCTTGCCGAAAGGCCCATCGGGGAAAAGGAAGGCGAAGTCGAAAAGGAACTCCTCCCGCGAATGCCGGATGGCGGCGAGGCTGGCATAATGGCCGAGCGCGACCGCCTCGTCGACCTTGATCTCGACCTTTTTCGGGTCCGTTTTCTGATCCATGATCCCTCCCAAGTCCGGATGTCCCTCCCATTGTGTGGCGAAACAGCTTGAATGACAATAGGTTGAGCCCGGTTAATAATAATTGCCGAGAAAACGAAAAAAAGGCTTTACAAGACGCCGCGGGGTGCTATAATAATATTGGCTCTCGTGTGCGGGCTGGCGAGAGCCCCCACCTTTTTGGTTCCCATCATCAACCCCCCTTTTGCTGACAACAGCCCGCACTTAAGACCGAAGGGGGCGGGCCCTTGACGTGACCGGCGCAGCTGTTCAGTCCGTGTAATAAAGGATCGTCCGGACGACGGCCGCTTCGCAGACCATGCAGAAGGGTTTGGTCCCCTTGGTGAACATCAGGCAGTCGAGCTGGGGACGGTAGAGGCCCTGGGCCGCGTACCCGGCGCCTTCGAACGCGCCGACCTTGCCCCAATACTTGCTCGCCCGGAGGAAGGCGTCGACCTTGTCCGCGTGTTCGCGCGACAGGCGCTCGGACTCCTCCTCGACGCGGGCGACCTCGGCCGCGGCGGCCCCTTCCCTTTTCAGCTTGGCGATCTTCGCGTTGATCTCCCCCCGGATCTTCTGGTAGGCGTTGTCCATCGCGTCGAAGTCCGCCTTTTCCCAGAGCGTCGGGATCTCGACCCCGGGGCTCGTCAGGTCCTTCCACTTCAGCCGGCCGGGCCCGAGGAGGGCGGTGATGTTCGGCTCGGCCGGCTCGACGCCGCGGGGATAGAACTCGTTGTAGGCGACTTCGGAGGTGTAATACTCGTCGGCCAGGCCGGTGAAGGAATGGCCGAATTCGTGGAGGAAGAGATATTCGTACCACTGGTTGTCGGTCGTGAACGTGCAGTAGAGGTTGTAGATCCCTCCGCCGCCGTACCTTTTATGGTTGACCATGATATAAAGCGCGTCGTAGGGGACGTGGGCGGCGATGTCCCTCAGGCTCTTGTTGTCCTCGGTCAGGAGGTAGCGCTCCGAGCCGAGGGAGTCGAAGGTCGCGCCAAGGGCCGTCGACTTGAACGAGCCGTGGCTCGGTTCGTCGCAGCCGCTTTCGGGCGAGGGTTTGAACACTCCATAAAGGTTGAACTTGTCCCGGTGGGATTTGTACGGCTCGAGCTTGAAAAAGACGGCGGCGAAGCGGTCGAGGTCGGCCTTGAGCTTCCCCTCTTCGTCCGCCGTGTAGCCCTCGGCGACGATGGCCACATCGACCTTGTTCCGGGGCTCGCCGGACTTGAAGACCTCGAAGACCTCGACCCCGGGGACGAGCCGTTCCCGGATGACCGTCGTGGCCGACGGGTCGATCACCTGGGTGAACAGGGCCTTAGAGGCGTTCTGCCTGTCTTTCGCTTCGACCGTAAAGCGGACCGGCTTCCGCGGATACGGCAGGAGAGCAGACTCGTGGGTGGTCCGACGGACGCCCTGGAGGGCCGGGTCCGAAGTCTTGTACTCCCCGAAATAGCTGTCGAAGCCCTTGCTGAAGATGAGCGTGCCGCTCGCGGCGTCATAGACCTTGACCAGGTAGCGGCCGAGATTGAACGGGTCGACGAGATGGGCCCGGCTGCCCGCCCAGACGCCCTGGTCGAAGACCTGGTCCAGGGCGACCGTCTCTTCGACGGAGTTGCCGGCGTGGAAATAGTCGACGCGCATGGTCTTGTCGACGAACCAGTCGTCGAAGACCGGCCCTTTCTGGGCCCGGGCGCAGACGGCGGTGAGCGCGGACAGGGCGATGATCGTCAAAAAGCGTTTCATGTGCTCCCTCCCTCACGACGGCCGGACGATCTTCCCGGCGGTCTCCTTGATGATCTTGAAAGAGGCGGCGGCCGTGATGCCCGAGGGGTCGCGCGCCGGGTTCAGTTCGACGATGTCCAGCCCCACGATCTTGCCCTTGAGCGCCTGGACGACCTGGACGGCCTGACGGGTCGACAGCCCGCCCGGTTCGTGATGGGAGACGCCCGGGGCGAAGGCCGGGTCGAGGGCGTCCATGTCGAACGAGACGTAGACGGGGTTGACGAACCGGAGATGGAGCGGGCCTTCGATCTCCTTCATCTCGATCATCCGGAGGCCGTGCTTGAGGGCCTTGGCCCGATGGGCGGCCGTGACGGCCCGGACTCCCACCTGGACGACGCTGGCGGCCAGCCCGTCCTCGAGGATCCGGGCGAAAGGGCAGGCATGGGACAGGCGGTCGCCATAGAGGTCGTCGTAGAGGTCCGGGTGGGCGTCGAAATGGAGGATGTCGAGGGGCTTGTGGACGCGGGCGAACGCCTTGAGGACGGGATAGGTGATGGAGTGGTCGCCCCCGAGAACGATGGGCACGGCGCCCCGCTCGAGTATGCGGCCGACGGCTTTCTCGGTCAGGGCGAAGGTCTTGTCCGGGTCGCCGGAGGTGTCGACGTCGCCGAGGTCGACCAGGACCGTATCCTCCTCGAGGTTGACCCCGAGTTCGGTGTAACCGCAGTAGCACTTGCCCGTGGAAACGGCCCGGATCGCGGCCGGGCCTCCGGCGGCCCCCTTGAGATAGCTCGATTTATCGTCGAACGGCACGCCCAGGATGGCCATTCGGTATTCGGGGTTCTCGGAAAGCGGCTTGACGGCTCCGCCGAAATCGGACATCGTCGACCTCCTCGGGAAAAATCTCCCCCGATTATACCTGAATCGCCCCTCCTGCCAAAGCCAGATCCGTTTCGAGTTCTTGCTGGTGATCCCAATCCCGGGAGAGCTGCGGTGGCGATGGAGATCCCCCTGAAGCCCTCCGTAGCGGAGGGGGACCCGCCGCTCGCGGCGGGGGAACCGCCGGGGACCGGCAGGGAGCGGACTCTTGGAAGCGACCGACAGAATTGTGGCGGAGCGGCTCGAAGCCACAATTCTGGGAAATATCTGAACCGAGTAGAGGTAAAAAAATGGGGATAAAAAAAACGGGGGAGAAGGATTCTCCTCCCTCTCCCTTTTCACAACCTTGGCGCCGCCTCTTTCGAGGCTGTCGCGACCTAAAGGCTGCGACCGAGGGCAGAATCTCATTCGCCCCCCGGGGGGGCAATCGCCACGGCAGATGATTCCGGGGATGAAAAAACTGCTCTTTTCTCACCTCCGGAAGCTAGCCCCGCAACTTTCCTTTTATAGAAGCTGCGGCTATAATGGCCCTTCCCGAAAAACTCCAGGAGGCCCCATGAACAAGATCAAAAGCGTCAGGAACCACGACGACGTCGTCCGGCTCCTTTCCGCGGCCCTTCGGCACGAATGGGCCGTCAGCTTCGAGTATGTCATCCACGCCTATTCCATGCCCAAAGGCAAATTTTTCTATGACGACCCCGTCCTGAGGCAGCGGGCCGACGCCCGGGCCCAGACGATCCAGATCGGCATCGACGAGATGTCCCACGCCCTCCAGCTCGGCATCGTCCTGACCCAGATGGGCGCCCAGCCGAGCTTCGGCACCGACGAGGTCGTGCGCTTCCCCCGGATCATCGACAACCTCAAGCAGGACAAGATGACCGAGGAGATGGTCACGGACCTCTACCAGTCCGCCGAGGTCGAGCCGGGGGCCTTCCCCAAGGTCGAGAACATGGTCTGGAACATCTCCTTCGACGAGGTCCGCCACATCGGCCAGTTCGCGGCCATGATCGAGGCCTTCGAATCCGCGGGCGAGGCCGGGGCCGCTTGCTTCCGGCCCCACCCCGACCGGGAAAGCCGGGAGGACCTCAAACTTCTCCACGAGGTCTGCCGGCTGGAGAACGAGCTGACGCACCGCTACCTGCGGTACGTCATGATGTTCAGCGAGCACCAGGACCTCAGCCAGCGGCTCTTCAAGAATTCGGTCAACCACATGCGCCATTGGGACAAGCTCTCCGGCATCCTCGTCAAGATGGGCGACGTCGTGGCCATCGAGAACGCGTCGGTCGACGCCGCCGGCGTCGAGCGGAGCCCGCGGCCCATGCCGGTCGACTATCCCGGGACAGGCCGCCTCACAGCCCTCGAAACGCTCCCGTCCTCGGAGCGGGGCCTCGTGGCCAAGTACGAGGCGGCGCTCGGCCTCGGTCTCGCCGAGGAGGTCCAGGCCCAGCTCAGGCTCCACCTGGCCCTGACCCGGGAGCACGTCTTCACCCAGGACAAGCTCCTGGAGAACGCGAGAAGGATCAAGGGCATCGTTTGAGGACGGAACACAGTTGACTTTGGCCCGAGTATCGCTAGAATAACAAGTGATGGCCGACGCGATCCGGATCGACAACCTCCAGAAGAAATTCCGGCTCGGCTTCATCCCCAAAACCCGGCAGATCCTCAAGGGCATCACCTTCTCGGTCCGCGAGGGCGAGATCTTCGGCTACCTGGGCCCGAACGGAGCCGGCAAGACGACGACCATCAAGTGCCTGCTCGACCTCATCCACCCGGACGCCGGGACGATCGAGATCTTCGGCCGGTCCCACCTCTCGCCGCGCTCCCGTCAGCCGCTCGGCTTTCTGCCGGAAAACCCCTATTTCTACGACTATCTCACGGCCGCGGAGTTTCTCGCCTTCACCGCGGACCTGTTCGGCCTCGACCGCGTGGAGAAGAAGGAGCGCATCACCCGGCTCCTCAAACTGGTCGGCCTCGAGCAGGCGGCCAGGCTTCCCTTGCGGAAGTTCTCCCGGGGCATGCTCCAGCGGGCCGGGCTGGCCCAAGCCCTCGTCAACGACCCCAAGCTCGTCATCCTCGACGAACCCCTCGGCGGCATGGACCCCATCGGCCGCAAGGAGATCCGGGACATCATCGTTCGCTTCAAGGACGAGGGCAAGACCGTCTTTTTCACATCGCACATCCTCCAGGACATCGAGATGATCTGCGACCGAGTGGCCATCATCGTCGGCGGCCGCATCGTCAAGGAGGGCGTCCTGCGGGACCTCGTCTCGGAGCGGGTCCTGTTCACCGAGATGACGGTCTCCGGGCTCTCCCCGGAGGCCTTCCGAGGCCTCGGCGAGAGCATGTCCACCCGGGGCGACAGGGTCCTCCTCAAGGTTTACGATGAATCCAAGGTCGAAGAGGTCTTCGCCCTCGTCCACGGCCAGAAGGGCCGGCTCGTCTCCCTCAGCCCGAGGACCGAGACGCTCGAGGACATCTTCATCGAAACGGTGACGCGGACATGAAGATCGGAGCCATCGCCCGTATCACGTTCAAGGAGGCCAAACGCGACCGCATCCTCTACCTCCTCTTTTTCTTCGCGGCGCTCGGCATCGGCGGCGCCCGGGTCCTGGCCATCCTGACGGTCGGCGACCGGGTCAAGATCATCAAGGACGTCGGGCTTGCCTCGATCTCCCTCTTCGGCGTCCTCATGGCCATCCTCATCGGGACCGGACTCGTCTACAAGGAGATCGACAAGAAGACGATCTTCACCCTGCTCTCCAAGCCCCTCCACAGGGCCGAGTTCATCCTGGGCAAGTTCCTCGGCCTCGTCCTGACGCTCTTCGTCATGACCCTGTTCATGTCCCTGATCTTCCTGGCCATCGTCTACGCCCACACCCTCAAGGTCGAAGGGACGCTCCTCGTCGCCATCGGCTACATCTTCTTGGAGCTCGTCCTCGTCACCGCCGTGGCCATTCTCTTTTCCTCGTTCTCGACGCCCATCCTGAGCTCACTCTTCGCCCTGGCCTTCTATCTCATCGGGCATCTTTCCTGGGGCCTGGAGCTTATCTTCAAGAAGATGACGCCCGGCGCCGGGAGGACCCTAGTCCGGGCCTTCTACACCGTCCTTCCGGACCTCGAAAATTTCAACTTCAGAACGGAGGTCGTCCACGGGCTGCCCATCCCGCCGGAGATCTACCTCTCCTCGTTCCTCTACGGCGTCTGCTACACGGCCTTCATCCTGGGCCTGGCCGTCCTCATCTTCAGGCGCCGGGATTTCATCTAACCGGGCGGGCCGGCGGCGGTATCAGACATGGCCAAGACAGCGTCCGCGAAAAAGGGCACGGCGACGATCCTTCTCGTCGCCTTCCTCACGGCGGCTGCGGCCGCCTTCATGGCCCTCAAGGTCGCTACCGACCGGGTCGTCCGGGAAAAGCTCCCCGGGTCGTCCATCATCTATATCCCGTCCGGGAAATTCCTGAAGTACGCGACGTTCGGCTACCGGGCTCTGGCCGCCGACGCGATCTACCTCTGGGCCATCCAGTACTACAGCACGCCGACGATCGACGACCGCTTCGACCACTTCGACCACATCTTCGCCATCATCAACGAGCTCGACCCACGCTATCAGGACCCCTATGAGGTCGGCGCCCTGATCGCCGTCCAGGAGGCCCACAACCCTGCGGCCGCATTTTCCATCCTCGACCGGGGCGCCGCGAACAACCCGGATCAGTGGGTCTACCCGTTCAACGCCGGCCACGTGGCCATGGAGACCCTCAAGGACTTCCCCCTGGCCGAAAAGTATTTCGAGCAGTGCCTGAAGATCCCCGGCGCCCCGGAATTCGTCGAGAGGCTCCGGGCCAACGCCATTTTCAGGAAAGGCGACCTGCGGACGTCGTGGGAGACCTGGCTCGACATCTACAAGAGGGCCCCGGACGAACGGACGAAAAAGATCGCCTCAAACCACCTCTACAACGTCAAGGCGGCGATCGACTCAGCCGCCCTCGAGGACGCTGCGACGAAGTACCGCGAGCGCTTCGGACACCGGCCGGGCGACCTCGAGGTGCTCGTCCGGACGGGATTCCTCCGGGAGGTCCCGAAGGACATGGACGGGCAGGACTACATCTACGATCCGGCGACGGGAAAGGTTAAAACGGTGACCAGCCCATGGAGACGATGACGGTCATTTTTGTCGCGGTCGCCGGGCTCGTCCTCGGCAGCTTTTTCAACGTCGTCATCTACCGGCTGCCGCGGGGCCTGAGCCTGATGCGGCCGCCCTCGTCGTGCCCGGGGTGCGGCGGCCGGATCAAGCCCTACGACAACGTCCCGGTCCTGTCCTATCTCGTCCTCGGCGGGAAATGCCGGGCGTGCGGAAGGAAGATCTCGGCCGTCTACCCGGCGGTCGAGGCGTTGACGGCGCTTGGGTTCGTGCTCGTTTATTTCAACTCCGGCCGCGCGCTGGGGCTCGAATTTTTCGCCGGCTGTGGCTTCACGAGCGCCCTCATCGTCCTCGGGTTCATCGACTATTATCATCAGATCCTGCCCGACGCGATCACCCTGCCCGGGCTCGCCCTCGCCCTGGCCTATTCGTTCTTCCGGGACGACCTGACCTTCCGCGGCGCGCTCATCGGGGCGGTCGCCGGGGCGGGGTTCCTGCTCCTCGTCTACGGGGCCTACTTCCTCATCCGCAAAAAAGAGGGGCTGGGCATGGGCGATGTGACCATGCTGCTCATGGTCGGGGCCTACCTCGGTCTGACGAGGACGCTCCTGACCCTCATCCTGGGCTCGTTCGTCGGGGCCCTGGTCGGCGTCTATTTCATCCTCCGCCGCGGCAAGGATTTCCAGTTCGCCTTGCCCTTCGGGACGTTCCTCGCCCCAGCGGCCTTCGTGGCCATGCTTTGGGGCGAAAGGATCGTCCGGGTCTACTTGAGCCTCTATCGGCGCTAGGATCCGGAGGCCCGGCCCCGCCCGCGGCGTGTTAGGCCCTTATTCAGGCGGATGGAAAAGACGGATGTTGTCGTTCCCGTAACCTTGTATTTTTCGCCGACAGGAAGCCCCGGGGCCCAGACGATCTCGCCGCGGGAAAGAAACACGGGCAGGCGGTCTCGGCCCGCGACGGGCACGCCCTTGGCCCTGAGAATCTCTTTGAGCTTCTTCCGGCCCGGGGCGCCGAGGGGCCGATAGAGGTCTCCCGGCCTCCGGTTCCGAATGACAAGCGGAAACTCGAGCCTGGCCGCGTCGAGGCAGGCGCCGGTCCGGTCGTCGTTCTTGAATGACGAGCGTCCCGCAGCCGCTTCCCGGCGTGTTCCGCGGAAGGCCATTCCCGCCGCGGCGATGACGACCTCGCCCCGCCCATCCCAGAGGATCTCGTAGGCCTTCGGCGGCGTCCTGTCCTTTCTCAGCCCGACCCAGCCCCCTTCCCGGCGCAGGACGAGCCCTTTCCGGAGCGGCAGTTCCTTTCCCTCGCCGAGCGAGAGAAGCGATCCCACATCTTCGGAGGAGATATCGCGCAGGTCGCCCTGGAGCTCCCGGAGGTATTCCCGGACGACCCGGCGGGCCAGGGCGGGCAGAAAGAGGGGCAGCGTTTTCAGGTCCAGGGAGGCCTCCCGGCCCTTCCGGATGATGAACTCGTCGGCGAGCTCGCCGACGAAAGCGCTGAGGAGCTCGTCCTCTTCCCGGGCGATGCCGGCCAGCCGGGCCAGGTGGGCGACGATCCGGGGCTCGTAACGGCGTCCGAGTTCGGGCAGAAGCTCGGCCCGGATGCGGTTGCGGAGGAAGCGGCGGTCGAGGTTCGACGGGTCCTCGCGGTAAGGGATGCCTTCGGCCGCGAGCCAGGCGCGGAGATCCGGCCCGGCGATCCCGAGAAGCGGCCGGACGACCGGACAGGGCTCACCGGCGACGACGGGCGCGATGCCGGCGAGGCCGGAAAGGCCCGTCCCGCGCATCAGGCGCATGAGGACGGTCTCGGCTTGGTCGGTCATCGTGTGGCCCGTGGCGATCTTCGTCGCTCCGGCCCCGGCCGCGGCCCGCCGCAGGAAGTCGTAGCGGAGGTCGCGTCCGGCTTCCTCGAGGTTGAGCTTTTTTTTCGCCGCGTGAGACCTGACGTCGGCCGACTCCGAGACGAACGGGAGGGTCCAGCGCCCGGCGAGGGCGCGGACGAAGCGTTCGTCTTCGCCCGCCTCGTCCCTCAGTCGATGGTTGAAATGAGCGACGTGGATCTCGAGGGGCATCTCCTCCCGGAGCTTCAGGAGAAGGGCGACGAGGGCGACCGAATCCGGCCCGCCGGAACAGGCGGCCAGCACCCGAACGCCGGCGACGATCGTTCCCTGTTTCCGGACGGACGCCAGGAGGGTTTGGAGGAGCCGCTCAGCGGGTCGTCGCGGGGCCATGGATGTCACTCGTTCATCGGGGGCGAGATCATGGATAAATGGCGGCGGAGGGATTTGAACCCCCGACACTGCGGATATGAGCCGCATGCTCTAACCAACTGAGCTACGCCGCCACCGGGGAGGAATTCTAGCGGAATCGACCCCCTAAGTCAACGGAAGTGGGTAAGGACATTCCTATTCATATGATTAG
>Ga0315277_10005630_pt1 | contig 16485 bp, 10 predicted proteins | sample YL17G05_15_MG_FD_203695 | JGI IMG/M metagenome (GOLD analysis project Ga0315277, IMG submission 203695) | Sediment microbial communities from Yellowstone Lake, YNP, Wyoming, USA - YL17G05_15 | ecosystem: Environmental > Aquatic > Freshwater > Lake > Sediment | place: USA: Wyoming | collected... | reverse complement strand
GCTCGGCTGTGATGCGCCTGGCTGTCTCCAGGCACGATTGGGGAATCGTGACATGCAGCGTCGCCCACTCCGCGAAGTCCTCGAGCCGCTCCCTCGTCTCCGGCAACGCAATGTTCTCGCAGGTCTCCACCTCGTTGTAGACCACCTTCCCGTGGAACTCGACCATGATGTCGGGGACGTGCCTGCCCACCATGGGCGGCATCGGCCAGCCGTCCAGGTCCGCGGCCACGACCCTCGAACCCTCTTTCTGGTACGTCTGGATCTGCAGCAAGACCATCCGGTCGTGAAGCTCCTTGTCGGAGCGACTGACTCGCATCGTTTCCTCGGTCGAGCCAGGCACGAGGGTGGCTTAAAGCCCGATGTGGACATGTCCACCCAGTCCAACGTGCAGAGGCAGTTCTGGCCGTGGTTCCACGATGGCATTGAGATTCAACCGGACCTGCTTCAGCTTTCGGCAAGACTGAAGAAGAATCCCGACAACCGATGTCTTCACTGTAATAGGAAGGAATCCTCCCGAGCACAATATCCAAGACTGACTCAGGATGTCATGCGGTCGAGAAAGGGAAATAGTCTCCTCTACCCTCCCTCTGCAAACAGACGCAGTCGGAAAGTCTCAGCGTTGCGACTCTCCCAAGGCGAGGGGGATGAAGCTCGATTAGGAAAGATGGCACTTCCGAGTTCATATAGTCGAACAGAAGGTCGAGGAAGAGACTCATCCCCAGGCCACCCGCCATCGTTGTGAAGCTGATAACGGAAGGCGCCTCGGTGATCCCAGGAATGTATCCCTCCTTACGCCGGGTCTCTCTCTCCTCTGCTGGCAGTGTCTCAGCAGCGATGATGTCAGATCTGATGAATCCCTGGCAGTACATGCATGGCAGGCCGGGCCCGACTATGCTTGCTCTCACACTGCCGCCTTCAATGCGCCCGTCTGCAGCTCCCAAGCCCACGCCAATGTCCACTACCGGAATGAAACACTGATAGGCTAGCTCATTGATGATCGAGCGAGGGGCATGCCTGTCGACACAACTGAACACCACGTCACAGGTCTTTAGTGAAATCAAAGCCCTGCTACTGAGGGCGTCTGCCCGTACGGCGACGACTCTCGCGCTTGGTTGAATGTTCTCGATATTCCTCTTGATGAGCGCAACCTTGTCGTGAGGATCATGACCACTCGCATCAGCGCGATATGTGCCGAACATCCTAGTGATGTTACTGGGTTCCATTACATCCTTGTCTATGAGTACGAAGTCCTCAGCCCCTAGCCGGGCCAATCCTTCAGCCACACAAGATCCTGTGCCCCCCACGCCGACAATGCCCACCCTCAGGTTAGAAAGGAATCGCTGACCATCTTCACCAAACGCAAGGACCTGCCGGGCGTAGACGTCGCTGTCCACCGCTCCGTGATCCTTGCGGCCATTGTTGACGTATTTGATGGCAAAATGCCTTCCCAGTATGCGCAGTTCGTCCACAGGGGCAGGGGCTCTGCCCGGATCCTTCCAGACTCGGGCTGCGATGGTGTCTTTCCCAAGAAGGATGCTACCGACAGGCTTTCCGCTGAGGCAATCGTGGAGGGTTCGAGCTGATATCGATTCCCCGTGGTTGTCAGACCATGAGTACTTCGGTTTCTGCTTTGAAAACGGGTGACTGTGGCACATGATCACAGCAAGGTTCTCGCGTTCTGCCCGGCTGATTACTCGATTGAAATAGACGGGTGAAACCTGCAAAGAGAGATCCTCCTGAACGTCGTAGTCGCTGCCTGTGGGATACATCAACTCTCGCACTGTGAAGTGGACTCCCTTGTCAGTCTCGAACACGCCGGCAAGAAGAAAGCAAGCGGCCTCCTTCGGCGCATGACGGAAAAGCTCGTTTCTTATCATTTCGAACATGTGGCGGGTAATCCTGATTGAGCTCATGCTAGCACCTCTGATGCAGCCTATTGTTGACTACTTCGAGATACGTCTCCAGGTTGTCACGGGCCGGGTTCCAAGTTGTCGGATGCCAACTAAACCTCTGCCAGGTTTTTCCCAGATAGGACTCATCAGATGTGGCTCCATTTGGAATTGCCCCATCGGGCAGAAGAAGCTTCGGAATCACCCAAAACATATCGATTTTTGCGTTCGGATAAGGTGCAGGGACTATTATCAACAGGTCAACGTTGTCCCGGCCCCATATTTGAGCAGGGATGTCGTGTCCTCGAAAGACAAGAAAACATCGAGCCTGTTCACCAGCTTCTTCCGTCACTTCAATCAAATGACCTTCGTCTTTCAGTTCCTGAACATGTTGTGCCAGAAGAGTGTTCATATTCAACTAACCAAACGTCGCCGGATTCACGATTCGGAAGCGCATCCCCGACTTCAGCTTCACCGCCTGACCATCGCCGATCTGGATGTCGTCGCCTCCCGCTACGGGATCTGGGTCCTTCACTACTTGGACCAGCAGGTAGTCAAGTGGACCGCCACCAAGTTCTTTGATCTCGCGGCCCGTCATCTCGGGCCTTGGCGCTTTGAAGGGCTGATTGTTGATCAGGATGTTGACATGCTCTCCGTCGTTCATGTTGTTCCCTGGGGTAACTGTCTCCGACGTGCTCTTAAGCTTGATGTGGACATGTCCACCCTGAACCGGAGTCAGCATCATAAGGACGGATTCTCTCATCTCCCGGGCGAGAGCTGGGAAGGCTGTCCAGAGTGAGAAGAACCGGGCGCGTGAGGAGCCGAGGCTCCCGACACGCCCGGAAGCATCCCCCACAATAGGCCGCGCATCAGTTCAGACTTACCATCCCGTCACAGCTATGCCGTCCAGTCCCCAACGCTCTAGGTTGGACAGCAACCGCCAGCGCAGGGGCCAGGGCACATACACCCTTGTCTCGCCCTGTGCATAGGTGGCCAGAAGCCTAGTCCTGGTCTCCTCAAGATCCACCTCCTTTTCCAGGAGAACCAGGATCCGCACCGTTCTGGGGCCCTTAGCCGCCATTATGACCTGAAAGCCATCTCTCCCTTTGGCGGGCGCTGCAGGAACCCAGAATTCGCTGAAACCCTCCTTTCCAAGGAGGGTCTGGCATCGGTTCACCGCCTTCTTCCTCTCCGCATCCGTCACGATTTCCTGTTCTGGCATGACAATCTGCATCGTTTGCATGGTGCCTATGTTCCCTCCGAGGGATTTAATACCCAATGTGGAACTGTCCACTTCGATGCCTTTGAAGATGACCGTGAGGGAAAGGTGCCTCATCTACCTGCTCGACAGGGCTGATGTGACCAGGGGTGACCCAGCGAGCGGGCAGCTGGTGCAGGACCGCATAGCGGAGTCGATCCATGCCGGTCGTCCCCACGTCTCCAGAGCGATGAAGAGGTTGGCGGTCAAGGCACACGTGGTCACCGACAAGATTCACGTCCGTGGCAAAAGCAGGAAGATAATGGGATACTTCATCACGCCAGAGGGTGTTCGCAAGGCGAGGGAGGTGCAGAAGCGGATTGAAGAGGAGGAGGTCACCGTCGTCGACATCGAAGGGCGGGAGAGAAAGGTCAAGCTCTTCGAAGTCAGGTCGCTGCTGCCACGGAAGCCCAAGCTCCTCCAGCTGGCCATGAATGTGGACAATGGGCGCATCGACCTCCGCCGCTTCCTTGAGTTGCACAAACGCATGCACAGCGGGAAAATCTACGACGTGAGAGAGGCGATCTCCGTCCCTCACTTCTCTGGGCGGGAGGAGATGCTTTCTCACCTCGACAGATTCATGGAGGAGACGAAGGTGCGTGTGCTCCTGCTGGTGGGCCTGCCGGGCGTCGGGAAAACAGCACTTGCGTCCAAGTGGGTGGCGGGTCTGAAGGGACGCATGCACGTCCTCTGGCGCAATGTTCGACCGGAGATGACGGCGGGGGACTCACTGCGTGACCTGGCTGGCGTTCTTCACTCTGCGGGCAGAACGGCCCTAATGGAGTACCTGAGACAACCTGGAGAGGACTGGAGAGAGAGATCAATCGACCTGCTCAAACGTGACCTCCCTGGAATCGACTCCCTTCTGATCCTGGACAATGCTCACCTGGCAAACGATGACCTTGGGCGTCTTCTCGCAGAGATGCCCTCAATCGAACCTGCCACGGCGATTCTCAAGATATTGCTGCTTGCGAGAGAGCGTGTGCCGTTCCTTCGTGCAGGCGACATAGCCAGAGGGAGGGTCCGCGAAAAAGAGCTGCAGGACCTACTCCAGCCTGAGGCCGAGGCGATGATGTCCGCCATGAGGGTGGACAGAGCGCAACAACGCCGTATTTGGGAACTGTGCGGCGGGCACCCACTCTCGATCGAACTTGCCGCGGAAGGCGGAGTACCTTTGGAGGCAGTGAGGCGAACAACGGTCTCTCGATTCGCACGAGAAGTGCTCACCAAGCTCGACTCTAGACTGCACGACGCCATGGTCTTCGCCGCTGTCTTTGAGGAATCAGTTCCGTTGAGTCTGCTCGGTGCTCACGGGCGCGAGCTGATGAGATTGTGCCTCCTTCGCGACGCAGGCGGCGGCCGGGCAAGCATGCATGACCTGGTCAGAGAGGCGGTGATACAGAGCGTCCCTTCGGATCAACTGGCGGCGCTGCACAGACGCGCTGGCGAGCTTCTGGCCAGTAGCAGAGAGCCTGGCGAGGCGCTTGAGGCGGTTAGGCATTTCGTTCAAACGGAAGCGTTCCGCGAAGCCGAAACCCTGGTTTTCGACCGAGGCCCGGAATTCATAGATGCGGGATTCGCCGAAAAACTGCTTTCGCCGCTCGAAAAGCTCGCGTGGACTTCGAAGAACACGAAAAGAGAGTCTCAAATCCTGTTGCTTCGAGGGCATGCCTTGTTCGCGCTAGGTCGATGGACAGATGCGGCCAAGGCCTATGAACGGTGTTCGGGGTCCAAGGACAAGCGGATTGCCGCGGAAGCGCTGCTCGGGCAGGGCAAGGCGGAGGTTCAAAGACATTCCCCGCTCGCCTTCGCCCATCTGAAGAAAGCCAGGGAGATGTTCGATGGCCTCGGCACTCTGCGACTGCTCGCGGAGACGCAGTACTGGATTGGCGGGAACTTGGAGGAAGTGGGGAGACTCGACCAAGCGCGTGACGCTTACGAGCTAGGGAGGGCGGTGGCTCTCCAAGTCGGCGACAGGAGATGGGAAGGACTGTGCGCCTACGGGATAGGTGGCATCCTCTCGTTCAAGAAGGACTACTTGGGGGCAATTGAGGAAGAGAGGGAAGCTCTTCACCTGCTGGAGCGCGAAGGCCAGCGACTGGAAATCGCCAAGGTCTGTGCTGGAATCGGTGGGGAGGCGCTGGAACTTGAGGAATACGATGAGTCGGAGAGTCACCTTCTAAGAGCTATTGCGGAAGCGAGGGCCACTGGCGCCGTCGGCATACTTTCCTACGCGTTGTTCAACCTAGCCAGCCTCAGGAACGAGGTGGGACGAACTCAAGAGTCAACCGATCTCTTCCAAGAGGCTTTCAACATGTTCGATCATCAGGGGAAGTATTACGAGGCGTCGATATGTGCCGCCTGGCTCGCGTCCTTCGCCTCAACAAAGGGCAACGAAGTGACCGCCATGCAACTCAGCCAGCGCGCGAATCGGCTGCTCTCAAAAACAACGGAACCTGCCTTGCGGGCGCGGGCGTTGCGGAGTTTCTCTCGGGCTGAACTGGCGGCGGGCAGGAAAGACGCCGCTAAGAAGCACCTCAATCGTGCTATCGCTGAGGCGAGAAATCATCGTCTCGCGGGTATGGGCAGGGAACTGGCTGCTGAACTGCGGAAGATCGCCTAGCTCGTAGCGCACGTCACCGGAACAGACGGGTCGGACGAGTTCCCATCGTTGTAGACGGCGGTCACCGTGAAATTGTATGTGATCCCGCTTGACAAGTTGAAGACTATGTACTGCGTTTGCGTCACGAGTTCGGGATTCGCCTTGGTGTACTCTGTCTCGCTGGAGGTTTTCTTGAAGACATCGTACCCAGTTAGGTTTTGGTCCATCACAGCTTCCCACGACACGTGGGCTGAGGTGACGGAGCAGACTGCGGCCACCGATTTGGGCTTGAGATGACCCGACTTAGACTCAGCCGAGGCCAACCCTGCTACCACTATGCACACAAGCACCACCACGAACGCTTTTGGATTCATGGTTCACCGGTGGTTATTGGCTTCGTGGGGTCTCATTAAGGGCGATGTGGACATGTCCACTCAGGGGGCTCGTCCGAGGGCTGACACCTCACGATGACATGTGGCACTGTCTACGTTGCGGTCCTACAATCTGAGTTTGTCTCTGCAGGACATGTCATCCAGCGCTGCCCTTGGGGAAGCGATTACATGTGCTTTCCCCGAATCAGGGTAGCCGCGGCTTGTGCGACATCTGCCTGAGATTCCGCGAGTCTGTAACGTCGTGCCGATGGGAAGGTCTGTGTATGAAATGATTCGAGGACGCCCGCCTTCTCCAGTTCCTCGAGGCGGCGTCTCACGGTTCGCTCCGATAGGCCAGTCGCCACCGCCACTTCAGTGCACAGCCCTTGATGATGTCGGTAGAAAAAAGCGAGGATCAGGAGGATGCCCTTGGGCGTTGAACTGGAGAGGGCATAGGATTGACCGAGTTCGCCCCGAGGGGACACATGTCCGCATTTGGAGGACCACCCTATTTAAACGCAATGAGGACATGTCCATTTTATCCTCTTTTGACTGAGTGACTGTTCAAACACTTCAGTAGATGACGCCTTTGGCGAACCATGTGACGCGGAGCATTCGCAGTGTGCCAGTCCACTGCTCGATGAAGGAGGCGGAACACCGAGTCCGTGTCGGCTGCGAACAGCCTGCACGGGTTGGCCAAATCGTGGTTATGTGGATAAAGGTTGCAGAAAAAGACTCTTAACCACCACTCCGGATATTTCATTTGCCTGAATCCGTCGAGAGTGGGTCGACGGATGGAGGGCAAAAGGGGATTGAAGAGAATGCGATACAACAACAGGATTGGATGGATATCGTGCCTGGGGATTGCTGTCGTCCTCGCGATGGCCGTGGTCCCTTTGAGTTGTGCAACCGCTCATGGGGAATCGGAAGAGTGGAATGTCGGGAGGATGATGGTCACAAGGAATCCGAACGCAGACATGGGTGCGCCTGATGTTCATGAACCGCCATCGAGTGGCATGCCGATCAATGACCAGGCATTCTCGGGTTTCTTCACCGAGAACGCGGGACAAGTGGGCAACGAACAGATTCGCTTCTACTCTAACTTTGGTGGCGTGCAAGTCGGGTTCTCGGATGGCGGAATTTTCTATAAGATGACTGAGCGTAAGTCAGCAGCTTCTCATCAAGAGGTGCAGGCGTACGTTGTGGCGGAGGGAGCGACATCGACTGTGCGAGGAGTCCTCGTGAAGATAGTATTCGAGGGGTCAAATGTAGTCAGACCGGAGGGCTGGGGAGAACTGCCGCACCGGAGCAACTTCTTCTTTGGCAACGACCCGTCGCAATGGAGGACCGATGTTCGCAACTTCAAAGCGATCGTTTACAATAACCTCTACGACGGCATCGACGTCACATACCGACCTTCGAAGGAGGGAGTCAAGTACGAGTTCACGGTGCACCCAGGGGCGAACCCGGCGAAGATAGCCATGAGGTACGTCGGAGCAGAGAATCTGAAGATTGTCATGGGCGCTCTCGTTGCCGACACAGTGGTCGGTGACTTGCGCGATTCCGCTCCTGTCGCTTCCCAAGACGGAAGAGAAGTCTCCTGCGACTTCATCCTCACGGACCAGCTCAGGTCCGGTTTGCAGTGTCGCTCGTGGGATGTGTCCAAGCCGCTCGTGATCGACCCCTTGATCTATTCCACATACCTAGGCGGCGACGCCACGGACCTAGGATACTCCATCGCGGTAGACTCATCCGGATACGCCTACCTTACTGGCCCGACATCTTCGTTAGACTTCCCCACAACACTTGGAGCGTTCGACAGGACTACTGACGGGGGCGATGCCTTCATTGCCAAGCTCAAGCCGAATCCCAGCGGTCCTACCCCAGATCCCAGTGACCTCATCTACTCGACGTTCTTGGGCGGCACGGGCAGTTTCTGGGAAGAAACGCGCTCGATTGTTGTCGACGCAGCGGGCAATGCCTACGTGACCGGACTGACCGAGTCGACGGACTTCCCCGTCACAAGGGGCTCGTATGACATAACCTTCAATGGCTATCGGGACGCGTTTATCACCGAGTTGGATTCCACCGGAAGCAGCCTCGTCTATTCGACCTTCCTGGGCGGGACGGATTTTGATATTGGCACTTCGATAGCACTGGATGAGCAAAGCAAGGCCTGTGTGACCGGACTGACGACATCCAGCAACTTCCCAGTTACGTCCGGTGCTTACGATGTGACCTACAATGGCCAGCACGATGTCTTTATTTCGAAATTGAAGCTTGATCCCACTGGCCCCACGCCAGACCCGAGTGACCTCATCTACTCGACGTTCTTGGGCGGCACATCGACAGAAGACGGATGGGACGTCGCCGTTGATGAAGCGGGCGACATGTACGTGATTGGAACCACAGAGTCAGCAGGTTTCCCAACGACTCCAGGCGCCTTCGATGTGACATTGGCAGCCAATGACGCTTTCGTCGTGAAGTTGCGTCCAGATCCAAACGGTCCAACGCCGGATCCGAGCGACCTCTTGTATTCGACCTTCCTCGGTGGTCGCTTTCTTGATTTCGGTTACTCCATCACCCTCGACTCGGATGGCATCGCGTATGTTGCCGGCACGACCTACTCAGACGACTTCCCCATCACAGCGGGCGCATATGATGTAACCGTAGGTTGGGGGGACGCCTTTGTCACGAAGCTAAATCCTGATCCATCAGGCCCCACGCCAGACCCGAGTGACCTCCTATACTCGACCTATTTGGGTGGCAGCGACTCCGAATCCGCTTCCACGATTGGGCTAGATCCAGCAGGCAATGTTCACGTGGCTGGAACAACTCAGTCGAGCGATTTTCCCGTCACCTTGGGCGCATATGACCTGACCTACAATGGCAACGGCGACGCCTTCGTCGCCGAGATCAAGCCCGATCCATCGGGTCCCACTCCTGATCCCAGTGACCTAATCTACTCCACTTTCCTTGGCGGCAGTGACCAAGAGAGAATGTGGGGTCTCTCCCTGGACTGCGTCGGCTGCGTCTATCTGATTGGCGACACTCGGTCCACGGATTTCCCAATAACGCCCGGGGCGTATGACAACGTCTATAACGGAGGCTCCTACGACGTCTTCCTCTCGAAACTCCGTCTCATCCCCAGCGGCCCTAACCAGATGTTCCTTGAAAGCCATGAGGAATGGGCCTCGGCCCGCACCGAGGCGATCTCAGTATCCGCCGCTGATGTCGACCGCGACGGATACCCAGAGATTCTGACAGCGAGTCTACTGAGCGACGGTAACGTGGCTGAATTGCGTATCTGGCGCTGGGAGTGTTCTGTCCTCACAACGGAGAAGGTCCAGACCTGGTTTGGGAACGCCCTTGCAGTCGCCGCGGCGAACGTGGACACTGACAGCAACATCGAGATAGTGACCGCCGGGAGCGACATTCGTGTTTGGGAATGGGACGGGATGACACTGCTACTGGAGGCTGTGTTCGCGGGACCGCCGTACACCTATGGCCTCGACCTGCAGGACACTGACGGTAACGGTAGGGCCGAGATATTCGTCACTGGAGAAGTAGTGCCAGCTGCAATCCTGCAGGTCTGGGAATGGAGGACAGATATGGTGCCCCCACAGTATTTCAGGTGGGCGGAAGACACATGGTGGGGCCCGGGTGCTGTGACCAGAGGAGAGAGCGTCTCCGTCGGCGTACTCAGCAATCCGCCGACCTGGCCGCCACAGATTGTCGTAGGCGGTTTCTACAACTATCAACAGCACAACTGGGCACAGCTGAGTCTCTGGACCTGGGACGGAGTGAATCACGTTCTCCTGGGACCCCGGCAAAGCGACGTTTGGGATTCATCCGGCAGCGATGCATTGGTCTGGTCGGTGCACATCGACGATGTGGGCGATACTTCACAGAAGGAAATCCTCATCGCCGGAATGATGTATGATGTGCCTAACAGCCGTTTCAGGGCGCAACTCAGGATCGCTCACTGGACGGGCTTCAGTTTCGCCTATGCTGTGAACGACTATGAATGGGACGACGGCAGCAACACCTTGGCGCTAGCGGTGTACAGCCTCGATGTCGACAAAGACCTTGGGGTCGAGATTATGGTGACCGGGGCGACCACAATCGGCGGAGTGGGCAACGGCGAGCTCACAATCCTAAACTGGAATGGCGGTCCCTTGCCGACCGAGGAGGTGAGGAAGGCGTGGGTGACCGGGGATGTGACGTTCTCACGCAGCGTTTTCGCCCTTGACGTCGAACCGGACAATGACGTGGAGATCTTGACCGTAGGCGCGGCGGTGGCGATTCCGACCTCGGCACAATTATGTATATGGAACTGGAATATCCCTTAGCATGATGAGGGTTGCTGGGAGCTTCAAAGTCTCGGAGGAGGCGGACCAGTGAGACCGCTCCCATTCCGAGCGCGGACGCTGGCAGCTGCAATTGCGATTCTCATCGTCGTGGCCCCGACAATCCCGATTCCGAGTAAGGGTTCTCCAGTTTCGGAATGGGTATTCGAGACAGTGGATTCCACGGGGCAGACCGGTGGATGCCCCTCGATGGCGTTCGACGCGCTGAACCATATTCACATCGCCTACTGGCGGACCGATGTCCCATCCATCAAGTATGCATACAATAACGGGTCTTCTTGGGCGATCGAGGTCGTCAATTCGACGTGGCGTCCCTCTTGCATGGTCACCTCACTTGCATTGAACTCGAGCGGTGCGCCAGGAATCGCGTATACCGACGGTCTAGTCTTGTATTACTCATTCAAAGAAGGCGGCGTTTGGAAGACCGAGCAGGTTGACACGGGACCGCTCTTCCTGGGGAGCCTTGTGATGAACGGGACGGATGTGCCGATGGCCGCGTACTGGACAAACGGTGGAGCAGTGAAATACGCCTATCGGGATGCAGGGGTGTGGCGCAATGAAGTCGTTGATCGGTCGCCTGACTTCGCCGGAGTTCGGATGAAGATTGGACCAGACGGCACAATCCGTATCATCTACTTGAACACGACATCGCGGTCGTTCGAACACGCATTGCGTCTGTCTGGCTCATGGGAGAAGACAGAGTGGCATCCTGGCGGCAACGTAGGTGCTCCGGATCTCGCTTTCGATTCGACGGGGGGATTGTGGCTTGCCTTTAGCGAGAATGTGGCAGGATACAATTTCCTTAGGCTTGGAAAGCCCTCCAACATTACATGGGAGGAGGTTGACACGGGGATCCCCGGGGAAAACCCCGCCTTGCTATTAGATTCTCACGACTGGCCTAGGCTCGCATATATCTCAAGGTCCGGCTTGTGGTATTTACGCTGGCAGAATTCGACTTGGTCGTCCGAACTCGTCAACGCTTCACCCGGCATGTCCTGGGATTTCTCATTCTCGCTCGATCACGACATCCCTCATCTGGCATATCATCAGAACGGCGTCGCCCTCGATCATGCGACGGTGAGCTCGGACACGCAACCCCCCGACTCTAGAGTCCTTCCGTTTGATCGGTTCTGGGCAAACAGCAGGCGTCAGGTCAACGCCTCAGCCCTCGACGCGCAGGGGTACGTAGTCTCTGTCGCGTTGTGGTACAGGTTCAGCCCGGACAACCTCACCTGGGGAGCGTGGACATCGTTCACCACGCTGTTGTCGCCCCCTTGGGCTTGGGCCTTTCCTTACGTCGAGGGCCAAGGTTTCTATGGATTCTACACGACCTCGGTTGACGACGTTGGAAACAACGAACCGCCACCTCCCTCCGCAGACGAGACTGCGGGATACGACACCACAGCTCCAGTCTCCGCCGCCCTTCCGATCTCCCCCTACTGGCATGAGAACCCCTGGTTGATCGTGAACGCGACAGCCGACGACAACCTCAGCGGCGTGTCGAGCGTCGCCCTGTTTTACTCCTACTCCGTAGACAACACAACGTGGGGGCCTTGGACTCCCCGGAGCACGAAGACCTCGCCACCATGGTCATGGCCCTTCCTGTTCCTAGACGGTGAGGGATATTATAGGTTCCACACAGTCGCTGCCGACTTCGCAGGGAATGTCGAGGGCGGCAAGACGCTTCCCGAAGCGGTTGCCGCGTATACGGTCCCCAAGCCGGACTTGCTTCCGATTTCAATGGATGTCAGGCCCTCGCCTCCCCTATTGGAGGGCACGATCGCTGACCTGAGCGTGGACGTCGAGAACGAGGGGAACGCCGAAGCCGGTCACTTCGACATCTTGATATTCGATGACGTCAACGGGAGCAGGCTACCCGATACAGGTGAAAGTATCGGCTCTCGGTCTCTGGCGAGTCTCGCGGGTCATTCTCAGGTGAACATCTCGGTGTCGTGGGCAGCTTCGTCTCCCGGAATTCACAGCCTCTGTGCCTACGCCGACCCACCACCCGGGATAGTGGGCGAGTCCAACGAGACTAACAACGTGATGTGCATCGAGGTTCTCGTCCAGCCCGGTCCCGTCCTGAGACCCGATTACGTTCCGATCTCTCCACTTCCCATCTCGTCAATCAGGGCGGGCATGTCCTCCTCGGTCTCCTTCTCCATCCGAGTCCTCAACCAGGGGAACGGCACCGCCACCGACAATGTGACAGTCGCCTTCCACGAGCAGTCGTCACCGCCATTCTCGACATTCGTCCTGACTCCTCTCGCTCCCGCCGCGACATCGTCAAGGTTCACCGCCACGTGGATATCTCCCGCCGTACCGGGCACCTACTCGGTGTACGTCGACGTGGACCACAACGGCAACGTCACCGAATGGGACGAGACCAACAACATCTACACGTGGATGGTTGATGTGGTAAGCGGGCCCGTCACATCACTCGTGATAGGCAATCCAAACTACACCTCAACGGTCACGTACGTCAAGTCCTCCACCCCTCTGGACTTCTCAGTCTTGGACCAGAGCGGGATGGGCATACGATACACAAACTACAGCATAGATAGCACCGCATGGAACAACTACACCGCCACGGGGTCGTTCTTCCTGGCGGGAGAAGGGGAGCATACAATCGACTGGTTCTCGGAGGATTTCGCTGGGAATGTGGAGAGCTTCATCTCGATTGTGTCGAGGGTGGACGACACTCCCCCCGCCACGAACATGCTCATGGGCGACCCGAAGTACCTCGTCGGAGGGAACTTCGTCAACTCCTCCACTTCCCTTACCCTCCAAGCGACCGATGGCGGCGCCACGCCCGTCGGCCTCGACCGCACGGAGTACCGGATCGATGGCGGTTCGTGGATGACCTACTCCGCTCCCCTCTTCCTGACCAGCGAGGGGGCGCACGCGATAGACCACCGTTCGTACGATCTGCTCATGAACACCGAGACAATTCGCTCTCTGCAAGTGACCGTGGACAACACGCCTCCCGCCACGTCTCGCTCGGTTGGAGACCCGAAGCATCAGGCCGCTCAGCTCTTCGTCAAGTCTACCACCGCCATCAACCTGACCTCCGCTGACGGAGGCGTCACGCCCGTCGGGCTGGCCGCCGTAGAGTACCGCGTCGATGGCGGCATCTGGGGCGTTTACTCGTCCAACATCACCCTGACGGGAAGCGACGGTCCTCACGCGCTATACTACATGTCGAGAGACCTGCTGGGGAACGAAGAGGCTCAGAAGAGCCTGACGTTGTCCCTGGACAACACTCCTCCCGCCACGACGATAAACCCCGACACCGGAGAGTTCGACATCACCTCAGTATTCACTCTCACCGGCGTCGATAGCGGGAGCAGGGTCAAGGTCACACGCTACAGAATCGACGGCGGCGCATGGACCGACTACTCTGGCGGCTTCACCATTCCCGAGGGATACCACAACGTCTCCTACTACTCCGTTGACAATCTGGACAACACCGAGCGGGAGAAGTGGCTTACAGTGATGGTGCAGGCGCCGCCACTGCCAAACACTCCGCCTTCTGTCACCCTGCACACGCCCGCTGGCGGGGAGGAGTGGCTCAAGGACTCCCTGTACGCGATCGACTGGACGATGCATGACGATCAGGACGCCAACAGCAACCTCACCGTGTATGTCAACTGCACTACCAGCGGGATTACCTCCTCGATAGTGGCTGCGCTCAGAGGCGGGGAGTCCTTCCTCTGGACTCTTCCCGACATAAAGGCGACGGACGTGGTGGTCAATGTCACTATCGTCGACTCTGGCGGATTGAAGGGATGGGATCAGAGCGGGCCATTCACCATCAAGGCGCCGCCACCGCCGCCGTCAATCGCGACGAACTATAAGCCTCTGGTGGCTCTAATATTCGCAATCATCTTGGCAGTTGTCGGTCTCTGGGCATCGAAGAGGAGGACGTGGAAGGACGGGATGGGGGTGTTGAAGGCTTTCATGATTGTCTCGATGCCCTTCGTTCTTGTCGAGGCCGCCACGGGCATCCTCTCCCTCTCGTTCGAGCCTCTCAGGATTCCGCCTCTGAACGGTTGGGGTACGGGCGTGGACTGCGTCATATTTGCAGTGGGCCTCCTCTTCCTTGCCGCTAGGTCGGTTTGGAAACGTGAAACCAAGGCAGAGAAATCCCGCAACTGAGCCGCAATCTTCTTCAGCATATTCGCGATACGGCTAAACAAGCAGCCCTTCACAACAAGGCCGTCCTCTTTGATTGTGAACGGCAATTTCTTTCTATATTCGTACTAGGTCGGTCTACCGCTTGTCCCCGCGACCATCGTAGGCGGAGACTGCGAAGTACGCGCTTCTTTATACGCCTCTGACACATGCGGGAAAGGAGGGAGAGCGACATGTCGGACGAGTCCGACCCAACGGGATTGAGCGAGGGGTATCCGTGACCGACCTCCTGGATGTCGGGCTCTGAATCGTCCAAGCCCTGCTGGCGGTCGTCTTCCTCTTGGCAGGCGCCATGCACGCGTTCCGCTACGAAGCGGCCAAGAAGTATCTTCCGTGGGTGAAGGATCGCCCCCGTAGGGTCGTCATATTGGACGGCGCCATGGAAATCCTCGGCGCTCTGGGCGTCATCTTACCGCGGCTCACGAGCATCCTGCCCGTGCTGACCCCGCTGGCCGCGGCGGGTCTGGCTCTGATCATGGTGGTCGCCGTCTCCCTTCACGCTCGACGCAAGGAGTACTCTGCGATCGGCCTGAAGGGACCCCTGTTCCTCACGGCGGCCTTCGTGGCGTACGGTCGCTGGTTCCTGGTCCCCCTGATCCCTCGCGCCGTCGGAGCGGGGGGAACGGGAGGAAGGCTCGGAATGACCTCCCGGTGAGCGGAGTCGATACCATCCATGCCTTGCGACTGTCCTCATCCGCCTCGTCGGAAGGGCTATGAGCTCGACCTCACGTCCTATGCGAGATGGCCAAAACGCCGTTCGATGCTGTTGCTCGCTACTACGACCTGCTTCACTCAGGGAAGGACTACGACGAGGAATGCCGCTTCTTGGAGCGTGTGATGGGTCGGTTCCTCGCGGAGACCCCCAGGGATCTGCTCGATGTGGGTTGCGGAACGGCAAGTCACGCTCTCATTCTCGCCAAGCGAGGATACAGAGTGACCGCAGTAGATTACTCACCCAGAATGCTGGACCAGGCACGGAGAAAGGCTGGTCCTAGCCAGCCCGGGCTTCGACTCCTCCAAGCGGATATGCAGCACATGGCCCTGGGTGTCAGATTCGATGCCGCATATTCCATGGAGGGGCCTGTCACCTCTCTCCTAACCCGACGTGACCTACTTCTGCACTTCAAGACGGTCCGCGACCACCTTAGGCCCGGTGGAATATACGTCTTCGACTTTTCCCGAGCAGCCGTACCCCAAGATGGAAGTCGAGGCTGGGAGGTACATCAGGTGTCGCCCTACGAGTTCGTGGAACTCTATGAGGTCTCTCCCGGCCCAAGACGCGGCCGCTCTAGGGTCAAGGACCTTCTTCTTGTGATCAAGGGGTCGCGCGTCCTCGACCGAGTTCAGGTCTTGCTTCAACATCATGCTGTCTCGATCCGTTCTCTCCGGAGGCTCCTGGCACGGGCGGGGTTTCGCGTGGTTGGTTTCTACACGACCGGCGACGGTCCTTTCAAACTGGGCCGGTTGCGGCGTGACGACGACTACCCTCTTGCGGTAGTGAGGAATCCTGGCTGAGTCCATACACCCTTAGGCATGTTGATTGCCTTAAGGCTCGTCTCTCTCATCCCGATGCGGCCGCGCCTCTAGGGCAGGCCCGAGTGGACTCAGACCGCCGTTGTTCCGGCGCCCCCCATCGAGCGTGACCGTTCTGGACTGGGTTCTCCCGTACATCGCGCGAGGCGCGGTCTCGGCTATGATCTGCGAGAAAAGGGAGCTTGGCGGGAGGGTGCAAAGCGGCTACTCGTCCGGAGGCACCCTTAGCACCGCAACCCTGAAGGTCGCCCGGAAGAGGATAGTCGAG
>Ga0315277_10005628_pt1 | contig 16489 bp, 14 predicted proteins | sample YL17G05_15_MG_FD_203695 | JGI IMG/M metagenome (GOLD analysis project Ga0315277, IMG submission 203695) | Sediment microbial communities from Yellowstone Lake, YNP, Wyoming, USA - YL17G05_15 | ecosystem: Environmental > Aquatic > Freshwater > Lake > Sediment | place: USA: Wyoming | collected... | reverse complement strand
TCGACGCGAACGGCAACCTCCTGGCGGTCGGATCCCGCACCCTGGCATCCTACAGCCAGATGGCTCTCTACCAGTTCCAGATTCCGGGCCTGGAAAACGCGTCTACGCTCAACGGGTCGCTGGAGGTCTCTGCATCCGCGCCATTTTCCGTGGTTACCGTCACGTATGACGGGCTGACTTTTTCAACCGCCCCCGTCCTGCCCCCGCGCGCAGGGGCAGGAAATCGCGCCGCCCTGCTGAACGGGATGACGCTTCTACGGGAGCAGTTGGATGCCGCCGCCGACCAGTTTCTCAGTCCGTCCGCCGGCGACATTGCGCCCTATGCGACTTTTTTGGAACAACCTCACACGGGCATCATCGTTTTGACTCCAAGGGGGAAATATGAAGACATCATTCCTATGAGAGGCGGTGGATCCTACTATTCGTTCTTCCTGCTCACCCACGAGTATGGTTACGGATCGGATATCGGACTCGAACAGAACAATTTCCTAGTCGGTTTCGCGGGCATCGATTTTGGATTTATCACGGCACTCGGAGATGTTCCGATCGACGGCGTGGGTACAGACACCCCAGGCGTCCAGTACCTCGCTTCCTATGCCCCACCGTCAACGGTTGCGGGCGCGCGCGTGGAACAACAGCGGTCGGGAGACGGATTTTCAGTGGGATCCTATTTTTATCGAGGCCGGCTAACAGCCCAGGCGAACACGACCTATGCGCTGCGCTCGGTTTCCTACGGAAGTTCGGACCTGTTGGTGGCTTTTCGCGTGCTGCGGTTCGACACCGACGGAAGCGCCATTCTCGTGTGGAAGCAGTTGGCGAGTTTTGTGGTGCCTCTGTGGTACCTCACGCCCAGTGATTAATATCAGGTACTTGCCACTATTGATAGACAAGCAATATGGGAAATTGGGGACGCTCACCATGCTCATTTGTTTTGGTTTCGTGGAAATCAAGCAATGATGGCGGATGCCCGGTTTAATGGAGTACGGCGCCCCCATCTGCCCCGAAGCCTTAAAAACAAGCCACGGAGGGCACAGAGACACAGAGAACGCAAAACAAAACATCTCTATGCTCCCTGAACCACTAACGTTTTTATTCTTTGAATTTCGCAAAGATTTTCATGCTGCAACCTTTCCAAGTGTATCAAGTGAAAGGTCTTGCGGCTGAAGAACAGCCGTGAGGTTCTGACGCCCCATTTGGTTGCGGCCGACAGGCCGCGATGTGTTCTCTGTGGTTATTTTGTTTTCTGTCTGAATCGCAGATCCGGGATCTTGTCTGTTGATCGATGTGGTGATAAGTGATATGACCTTTGAGGTATGAAAAGACCTATGGATTCCGCGGTGATTGGGGTGGGCGGTGTGGATGCGCACCTGGGGGCTGAAGACGTCCGCGCACTGGTGCGTAAGGCAATCCACACGCTTGCCATCGACGGCAAGCGCCTGCTTGTCATCATCCCGGACGGCACACGGACCATGCCGCTGCCGCTGATGTGCGACATTCTGGAAGCCGAGGCGGGACCGAAGGCCGCGGCGCTCGACTACCTGGTAGCGCTGGGCACGCACCAGCCGATGTCGGATGCGCAGCTCAGCCGGCTCGTCGGGAGGCAGGTGACGGATGGCCGGGCCGGGCGCAGCCGGATCTTCAACCATCATTGGGAACGGCCGGAGTCCTTTGCAGCTCTGGGGACCATCCCTGCCGCCGAAATTCGGGAGCTCAGCGGCGGCCTCCTCGAACGCGATGTGCCGGTCGCGCTCAACAAACTCATCTTCGACTACGATCAGATCCTGATCTGCGGGCCGGTGTTCCCCCATGAGGTGGTCGGATTCTCCGGCGGCAACAAATATCTCTTTCCCGGCATCGCCGGATCGGAAATCATCAATTTCACCCACTGGCTCGGAGCGATCATCACCAATTATCATGTAATCGGGGCGGGATACACGCCGGTCCGTGCGGTGATTGATCGTGCTGCCGCAATGGTCGATCGCCCTGTTGCATGCCTGGCACTGGTGGTCACTCATGCCGGTATCGCCGGGCTCTATTTCGGCTCGCCGCAGGATGCCTGGCATGCCGCAGCGGACCTTTCTGCCCGCGTCCACATTGTTTACGTCGACCGGCCGTTCCGCCGGGTGCTGTCGATCATGCCGGAAATGTATGACGACCTGTGGACCGCGGCGAAAGGCATGTACAAGCTCGAACCCGCCGTCGCGGATGGCGGCGAGGTTGTCATCTGTGCGCCGCACATTACGGAAGTGAGTTATACCCACGGTGCCATCATCGATGAGGTGGGCTATCACTGCCGGGACTATTTCCTGGCGCAATGGCAGCGATTCGCTCATTACCCCGGGGGCGTCCTCGCTCATTCGACCCACGTCAAGGGATTGGGAAATTATGACGCCGCCACCGGCATCGAGACCCCGCGTATCCGCGTGACGCTGGCGACGGGAATTCCCGAAGAACGCTGCCGGCGCATCAATCTTGGCTATATGGATCCGGCCGGCATCGATATGCAGGCATGGGCAGGGCGGGAGGACGAAGGCATCCTGGTCGTGCCGCGCGCCGGCGAAATGCTCTACCGGATTAGAAATCCTTGGCAGCGTTAACGGAGAAAGCAGCCGGAGACAGGCGGCAAGCCCGTTTGGAGTGCGGCGACTGGTCGCCGCTCTGGAGATCGTCCCGCTGGCCCGGCCAGGCAGCTTGCTGCCTGGAATTCCACGGAGCGAACTATGATCGTACTCCCAGGCGTGCCGAGATAGTGGCGGCAAGCCGCCTTGTGCGGCAGCAGATCGACATGTGAAAGCGGCGACCAGTCGCCGCACTCCAAACGGGGCAGCCGCTTCCAGGGCGTTGTTTACCACGATGAATTTTCGTGTAAAGGAGCAAGGCCGGTTGCCGCACTCCAAATAGGATTTGGCAATTCACTCATCGGGAGAAAGAAACAGATGATGGCGGAACCCAAGGCGGATATCGGGCTGGTCGGATTGGCAGTGATGGGGGAGAACCTGGTGCTGAATATGGAAAGCCGGGGCTTCTGCGTCGCGGTCCACAACCGGACCGTGGAGAAGGTGGATCATTTCATCCAGGGACGGGCGCAGGGGAAAAGGATCATCGGCACCCGCTCGATTACGGAATTGATCGGCGCGCTGAAAACGCCGCGCAAGATCATGCTGATGGTCAAGGCCGGCAAGCCGGTGGACGATTTTATCGAGCTGATCCTCCCGCACCTGGAGAAGGGAGATATCCTGATCGACGGCGGAAATTCTCATTTTCCCGACACCATCCGCCGGACCAGGCGCCTCGAGTCCGAAGGGCTGCTCTATATCGGCGCCGGCGTCTCCGGGGGAGAAGAGGGGGCGCTGCGCGGGCCGTCGATCATGCCCGGAGGGTCTCCGGCGGCATGGCCCGAGGTGAAGCCGGTTTTCCAGGCGATCGCGGCGAAAGTCGCCGACGGCACGCCCTGCTGCGACTGGGTCGGCAACGACGGCGCGGGTCATTTTGTGAAGATGGTGCATAACGGCATCGAATACGGCGACATGCAGCTGATCTGCGAAGTCTACCAGATCATGAAAGAGCTGCTCGGCATGTCGGCGGACGAAATGCACGAAGTCTTCAAGAAGTGGAATCAGGGGAATCTCGACAGCTATCTGATCGAGATCACGCGCGATATCCTCGCCTATAAAGATGCCGACGGGCAACCGCTGGTGGACAAGATCCTGGACACGGCGGGTCAGAAGGGGACCGGCAAATGGACGAGCGTGGTCTCCCTGGACCTCGGCATCCCGCTCACCATGATCAGCGAGGCCGTCTTTGCCCGCTGCCTCTCTGCCATGAAGGAAGAGCGCGCGGCGGCTTCGCAGGTGTTGCGCGGCCCCGTGCCGGCCTTCACGGGGAACCGGCAGGAATTCCTCGATGACCTGGAAAAAGCTCTCTATGCCGCCAAGGTCGTGTCGTACGCGCAAGGGTACGTGCTGCTGAAAGCGGCCGCGGCCGAATTCAAATGGGAGCTCAACTACGGCGGCATCGCGCTCCTGTGGCGCGGCGGCTGCATCATTCGCTCCGTCTTTCTCGGCAGGATCAAAGAAGCCTTTGACCGGAAACCCCGGCTCGCCAACCTGCTGCTCGATCCGTTTTTCAAGGAAACGGTGGAAACCTCGCAGGCGGCCTGGCGCCGGGTTGTTTCCACGGCGACGCTCAACGGCATCTGGATACCCGCGCTGGCCACGGCACTGAATTATTTCGACGGTTTCCGCACCGCGCGGTTGCCGGCCAATCTGCTCCAGGCGCAGCGGGATTACTTCGGCGCTCACCTTTATGAGCGCATCGACAGGCCCCGAGGCGAGTTCTTCCACACCAATTGGACCGGCCGCGGCGGAGACACGGCGTCGTCGGCATACGTGGTCTGAAAAGCCGGCCGGGCACGAAGCAAAGGAGAGCTGCATGAACTATGGCATCGATATCCGCGAAAGCGGAGCACTGGATTTCATTTCTCTCGGGGCTCTGGTTCATCGCCTGGATCCGGGCATCATCCCTTTTCGCAAGGCCCAGGAATGCCAGATTCATGTCAGCGGGGGCGAGTACAACGTCGCCGCCAACCTGGCCGACTGCTTCCGGCTCAACACCGGCATCGCGACTGCAATGGTCGATTACCCGATCGGCGACCTGATTGCCGGGCGGGTCAAGGCGGCGGGAGTCAGGCCCTTTTACAAGAGATTCGAGCACAACGGCGTCAACGGCCCCAACATGGCGACCGTGTACAGCGACCGCGGCCATGGGGTGCGCGCCCCGGTTGTCTTCTACAATCGTGCCAACGAAGCCGCGGCGCGGCTCCAGCCGGGAGATTTCGACTGGAAGAACATGTTCGCCGGCGGCGTGCGCTGGTTTCACAGCGGCGGCATTTTCGCTTCCCTTTCGGCCACCACAGGCGAGGTCATTATCGAAGGGATGAAGGCCGCCAAAGCCGCGGGCGCGGTCGTCTCCTTCGACCTCAACTTCCGGGAGAAGCTCTGGAGCATCTGGGGCGGGCAGGGACGTGCGGTGGAAGTGATCCATCGCATTGTTGAGAATGTGGATGTCCTGGTCGGCAACGAAGAGGACCTGCAGAAAGGGCTGGGCATTCCGGGGCCGGAAGTGGCCGCGAAGTCCAGGCTGGATCCCGGTGCTTTCTTCGGCATGATCGAGCATGTGGTCAGAAAACACCCGCAAATAAAAATGGTTGCCACCACCCTGCGTGAAGTGCAATCCACCAACCGGCACAGCTGGGGTGCGGTCGCCTGGATCAGCGGACAGACGTTGGTTTCACCGACCTGCGAACTGGATGTGTTCGACCGTGTCGGCGGGGGCGACGGATTTGCGGCGGGCTTCTTCTATGGCCTGCTGGCGGGCGAACCGGCGGAGTATGCCGTCCGCCTGGGCTGGGCGCATGGCGCGCTCCTGACCACTTACCCCGGCGACACTACGATGGCGACCGTGGAGCAGGTGAGGGCCTTCGCGCAAGGCGGCTCGGCGCGCATCCAGCGGTAATTAGCGCGCATTTTTCACCGTGCGACCCGCGCGCCGGCGCCCTGCATGAGCTTTTCCACTTCAGCCAGCGTTGCCATGGTGGTATCGCCCGGCGTTGTCATCGCGAGCGCGCCGTGTGCGGCGCCGCACTCGACTGCCCACTGAGGGCCGCGGCCGCTCAGGAATCCGAAGATCAATCCCGAGGCAAAGGAATCACCGCCGCCCACCCGGTCGTAGATCTCCAGGTTCTCCCGTTGTGTTGCCCTGTAAATCTGCCCGTCGCAGAAACAGATTGCGCCCCAGTCGTTGATAGTCGCTGTTTTCGCGTTGCGCAGGGTGGTGGCGACTACCTTGAGATTCGGGAACTGCTCGACCACCCGGACGATCATGCGCCGGAAGTTTTCCGGATCCAGGTTGGACAGATTGGCGTCCAGCCCCTCGACGGCAAAGCCGAGCGCGGTGGTGAAATCCTCCTCGTTGCCGAGCAGGACGTCCACGAACGGCGCCAGTTCGCGGTTGAGCTCCCGGGCGCGTTTTTTCCCGCCGCTCGCCTTCCAGAGCGACTCGCGGTAGTTGAGATCGTAGGAAACCACCGTGCCGTGGCGCCGGGCGGCCTGGACTGCCTCCACAGCGGTGCGGGCGCTTGATTCGGAAAGGCCTGCAAAAATGCCGCCGGTGTGAAACCAGCGCGTCCCTTCCTTGCCGAAGATTTTTGCCCAGTCGATGTCGCCGGGCTTCAGCTGGGAGGCTGCCGAGTTGCCGCGGTCGGAACAGCCGAGGGCCGCGCGCACGCCGAATCCGCGCTCGGTGAAGTTAAGTCCGTTGCGCACGGTGCGGCCGACGCCGTCGTAAGGCACCCACTGGAGGTGGGACTGGTCGACGCCGCCCTGGCAAATCAGATCCTGGATCAGGCGTCCTACCGGGTTGTCGGCGAGAGCAGTGACAATCGCGGTGTCCAGGCCAAAGCAGCGTTTCAGGCCGCGGGCGACGTTATACTCGCCGCCCCCCTCCCAGACGCGAAACATGCGTGTGGTGTGGATGCGTTCGTTGCCTGGATCGAGCCTCAGCATCACTTCACCCAGGCTGATCAGGTCCCACCTGCAATCTGCTTTGGAGCGTATCTGCAACATTGCGTTCTCCTCACCTCAAAGCCTCGAAGGGCTCAAAGGTTCTCAAAGAACCTTCGAGAAACTTCGAGTCCCTTGAGCCTTGGAGGTGAACACTGCCCCGCGTGTTCGCAAGGGCTGTCTCGCCGCCGGGCTATACGCCGCTGTATGCGGAAAAGCCGCCGTCAATCGCGATGATCGTGCCGGTGACGAAAGCGGATGCCGGCGAAAGCAGCCAGAGGACGGCGCCGATCAAGTCTTCCGGATCGCCGAATCGCCCCATCGGCGTGTGTGCCAGGATTGATTGGCCGCGCGCCGTAAGCTCGCCGGTCTCCCGGTTCTTCAGCAGGAAGCGGTTTTGTTCCGTCAGGAAGAATCCCGGGGCGATCGCGTTGACGCGGATGCGCGGCGAGTACTCCTGGGCCATATGGACGGCAAGCCACTGGGTGAAATTGCTGACGCCCGCCTTTGCCGCGGAATACGCGGGTATGCGGGTCAGCGGCCGGAATGCGTTCATCGAGGACACATTCAAAATGATCCCGCTGCCGTGCTCGGCCATGATCCTGCCGAACACCTGGCAGGGGAGGATCGTCCCGAGCAGGTTCAGGTCGAACACCCAGCGCAGCGCATCGGTGGGAAGATCGAAAAACTTCAGTTCCGCGCCCGTCGTTGCCTGCGGCCGGTTCCCTCCGGCCGCGTTGACCAGGCAATCGACTTTCCCGAAGCGGGCAAGGATCTCCCCGGCCGTTTCCCGGACGCTGTCCGTTTTCAGCACGTCGGTCTCAAAGAGCGCAACTTTCTCTGCGTGCCTGCCAAGGCGCTCCAGGACTCCCTTGGCCGGGTCGAGGCGCAGGTCGATGATGGCGACCTGGGCGCCGCAATTCGCCAGTGCGAAGACGATCTCGCTTCCCAGCACGCCGGCGCCGCCCGTGATGGCTACGGTCTGGCCCGTGAAATCGTACCACCGGAACAGTTTCTCGAAAGTCATCGGCAAATCGATCATATTTCACCGGTACCTTTTGGAGTGCGGCGACTTGTCGCCGCTTTATTAAAACGTTGTGCTGCCGCGCAGGGTGGCTTGCCGCCAGAAATTCCACCATCCCGATTTATCCTGGGATTCCTCAAGGCCGGCTGCCGTTGTTCGAGCGAGCCCGCAATCCAAATGGGGAGAATGGATATTGGCCGGTCACTCCATGGCTAATGAACATGGAATCTGATCTTTTGTCAAATACAATTTCGTTTCATGGCCCCGAATGCCGGAATAAGAGATTGTTGCCCGGCCGCCAAAGCCGTAGGATAGGAATGTGAGAACAGCCGAGAGCGGCCTCTCGGAGGAAAGGATCCCCCATGACCTTCATTCACGAAAACTTTCTTCTCCATAACGAAAGCGCCCGGCGCCTGTACCACCAGTATGCGTCAGGCCAGCCGATCCTCGATTACCACTGCCATCTTTCCCCGAAAGATATCGCAGACAACCGCGTTTTCCGCAACCTGACAGAGATCTGGCTGGATGGAGACCATTACAAATGGCGTGCCATGCGCGCCAATGGTATCCCGGAGCGCTTCTGCACAGGAGCGGAACCTCCCTTCGAGAAGTTCAAGGCCTGGGCGCGCACGGTTCCCCACACGTTGCGCAATCCGCTCTATCATTGGACGCACCTGGAGTTGAAACGCTATTTTGGCATCGAACAGCGGCTTGATGAGTCCGGCGCCCCGGCAATCTGGGAGCGGGCGAACGAAATGCTTGCAGGCGGGCAGCTGAGCGCGCACGGCATCCTGAAAAAATTCAGTGTCAGGGCGGTGTGCACCACGGACGATCCAGCCGACAACCTCGAGCACCATGCAAAGATCGCCGCATCCGGCCTGGAGACCCGGATCTATCCCTCATTCCGGCCCGACAGGGCTCTCCAGGTGCACCAGCCGGAGAATTTCAATCCCTGGGTGGACCGGCTGGCAGCCGCAGCGGGCATGGATATTTCCAGGCTGGACGGCCTGATCGATGCCCTGCGGAAGCGGCATGATTATTTTCACGGCCTCGGTTGCCGGCTGTCGGACCATGGTTTGATGGTTTGTTATGCGGACTTCCCGTCCGAGCGCGCCGCTGCCGCCATATTCGCCAAGGCCCGCCAGGGCAAAGCGGCGGCCGCCGGGGAACAAGTCCGGTTCGCATCCCATATGATGCTGATCTTCGGCCGGCTGGATGCGGAAAAGGGATGGACGAAGCAGCTGCATCTGGGCGCCCGCCGCAGCAACAATTCGCGTCTTCTGCAGGCGCTCGGGCCGGATACCGGCTTTGATTCCACCGGCGACTGGCCCCAGGCCGATGCGTTGGGCAATTACCTGGACCGGCTTGACCGGGAAAACGCGCTGCCGAAGACGATCGTCTATAACCTGAACCCGGCGGATAATTACGCCTTTGCCGCCATGATCGGCAATTTCCAGGACGGTTCGGCGCCCGGCAAAATGCAATTCGGCAGTGGCTGGTGGTTCCTGGACCAGAAGGAAGCAATGCAGTGGCAGATGAATGCCCTTTCCAACGTCGGGCTGCTGTCGAGGTTTGTCGGCATGCTTACGGATTCGCGCTCGTTCATGTCTTACCCGCGGCACGAGTATTTCCGGCGCGTGCTCTGCAACATGCTCGGCGCCGACATGGAAGCCGGCGAACTGCCCGACGATTTCGAACTCGTCGGCGGCATGGTGCGCAACATCTGCTACCGCAACGCCGAGCAATACCTGAACCTGCCGCTTTAGATTGCAGGATGCTGCATGGATGCGGATGATTGCGGACCAAAAAGAAGGAGTCAGGAGCCAGGAGTCAGAATGGGATGTGTGGATGCAGTTGGCACTTGATTCGATGATTTTGCTTTCTCCTGACTCCCTTCCGGGATCCGTGCCAACCGCGTAGGGTGAAAAAACTCAGCCGTGCCGTAAATAGTTGCAAATAGAGCCGCTTGCCGAGCAAGCCGGTTGCATCCCTCATTCTGAAATTGGCAAAGGAAAATCCTCGCTGGGGCTACAAGCGCATCCAGGGCGCAGTCGCGAATCTCGGAAGCGTGATTTCGGATACGGCAGTCGCAAACATTCTGAGGGCCCATGGGATGGACCCGGCCCCAGATCGAAAGAGACAGGGCAACTGGAAGGAATTCCTCCACACACACTGGGATGTGCTTGCCTCGGTTGATTTCACAACGATCGGGGTTTGGACGAAAAAAGGGCTGGCTACCTACTATCTCCTTTTCTTCATGGAACTTGCGACGCGGCGAGTGCATTTTGCAGGTCTCACCATGAATCCTGACGAAAGCTGGATGCTCCAGGTTGCCAGGAATGTGACTGACGCCGGTGACGGATTCCTTCGCGGCAAGCGATACTTGCTGATGGATCGTGACGCCAAGTTTTCTGAAGCATTCCGGATTACCCTCAAGGGAGGCAGAGTTGATCCTGTTCGCCTGCCGCCGCGTTCACCGAACTTGACTCCGCATATAGAGCGCTTTATGCGGAGCCTGAAGGAGGAATGTCTGGAACGCCTGATCTTCTTTGGAGCAAGATCTCTCCAGGAGGCCATAGAAAATTTCGCTGCTCATTATCATACGGAGCGGAATCATCAAGGAATAGGAAACCAGTTGCTCCTCCCCGGCGAGGGAGTCGGCCGGAGAGCTGGTGAGATCGCATGCCGCGAACGACTGGGCGGACTGCTGCGTTACTATTACCGCGAAGCTGCATAACCTCGTCTATTCATCACGGCAGCCGTTCGGGAGCAGCCTGATCGTGAGCATAGCCGTCCGTGCATGGCTGAGGAACCAAGTGGATAACCCGGTCCCTTTTCTCCCCAGCATCCGAAATTCGTCCGTCAATCTATCGAGATCGGACGAAAATGTTCCGCCATTCTGACCCCAACCTGCGGAAATTGCGCATTTGATCGACATCCGAGAAAATTCACCATACGGGGTCAGAAAGGCCTCGATCTCCCGTTCCCCCATCTCCTTGGGATGTCGCTTCTTGTGAAACAAGATAAACCGCTTGATCCATGCCAGATAGGATCGCTCCGTGCGGATGGAGTAATGGCGAACCCGGATCGCGTCTCTGACTACGTCCAGGAGTTTCTTGGGCTCGGGTGCGGGCTGGGCGCCTTCAACTGGTCTCTCCGCAGCTCGCGTCCTCTTCCATCCACTCGATCCGATATTTTTGTCTTGACTTTTCATGTGCTTACTCATCAGATGGAGACACGCGAATAGGATGCAGTCTGCTGGCCCCACCGGCCAGCCTTCTATGTTTATTGGATTATATAGAGTTTCTTCTATCTAATCCATAGTTCGCTGAAGAGGACAAACAAGGATGACGCCGAAAGTATTCATCTCCTATAGCTGGAGCAACCAAGCGCACCAGGAACGCGTAAAAGAGTGGGCAGATCGCTTACTTGCCGACGGTGTCAATGTGATTTTGGACCTCTATGACCTTAAGGAGGGACAGGACAAGTTTGTGTTCATGGAGCGCATGGTGACCGATCCGGAAGTGACACATGTCCTTGTGATTTCTGATAAGTCTTACGCTCATAAGGCCGACGCTCGCCACAAAGGCGTTGGCACCGAATCACAAATCATCTCGAAAGAAGTTTACGACAAAGTCGAACAGTCCAAGTTCATTCCAATCGTTTGCGAGTTCATCGACCCTGACACACCGTGCCTTCCAGTATTCTTGAAGTCACGAATATGGATTGATTTCTCGACTCCAGAAGCCGTAAACAGCCACTGGGAGAGACTGGTGCGCTTGCTATACGGAAAGCCGCTTCACGAGAAGCCCCAGATCGGAAAAGCACCAGCGTTTGTCGATGATGAGAGCAAGGTGCCGAGCACGCCTGCCCGTGCAAAGTTCTCCACCCTTCGGCAAGCGATACTTCAAGGTAAGCCGGGGCTTCGGATGTATCGATCCGAGTTTCTTCACGCATGCATCACATTTGCAGACGCATTGCGCATCAGGGAACGGCCCAACGTTGAAGAGCTTGGCGAGAAGGTTTTGGAGGACTGCGGTAAACTGGTTGTGGTGCGGGATCTGATTGTTGATTGGGTCCTCCTTGAGGCTGAGGCGGCTCTGTCTGAGGATTTTAGCGAGTCATTGATTGAGGTCCTTGAGCGACTCCGAGAAATCAAGGCTCGCCCCGAGGAAGTCACTACCTGGAATGACGCATGGTTCGAGGCGCATAAGCTATTTGTTTACGAGACGTTTCTTTACATAATTGCTGCCTTGCTAAAAGCCCGTGCGCATGACGACCTGCACAATATTTACACATCGCATTACATTCTTCCATCAACCGAGAGGTATGGAGAGAAGCGCTTTGACAGGTTCGACGATTTCTACGGTTATTCCAAAACCTTAAACGCCGTCTTAGCGCCGGAAGGACAAAGGCTTTGCAGCCCCGCAGCTGAATTAATCAAGCGACAAGCAACACGCCAAGACCTCCCATTTACGGATATCATCCAAGCCGATCTGCTGACGCTGTTGATGGCATTCATTACTCCAGACACGCGTTGGTATCCTCAGCTGATGCATTACGCTAGTTACGCGAAAGAATTTCCATTTTTTATCAGAGCGGCACAGCACAAGAACTTTCAGAAGCTGGCGGTTATTACTGGAATCACAGATGCCAATGCCCTGCGGGATGCCGTGTTGAAGGGGCATGAGCGTTTGGATGTTGGTCGGTGGCATAATTTTCATTTTGAGCGTAATTTTGCCAGAGCAATGAATCTCGACAATCTTGACACAATCAAATGAGCGAACAAGCGCATTGAGGCGGACGGCGGGAAGGGGGCGTTGGCGCTACGCGGCAAGGTCCTTGGCCGCCGCCGCTCATGCGTAGCGTTAGGCATCCAAGGGTAAAGGGAATCAAAGTATGGATACTTGCAACCAGGACCAAGCGTGGGGAGAACCTCCAAGAAAACGGGACATGCAGCTCAATGATCAACTAGACACCCTACCTTTAGACGAAGCATCATTTGGCATTACAGTTCCCAATTTATCGCAAGTCATGATCGGCATATTAAGTATGTTTTCAATAATTGTCACCTGGCGTGTTGCATCTTACTTGGTAAATGCGGTTCACGTTGCAATTACAGGGAATGTGTTGCTTCCTAAAGGTTATAAAGAAATAGGTGCTTGGGGTGCACTCGTGATATCAGCTAAATGGATGTGTATCACGATCCTCTTACTTTTAGCAATTTCGATTATTGCACACTTTTCAAAGCATGTTCACCTTAGACTTAATGCGCGTGGCATTGCCATAGCATGTAGTGCAGTCATTCTCTGGCAGCTTGGAGCAGCATTTCTGGTGTATTGGGTCGAATCGAAACACATTCCCTCAACCGAGGCGTTTTTTGGGGGAATTGTAAGTGCGATTGTGGGATTTTTGGTTCTCGCGTCTGGAGCAAGGCAGTTTTCCCTTGCACGCCAATATATGGCACTCAGTGCGGATGATGTCCTTTCTACTGATCCAAGACGTGCCATTCTCTATCTCAGATCGTTTTCTCAGGATGACCAGAGGGCTCCGGGTGATCCAGAGCAGCCATCACATATGTTCCGGCCTTCAGATCGAGTCGCTCTCCCTGGTTTTTGGTTGAATAGAAGGCACCTGACTTTTGAGGAGTGGTTATGTAAAGCCATGCAAACAATTGCGCCAGTGGTCACTATCGGTAAATCCGGTGAGCCTTTGCCTCGTTTGGGTGCCGCTCGTAAGTACGTTTCGAATCACTCTTGGAAGGCAGAAGTATTAAGGCTATATGAAATAACCGGGTTCACCTCCCTTGTACTCGGGTCATCAGAAGGACTTCAATGGGAACTCAAAACAGTAATAAATCAAGGAAATCCAAAGAAAATCTTGCTTATTTTTCCACATAATACTAATCCACAATATATTTGGGAAAGCTTCACCAAAAATATTTACGGTTTGATGAATGATAGAGTATTGCCAAAAAGTGTGCCCAACCATACCTTGGCCATAGTCTTCGGTCGCGACTGGCGTCCTGTCCTTGTCATTGGACGCCAAACAGTTGGCAATTACCGGAAACTTACGAAATTAATGGTGCGGCATGCATCTTTCACGAACTAACGAAGTGTTACAGGCCTACGATGTACTTTTTTCACTTCTCTCCCTTTGCCAGTGTTCAGATGTTTATGGCAAGGGCGTATTGTCACACGAGATTCTGCAGGTCAGAGCCCCGATTGTTGAGCCTGTCTACCGACTAGGAGGAGCTTAAGTGAACTGCGCCAAAACATCATTCGCCCCCACGATCTCAAACATAAAACAAAAGAGCCGCTTATCGATGACGTCTGCTGTTATTATCATTCCTCTAGTGGTGACTGGAGCGTTATTGGGTAAATGGCAATTTAGCAACATAGGCAGTGTTTTTGTTTCGTTAGTTGCTTTTATTTTAGGCGTGTTTATTGAGATGCACCTCATAGCATGGCGCCTCGGTATCTCTCGAAACATGATGGTCGTCTGTAGGGGGTTGAATCCTAGAGGAAATGTGGAGAATTTTGGAAATAGCATTCTGTACTCATATAGCATTTTGCGAAGGAGTGGCAGTATCGGGCCTTGGCTCCAACTCAATCTAAACAGATTGGCTGATGACTTGCTCAAAGGACTAAACGCACTTTCCCATTTTCCTGACATTGATGGATTCCGTCCATGGGAGGATAAGTTCGATGCTTTGGTGCAACAAACAAAGGCGTTTGCAAATCACATTGATAAAGAAGGTGTAGATGACTTCGACAAATTGATTCTTGATCTTCGATTGAAGGCAAGGTCTTATTCTATGTCGATCATAGAACATATAACAGGAGGTTAATTATCCATGATATTGCTACTAAATTTACTGCCATTCGTAATCAGCCTTTCTTTATTGTCTATAGGCTGGCATGACCATCGATTTCCAGAAGCCGCCCTTGCGATTGGCTGGAAGTGGTGGTTCATGATTGGTGGGCTTTTCATTTATATGGCCGCGTGGAATGGCTGGGATCGATATCGGAGTAAGGCACGAGACCCTTTGTCTAGACCTAGTTCTATTGGTCTGTGGTGGTTTTCTCTTACTATGGCGTTTCCAATTTTGCTGGGAGCCCTCGTTCCAATAGTGAGGTTAGCAATCATGGCTATTGCGGTCGATGGAATTGCCCTACTGATCGAACATATAAGAGGATAAGGTGGAGATTTACTATCACAATGCGAGATTTTGCTTGGGAGGGTTGATTAACGAAGACAGAGCTGATGGAAGATGAATGCTTAACAAATAAGACTTCGCAGCGGACCTGAAGGGTCCGACTGCAAGTCGGGGTTGAACTGAGCCGCGGCGAGGAGGAGCTTGGGATTTGCATCCGTGCACCGAGGTGGAACGGGCAGGGAGAGTCAGGTGGGGATGAGAGCCGAGCCGGAGGCTGAAGGAGCAGACTGGGTGGGTGGAAGCTGACTGGAAGGCAGTTGCGAGGGGACTGGGCGCTGCGGGATGCGCTGATGGAGTTGGTTTGGACGAAGGTTTCCCAATACACGGCTGGCGAAGTTTGTCGTTGCAGATCGGGTGAACGAGTTGGTCGACAACTTGGGATGGATAAGTGAAATAAGCTGCCTGGTTGCGACCGGCGCCGACAGGCACGCCCTGCTGCGATTCCCCAGCTTCCGATAATGGGGTGTAATGGAAACGAGCTGCTCGGATTCGCCCCCAAATCGCGCCCTGCCATTTATTTTACGCCCAAACCACAGCCAGGAATACTGATTTTTGCACACTTTGGCCGGAAACAGGCAGCAGCAAAGCCCTAAGAAAAGTACGGATCATCGATATCCGGCAATGCCTGGGCAATCGGAGGGGGACGGGACGGGAGGCCGAGGCAGTCGAGGATCTTCCGAATGGCGTCGGGCGGATGCACGGCGCAAAGCACTTTCATGCGACCGCCGCATCGATCGCACACCAAGACGTCCAACGAAAAAACACGTTTTAAGAGCTCAGACCACGCATAATTCCGGGGCCGGCATCCGCCTTTCCCTATGGAATTGCTGGTTTCGGCGGGCGGATTGTCTTTTGCCGGACAGCCGGAATGGGGCAGGGGAGCTTGCGCTTCTGATTCGGGAACCACCAGGGACCTCCAGGCGGCCGCCGGGGCCAGGATTCCATAATAGCGAACCACATGAAACCGCGGTGGCGGCACAAGCGCGGCAAGCTTGCCTAGGAATTCCAGGGGCTCGAAGATGACGTGGGAGGTTCCGGCGCGCCAGCGGCGCTTGAGGCGGTAGAGCAGCCTGCCGTCGGGCAGAAGCGAAAGGCGCTCGGTTGCGATCGCCGGGCGGCCTGCATAGCGAAGGAGCCTTTCCAGTCTTACTCGGTCACGGGCCGGGATGCACACGTTGGCATGGAGACTAAAGCCCGAGACCGCGGCACAGCGCGGGCCGGCCGGCACGGCGGAATCCTCCAATTCCACAAAGTCGCCGACTTTCGCGATGCACCGGCCGGCATGAGGTCCCAAAGCAACGCGGCCGGAGACCGAAGCGCCATAAAGATCGGCGAGCAGGGGCTGGCTGTGCCGCAGGGTATCGATTTCGTCGGGAGCTGCTTGCGGCCCCAGGCCGCGATCCTCCAGCAGCCGCCCGACACGGCGGCAGACTTGTTTAACGATGCGGGCCACTTCCTGGTCGCTGGGCGGTGCCACGCGCCGGAAGGCGATCTGTCCCTCGTCATCGGCAACGTAAATGCCGTCAAGGACGTTGGCATGGAAGTGGACATTGAGATTCAGTAATCGCAAGGACGGAATAATGCGAAGGAAATGGCCGGAACCTTGTACTGACAGGTGTCCGGCCAGATCCATCTTCGGATAATCGGATGGTTCTCAGATCAGAGTGAGTCGAGCCAAGCCATCAA
>Ga0315277_10005627_pt1 | contig 16490 bp, 13 predicted proteins | sample YL17G05_15_MG_FD_203695 | JGI IMG/M metagenome (GOLD analysis project Ga0315277, IMG submission 203695) | Sediment microbial communities from Yellowstone Lake, YNP, Wyoming, USA - YL17G05_15 | ecosystem: Environmental > Aquatic > Freshwater > Lake > Sediment | place: USA: Wyoming | collected... | reverse complement strand
TGGCAGAAGGCCGACGACGGCCTGTGGCGCGTCGAATTGCCCGACGTGAAAGACGGCCGCTGGCGGTTCCGCCAACTGTTCCGGGACGGAGTCCGCCTGCCGCGCGGACGTTTTCCCAACGAAGGGACGTTGCTCACCGTTGAGAAGGTTTCAGCGGACGTACGGGACATCATGCTGAGCGAACCGTTGCCGGTAGGGAATCTGGCGGGCCGCGACGCGGAACTGGTCATGTACCAGAACTGGTCCATATCGCGCGAGCCGATAGTTGGCTCCGACGGCAAGACGGTTCGCGTGGCCACGCCAATGGGATGGATAGGCCATGGCGACGCCACGACTGCCAGTCCCGGCAAGCCCGCTTATGTCGAAAATGTGGTGGAGTTTGTCGACCAACCGGGCGAGTGGTGTCTCGATCGACGGACCGGCGTGTTGACCTACAAGGCTGAAGAGGGGGAAGACCCCAACGCGCGCCGGTTTGTGGCTCCGAAGGCAGAACAACTCATTGTGGTCCGGGGACGCGCCGAGGCGCCGGTGCGGAATGTTCGGTTTGTGGGGCTCGCGCTGGAACACACGGAATGGTCCCTGCCCGAATTCGGGTATCTGGGCATTCAAGCCGGCCACCATGGAACGACTATGAAGGAACGTTTTCACGTGTTGCCCCTGGCCATCGAGTTCGTTCACGCGGAAGGGTGTGAACTGCGGGCGTGCAGTATTGCGCACATGGGCGCGTGCGGCGTGGGTTTCGGCGCAGGCTGCCGGTACAATCACGTCGCAGACTGCGAGTTGAGCGATATCGGCGGCAACGGCATTATGGTGGGCTGGCGCGGTTCCGGCGAGGGTGGCGCCCTGGCCGGCGACGAGTCCCTGTCCGCCGACTGGAATGACCCGGCGCATGTCCCGATCGGCATTGAGGTGGTGGGCAACGTGGTTCGCGCGTGCGGGGCCGTGAACCATGGTTGCGTCGGCATTTTCGACGCCTTCTCGGCCGACACGAAGATTGTCCACAACCTTGTTACAGACATGCCGTATACGGGCATCTCGGTCGGGTTTCGCTGGGACGAGTCGCCTACCAGCCAACGCGGCTGCCTCGTCGAATACAACCACATCCACGACGTCATGAAAATGCTCGCCGACGGCGGCGGGATTTATACCCTGGGTCTCCAACCGGGCACGGTGCTTCGTGGGAATCTCATCTACGATGTGCATCGCAGCGCGTTCGCGTACGGCGGCGCGCCCAATAACGGTATCTTCTTCGATCAGGGAAGCAAGGGGTTCCTCGTGGAGGGCAACGTCATCTACAACACGAGTGGCGATCCCATCCGCTTCAACCAGACGGTGAAGGAAAACTTCCTCTGGAAGGATAACGCCTTCGGCATAGCGCCCGGCGCCCCGGGATTCCCCGAACAGGTGGCATCACAAGCCGGACCGCCGCCTAGATAGGGGGAAACGCGCTCGACAGGCCGTGGCAGAAGTCTTCGTCATTCTGAGGGTATGCTAAGAATCTCGAACTCCAATTCCTGCGCAAAGTTGCAGATTCTTCACTTCGTTCAGAATGACGGAAGTGGTGCGCCGGGCTTTGGCCGCGGGCTGCCGACAAAACCGGGGCTTGGTCACTCACCCCGCTGGATAAGGAGAAAACGATGCAGAAAAGGGAAGCAGTTGTTTCTGGGATATTTGTAGTGTGTTTTTTTCTTACCGTCACACCGTGCGCTGAAGACGCGACGAGAGTGGATGGCACATTCGAGCAGGGCGAGAACGGTCCTGTGGGATGGTCCCGCATGGACAGCGTGTACGACGGGGTTGTGTGTGACTGGGTTGAGGGCGCGTCGCACCGCGGAACCAAGGCCGTCCGTGCGGCATCGAAGAAGGCCCGCCCGGCGTGGGTCTCACAGACCGTGCCTGTCGACCCCGGCAGTCCGTATGTGGTTGATGGCTGGATGGCGTGCGCCGATGGGACGGCGTGGCTCGAAGCGCGGTTCATTGATGCCCGCGGCGAAACTGTGGGGCGGCGTCTGAGCGCCCCGGTTGGCGGCATATCCGGCTGGACGTATGCCGCCGTTGAAATGCCGGCGGGCGGGAAGCGCAAGTATGCCTCGGTCTCCGGCGTGCAGATCGCGTTCTGGGTGAAGGATGGCGCCGCCGCCCTGGACGATGCGGCCGTGCGCCCGATGTTTGCGCCCACGGTGGTGAACGGCGATTTCGAGATGCCCCTGGACAAGAAGGGGCGATTTCCCTACTGGGACGAGGAAAAAGATGATTCGCTCATGCCCGGCAGCCGGGCCGGCGCCTTTGCCTTGAACAACGAGAGCCCGGCACAGGGCGCCGGGTGTCTCGCCTTGACGGCAACGGGGGACTGGTATGCCTTCTCGCCTGTTCGATGCGCGGTGTGGGAGTGGTCCGATTTCGTCGAGGTCAGCGCCGCAGTCCGTTGCGCGCCTGGTGCCGTGGCGCGTCTTCTGGTCGTTTGGACGGACGCCGCGGACAATGTCGTGGGAACAGCCGCGGGAAAAACGGTCAAAGGAGATCAGTGGCAATGTGCAAGGGCCGGGCCTTGCAGGCCGCCGGCCGGCGCCCAGGGAATGCGGACTGTGCTTGTCGTGCTCAAGAAAGACGGTGCTTCGGCCCCCGAATCAACGGCATGGTTTGATTCGGTCGCGGTCCGGGTGCAGGACAAGCCGTTTATCCGCGTGACGGTCAACCAAGTGGGTTATGAAATGAGCGGGCCTAAGAGTGCCGTGGTCCTGACCAACTTCCCTCCGGCGAAGGAACCTGTCGGCACGTTTGAGATTATGACGGAGAACGGTGACAAGGTTATGGGATCGGCCCTTGCCTGCGCCGGGCGGATGTACGGCGAAAAGCAAGCGGACTGGGGCTGGTACTTTTGGCGGGCGGACTTTTCCGCGTTCGACCAGGAAGGGCGCTATCGGGTTCAGGCCACGGTCGGCAACCAACGGGCCGTGTCGCAGGCATTTACTGTCGGGCGTGACGTGTTGTTTTGCGAGACCGCTGCCGCCAACGTGGACTTCTTCTATGTCCAACGGTGCGGTATCGAGGTTCCGGGGTGGCATGCCGCGTGCCACCTGGACGACGCCAGGTTGAAGGACGGGACCCACCTTGATCTGACCGGTGGCTGGCACAGCGCAGGCGACTATAACAAGCTGAACTGGGAGTACGGCGACGGGGGCGTGATGTACGCCCTTATCAACGCCTCGGAGGCGGCGCCGGAATGGTTTTCCCGGTTCGACCGCGACAAGGACAGGCTTTCGGACATCCTGGACGAGGCATGGTGGGGCGCAAAGTATCTCGCCAAGGTCCAAATCCCGGACACCGGTGGCGTGCTCAACCACATCGAACAAGGCCCCGACAGAAAGACGTGGATGAACTGGTGTCCCCCGGAGAAGACAACCGACAATGTCGTGGGGACTGCCGACGATCCGGTTGTCACGGAAGGAGAGGGGAGCTCACCACTCGCTATCGGCGGATGGGCTCGACTTGCAGCCATACTGAACGCACAAGGCGTAACCACCGACTACCAAGCGCGCGCCGTCCAACTTTGGGAGCATGCGACGGCAAACGGCTCGGCTCTTGGACAACCGTTGCTGCTCATCAGCAGTGTGGACCTGTATCTCGCCACGGGCGAACCGCGCTACCTTGACTACTGCCGACGGAGTGTGGAGGCGCTGCTTGCATCGGGCGACCCGGAGGGACGGCTGACGGGCGGCTACGGAGACACCGGCGACATACCCGCCGCGGCCTTGGCTCACTTTGCGTTGAGACTCCCGCAAGACCCCCTTGCGGCGCGTATCAAGGACCGCCTTCAGAAGCACCTGCCTCATTTCCTTGCTGAAGCGGAGAATCCTCTGGGCCTGATGATGCAGAAACCGGGCACTGACGGATACTTCTTCGACCCGTCGAGTGCGTTGGGATGCAACTACCAGCTTTGCTGCAGGGCGTGGTCGGCTTTGATGATCTATCGCGTGACGGAAGACCCGCGCGCCTGGGAATACGCGGCGAACCAGCTTGACTTCGTTCTGGGCAAGAACCCGTACAGCGTCTGCATGATGGAAGGAGAAGGCACCGTCAACCTGCCGCGATACCATCACCGCTACATCACCATCCCCGGGCACGAACGCGGGGCCGTGCCGGGGGCGATTCCGAACGGTTTCGTGCGCGATATGGAAGGAAACGACCGTCCCGGCATGGACCTCTCCACGGGCGGCCGGCCCTATCCGTCATACCGGACCAACGAACCCTGGCTCGTCCACAACGTGTTCTACACGCTGGCCGTGACGGCCTTGCACGAAGCCCAGCAGTAAGACCCGCAGGGAATCCGGGATGCGGCAGACTCAGCGCGAAACTCGGGAATCCCTCTATGCCACCGGTCGGGAGGGCGGGTGTCCTCGCCCGCCGCCGGAGTTTGCACATTTCGTGCACGGCGTACCGCCCCGAAGGGGCTGCAACACGAAAGCCCAGCGCAACGCGCTGGGAACATGGGTGAAGGAGAAGGTCAAGCCCTGAAAGGGCGAAACAAGGATTCTACACGTGCCGCAGCTGGAGGGACGCGCTCCGTCGCGTCCGTGTCCGTGTGTGCCCAATTCGGCCACGACGGAGCGTGGCCCTCCCGGCGACACGGGATTGATTACGATGAACGGTGCGTATGGGATTGATCACGTTGTTGCGCCCCTTCAGGGCGGGCCATGGGTGGGGAATGTCCGTTTCCCAGGGCGTTGCCCTGGGCTGGCATGTTGCGGCCCTTCGGGCCAAAGTCAAAATGTAGAAACTCCAGTGAAGGCCAAAATCCGCACGTAAGCCGGGAGGGCGAGCGTACCCGCGAGCCGTTTGGGTGCGACGCGCGGGTTGGCGGCTGGCGAGGACGCCAGCCCTCCCTCGCGTTGTCCTGGCGCGGCGACTACTTGTTTGCGACGGGCTTACGTGCGGATTTTGGTAAAGGGCTATCCGCTTGAGTCAAGCGGATAGCCCTTATCCAAAAATCGAGATCGCGCTACGCGCGGGCTGAGGGTAAAGAGAAACAGCGCACAGCGTCACAGGGTAATAGTCCATAGGATTAAGGAGTCCGCACAACACGGAACCCGAAGGCGTCGCTCCGGTCGTCCGGCGTGGCGTAGCTGCGGGACGCCGAGCGACAGTACTCTGGATTGTCGTGCCACGAGCCGCCGCGCAACACCCGGTCCGTGCCCGAACCGGGACCTGCCGGGTCATCCCAGGGCGGCCCGCCTGTCGTGTAGTAGTTCCCGTCGTACCAGTCGTGGCACCACTCGAACACGTTCCCGCTCATATCGTAGCAGCCCACAGGGCTCGGGCTATCCACCGTCGAAACGCTCCCGTTCGGGCTCACGTTCACCCCATCAAACCAACCCACCGACGACGTGTACGGATACCCCGTCAAGCCCAGCGGGTTGACGCAATTCGGGTTAGAGTCGTAGCAATTGGCGCGGTCCTTCCCGGTCAGCGTGTCGCTGGTAAACCCGTAGATCCAGTGCTTCGAGCCGTCCCAGGCCGCCGCGCGCTCCCACTGCGCCTCCGTCGGCAGGCGATAGCCGTTGTTGGCGAAGTTCGCTGTCCACGTGCCTGTGTTGTAGACTGGCGTGAGGCCCTGGATTTCGCTCAGCCAGTTGCAGTACGCCACCGCGCCATACCAACTGATCATCACCACCGGGTGATCCGCCATCGAGTAGGTCGTGGTCCCCGGAAGGCCCGTCCGTGTCTCCGCCGAGAACACCCCGCCGCTGAACTGGATGTGGCAATTGCCCGAATCCAGGTCCAGCAGTTCTTGGCCGAAGGCCGTGGCGGTAGTGGCGTCCACCGTCGTGAAGTAGCCTTGGCCGTTCGCCCAGTTGTATACGTCGCAGACCTGCTGGTTCGTCACCTCGTACTTCCCAATCTCGTAAGCTGACAGCATTACCGTGTGCACCGGCAGTTCTTCGCTCTGGCCGTAGGCAGCATCATCCCCAGCGCTGGTCCGGCCCATGTCGAAATCCCCTGCAGCGATATGGATCATTTTCCCTACGTACATGCCGTCATCGGCCGTCACGCGGAGTTCGCCATTCGGGATGTCTTCATTCGGATAGTCCGTGGCGATATCCCACACAATCTGCCTAGCCGTGCCCGTCGTGACGCCTGTAAGATCGCCCGTGACCGAGGTGACCGGGTGGACGAAGCCATCCACGCCGCCGTCTTTGGACAACGAAACCGTGATATCGCTCGGGCCGTTCGGCGAATCGAGGTCGTAGGTAACGACCACCTCCGTGCCGCCTGCGCCGTCCGGCTGCTGCACGAAGGCGACGTTGGACACCGCGGGCACCTGGGCCGGCGCCATCGGCGCGGCGAGCAGCGCCAAGACAATAAGGAACCCCCGCGCCCAGCGGCGGCGCGCAACGGCAACAACCCCCGCTGCAAGCAGGGCCGCAAACACCAGCCAGCCGTGCAACGGCACGGGCGGGGCTTCGACGATCTCCAGCACAACCGCGCTGCTCAGGTTTCCGGGGTTCCCCACGAGGTCCGAGCCGTTTACCTCCACGCTGGCCATACCGAGCGGGTCAGTTTCTTGCACTAGATACGCGTAGGTATAGTCCCCGCTCTCCTCGCTGACGAAGTCTGCCTCGGCGCCGTTTACCCTGACCAATGGATTCTCAGCCAGTGACTCGGAGACGGTGAACGTTATCGTCACCGTATCGCCCGCGGCGGCCTGCCCTGGTTCAACCGCCAACGCCGATAACTGTGGCTCGACCGTATCGAGGGCGCCCACGGCCGAATCCCCACTGCCCGTCAAGGCGAACGCGCTCAAAGACACCAAAAGAACCGTCAGAAATCCGAGAGATACTGCCCGATACATGATTAACCCCTCCTGTTTAGCCCTTCCCGCGTATGAACCCTGCAAGTGATTGACGTGCTTGTGCTTGAAGAAGCATACTTCATTGTCGCGTGGAAGTCAAACATTTCTCCGTTATGGGCTATCCCCTTGAGTTAAGCGGATAGCCCTTTCCCTCTATTCCACCGGGTACCAGTGCTCGGGCATGCGGCCCAAACGGGCTAGCATCATGGTCCTTTGGATCAAGAGGTCGTGGGGCATCCGCTCATAGAGCTTGATGAAGAGTTCTTCGTGCGATAGCAGTTCCTGCTTCCACGCTTCGCGGTCCAAGGACATGATGCCGCGGAAGACCTCATGGGTCATGCTGCCCATTCCGGCCCATTCGATGTCGCGGTAACGCGGCATCAGTCCGAGGGGACTTTCGACGGCGTAGCCGCGCCCGCGGACCCGGTCGACGACCCACTTCAGGATGCGCATGTTCTCGCGGAATCCCGGCCAAAGGTAGTTGGCGTTTTCGTCGGTGCGGAACCAGTTGACGTTGAAGATGCGGGGCGGATTGGGGAGCCGCCGTCCGATGCGCAGCCAATGCCGGAAGTAGTCCCCTGTGTGGTACCCCGCAAAGGGGAGCATGGCAAACGGGTCGCGCCGGACTTGCCCAATCGTTCCGGCCGCCGCCGCCGTCATCTCGGACCCCATCGTCGCCGCCATGTACACGCCGTGTTCCCAATTGAAGGCTTCCATGATCAACGGGATGACGTAGCTCCGCCTGCCGCCGAAAATGAAGGCGCTGATGGGCACGCCGGCCGGGTTCTGCCAGTTCTTGTCGATGCACGGACACTGGCCTGCGGGCGCCGTGAACCGCGCGTTGGGGTGGGCCGCTTTGCGCCCGCAATCGGGGGTCCAGGGCCGGCGCTGCCAATCGGTCAATTGAGGCGGCGGGCTCTCCGTGAGCCCTTCCCACCACACGTCGCCGTCCGGGGTCAAGGCCACGTTGGTGAAGATAGCGTTCCGTTCGAGCGAGGCCAGCGCGTTCGGGTTTGACTGGGAGGACGTGCCTGGCGCCACGCCGAAAAAGCCCGTTTCCGGATTGATGGCGCGCAGTTCGCCGTTCGGAGCGGGGTTGATCCACGCGATGTCATCGCCCACCGTGGTTACCTTCCATCCCTTGAAGGCGTCCGGGGGGACCAGCATGGCGAAATTCGTCTTGCCGCACGCGCTGGGAAACGCCGCCGCCACGTACGTTTTCTCGCCATCCGGCGATTCCAGTCCCAGAATGAGCATGTGTTCCGCCAACCACCCGTCTTCGCGGGCCATGACGGAAGCGATGCGCAGGGCCAGGCACTTCTTCCCGAGCAGCGCGTTGCCGCCGTACCCGCTGCCAAACGACCAGATGGCGCGTTCTTCCGGGAAGTGAACGATGTATTTATTGTCCCTGTTGCAGGGCCAAGGGACATCCTTCTGGCCGGGGGCGAGAGGGGCGCCCACAGAGTGCACGCAGGGGACGAAGTCGCCGTCGCCCAGCGCTTCCAGGACCTCTTTGCCCATCCGGGTCATGATGCGCATGTTGACGACGACGTACGGCGAGTCCGTTAGTTCAACGCCGGTCTGCGCGATGGGCGACCCGAGCGGTCCCATGCTGAACGGAACGACGTACAAGGTGCGTCCGCGCATACATCCGTTGAACAGGCGCGTCAGCATGGTCTTCATTTCTTCAGGGGCCATCCAGTTGTTCATGGGGCCCGCATCGTCCTTGTGCACGTTGCAGATGAACGTGCGGTCTTCCACGCGCGCCACATCGGCCGGGTCCGAGGCACAGAAATAGGAATTCGGCCGCTTGCGCTCATTCAGCTTGATAAACGTGCCCGCCTTGACCATTTGGCCGCACAGCTCGTCGTACTCCCGCTCGGACCCGTCACACCAATGGATACGGTCAGGTTTGCACAGAGCGGCCATTTCCTCGACCCATGCCCGCAGTCTCTGGTTCTTGACGTGACGTGAATCCATCATATGTCTGCACTCCCGTTGTCGCTCTCACTCACAACAATGAACCCTTTCCGCATCGCCGCCCCACAGCCTCGGTGGTCTCATCGCAGCGGACTGCCTTTCCGCAGACGCGTCTGATGAAAAAAGCCGGAAGGCGCCAGTCACCTGACAGCCATCCGGCCTGTCACCTCTTCAGCCACACTCGCCAGGGAGCCTGGGAAGACTTGATAGACCCATTCGCAGGACAAGGCCCTTCCCATATGGGGTCCGCCTAAGGTTAGGGGGATTCTATGCGAGTGCGGCCCGCCGAGTCAAATCCCAGGGTGTACCAGGAACTTGAGGGGTCTCGGGACCGTGTCCTTTACGTTGCGGACGCGCGAAGGGACTGGCTATGGTATGTAAGGTGCGTTCCGACGACGATCTTCGTAAGGCACCGTGAGGGTGTGTACGTTGGGAGACGGTTGCGGGAAAGAAGGAGTGGATGACCCATGCGGAGTGAAACGATGACGCCTCGGGAACGGTGGTTGGCGGTGCTGCGCCGGGAGAAGCCGGACCGCGTGCCCATGGACATCTGGACGACGCCGGAGGCGCAAGAGAAGTTGCAGGCGCACATGGGCTGCGACTGGGACACCGTGCTTGAACGGCTGCACATCGATCCGCCGTTGGGAGTGGGCGGGAAATACGTCGGCCCGCCGCTGCCGGAGAACGAGGACGTCTGGGGCGTTCGGTACCGGGAAGTCCAATACGGCACGGGCCGGTACAACGAAGCGGTGTACGCGCCTTTGGCCGGGTATCAGTCCATCGACGAGATCGAAGCCCACTATGTCTGGCCCAGCCCGGACTGCTGGACCTATGACCACCTGGCCGAGGAAGTAAAGGGCAAGGAGCATCGCATCGTTCGCGGCGGCGGGTCCGAACCCATGCTGGTCTACAAGCAGTTGCGCGGGGAACAGCAGGCGTTCATGGACCTGCTGGAACACCCGGACATCGTCCACTATTGCATCGGCAAGTTGTTCGACCTCGCACACGAGGCGACCTTGCGCATATTCGAGACTATCCCCGGCGTCGTCCAAATCACCTATGTGGCGGAAGACATCGGCGGGCAGGACGGCCTGCTCTATGCGCCGGACCACATCCGCGAGTACCTGTTTCCCGGGATGAAACGCATGATGGACCTGACCCGGCAACACGGGTCATTCGTGTTCACCCATTCCGACGGGGCGTTCCGGGAGATGATCCCCGAACTCATCGCCATGGGCGTCCAGGTGCTCAATCCCATCCAGTGGCGGTGCAGAGGCATGGACCGTGAAGGGCTGAAACGCGATTTCGGGGATCGACTGGTGTTTCACGGGGGCGTGGACAATCAGCGCACGATCCCCTTCGGCACGGTCGAAGAAGTGCGCCAGGAGGTCTTGGACAACTACCGCATCCTGGGGGAAGGCGGCGGCTACATCCTGTGCCCCTGCCACAACATCCAGCCCGTCACGCCGCCGGAAAACATCATAGCCTTGTACGAGACCGGCTACGAATACGGATGGCAGTGAGGGCCGAATCCGGCAGTTGAATGGAACAGGTGCCGACTATTGCCTTGGCAAAGCATGGAAAGAGGAGTTGCTGTCGGCGTATGATGTCGCCAAAGGAGTAGAACCATGGAACCGAAAATCGGCACCTTGACTATCGAGCGGTTTCGGGCGCTTCGGCGACTCAAGATCGACGGCCTTGGACGGGTCAATCTGATCACGGGGCGGAATAACACGGGCAAATCCTCGGTGCTGGAAGCCCTCCGCATTCTGGCATCGGACGCCTCCGAGTCCGTTATCCGCAACGTTCTCCGCTTTCGGGAAGAGGACTTTGAAGAAACGGAGGAGTCGGCGCGGCCAACAGACAAGGAAGGCTTGTTCCCATTGTCGAGTCTGTTCCATGGCTTTCCGGACTTCTCCCCGAAGCTTGACCCCATCGTGATTGCTTCGAATGGCGGGGGACGCCCCATGAGATTATCCTTGAAGGCGGGTTGGTTCTCGCAGGAACTGGGGCAGGATGGTTCACGGAGGCTGGTCCCTCGGCAACAGGAGCTTTTCGGCGAGGGTGAAGTGCCGGCACTGGTCGTCGCGGCTGGCGGCGTGGAACGCATTCTGCCGCTGTATTTTCTGCGCCGTTACGGCTTCCGTGGGCTCCCTCTTCGCCCGGACTTCGCGGATGATCCGCGTCTGCCATGCGTGTTTGTGAGTCCATACGGAGGGGAGGGGACGGCCACACTAGGGCCTCTGTGGGACAAGATTGCACTCTCGGATCGCGAAAAGGACGTCGTCGACGCTCTGCGTATCATCGATGCCGACATATCAGCGGTCTCTATGGTCGGAGGGGAGGGCACACGGCGGGGCCGCACCGCGATAGTCCGCTCGAGGGGACTGCCACGCCCCGTGCCCCTTCGTTCGTTTGGTGACGGACTGAACCGCCTTTTCGGCATTGTCCTCTCGCTGGTCAACGCAAAGGATGGATTACTCTTGATTGACGAGTTTGAGAACGGAATGCACCATGCGGTTCAACTGGATGTCTGGCGCGCGATTTTCCGGCTCTCGCGCAGCCTTGACATACAGGTGTTCGCCACATCCCACAGTTGGGATTCCGTCGAGTCATTCCAGAGGGCTGCCGCCGAAGACCGCGGCGTGGGCGTTCTCGTTCGCTTGGTGCGCAAGGGAGAGGACATCGTTCCGGCGCTGTTCCACGAGGACGAACTAGCTATTGCAACCCGCGACCGAATCGAGGTGCGGTGACATGGCGGCCAAGAGAATTCTTCTGGTCGAGGGTATCGACGATGAGCACGTCCTCAAGCACCTGTGCGGTAATCGGGGCGTGCCGCGACTCGATGATGTCAAATCGCACGGAGGCGTTGAGCAACTGCTGGATAGCTTCCCTGTTCGGCTGAAAGCAAGCGAGGATGGCGACATTGTCGGGGTGGTCATCGATGCGGATACCAACTTGAGTTCACGTTGGCAATCGCTGCGAGATCAGCTCATCCGGGTTGGATATGGGAATGTGCCAGAGAACCCTGCGCCTGACGGCACTATTGTTGACCCTCCCGACGGCACGTTGCTGCCGCGAGTGGGCATCTGGATCATGCCCGATAACCGGACCAAAGGCATCTTGGAGGACTTCCTGCGGCTTCTGGTCCCCGGGGGGTCACGGCTCTTCGAGCACGTCAAGTCCAGCGTGGCGGCCATCCCGAAAGACGAACGGCGCTTCTCGCGACGCGCCGAACCGAAGGCCATCATGCACACGTGGTTGGCATGGCAGGAAGAACCAGGGAAACCTTTTGGAACGGCCATTACGGCGAACTATCTTGATCCGGGGGTGGCCCAGGTGGACGTTCTTGTGTCCTGGCTGAAACGACTTTTCTTCGAATGAGCCAGGGAAAACGAGGGAACGTGTTCGTGCCTGCAACAATAGGTTACTGACCCTGACTTTGGCGAGCATAATCGCACCGAAGCAGTAATTCCTGGGTCTGGAAGGGTGGGTTTCGCTTCGCTTGACCCGCACGGACTTGGATCAACCGCGCCAGGCGGCATGACGAACGCTTACACCGGGCAATGGGTCTTCAGCCAATCCTGCAAGGCCACATCCAGGCGAGTCTGCCAGCCCTCGCCCGTGGCGCGGAACTGCTCTACCACCTCGCGCGAGAGACGGATGGTGATACGCTCTTTGGTCGGGGCCTTCTGCGGCCCGCGCCTGCGCGTGGCGAGCTTTGCCAGCAATGTGGGTGACAGCACCTCAGCAGCCGGGCGGAAATGCTTGAAATCTTCCGCTTTCAGATCGCGGACTTCGCCTTCCTCATCGGTCAAGGGTTTGTGGTTTGCCATATCTCTTCGCCTCTCTCAAATTGGCTTTCCGCAGACTAATCACTCGGATGCCGGCTTCGGTCTCGACAAAGCACAGCACATGCAACCGGCCGTCCAGATACCCCACGGCCACGATGCGGTCTTCGCCATACGCGCGCCGCGTGTCGCTGGCAAATGAGGCGGTGTCGAAATCAAAATCCTCCGCCCGCTCAAAGGAGAGGCCGCGCTTGCGGATATTACGGGCGTTCTTAGCGGGGTCGAAAGTGATTTCCGTGTATCTAATTATATGCACAATTTGGATGGATGTCAAGGCTTTTTGTATGTACAGCTTTTGTGGCAAATGGGGTCGTTGAAGCTGTTGAAGAAGTCCTCTGCTCTTCCCGAACGGCAGTCTGCCGATTCATAAGTCCTGGAGAACCAAAGTGGGAATTCGGGCCGCCGCGCGTTCAGTGTCGGCCTGCGGCGGAGAGCGTTGTCAGCCCTGCAAACTCGGCGAAGGCGGCCAATGGTTTGGAGAGATCGCCATAGGCAATCATCCAGTGGTGGCCTGCGCCGAACGCGGCGGTATCACGGAGGAACTGTGCCGCGGGCACGTCCAGCCTTACTTTCACCGGGATGCCAGGGAAGGTCATTTCGGTGGGCACGGCTTCAACCCCGTGGTACGTCATGAAGAAAGCCGACTGCTCTGGCGCCGCTATTCTCGGAACAGGTCGGAATGCGCGCCGGTGCGCTCGAAAATGATGGTGTGGCCCTTCAGTTGATAGATGAGCAGCCAGTCGGATTCAATGTGGCATTCTCTGCGCCCCGTGAACTCCCCGATTAGTCTGTGGTCCCTGTGAATGGGATCCAAGCGTTCACCCGCGACGAGACTCCGAACGATCAGCTTTAGCTTCCGCAGGTTTTTGCGCCGCCTCTTGGCGAGTTTCACATCCTTGGAAAACTGCTTCGTGTAGGCCGGGGCGCACATCAGATCCCCAGCTTCTTGAACATGTCCTCTGCATCACGACAGAGAACCACGTCTCGTCCACCGTCCGTGGCCTCAAACGTCCTTCGAGTGGTTGCGTTCGGGATGGCCACATCGAACGGAAGCCCTCTTCGCAGGATCACCTGCTTGTAGAACATGGCTATCGCTTGGGTCGTCGAGACGCCGAGCCGCTGAAAAACGGTCTCGGCTTGCTTCTTCAATTCCGGTTCTACCCGTGCCCGGACTATCGCGGTCTTACTCATCACGCCCCTCCTTTCCTATATCCTCTTGTAGCACAAACGGGGTACAAACGTCAACTGCTTGCCCCATAACGGATTGGGATCGAGGGCAAGCGCTTTCCGAGGAAAACGAGGGACAGTAACCCATTCGTGCAGGCACAACTAGGTTACTGTCACTGATTCTTAGCGCCGGAGAGCGTTTTCAGCCCTGCAAACTCGGCGAAGGCGGCCAATGGTTTGGAGAGATCGCCATAGGCAATCATCCAGTGGTGGCCTGCGCCGAACGCGGCGGTATCACGGAGGAACTGTGCCGCGGGCACGTCCAGCCTTACCTTCACCGGGATGCCAGGGAAGGTCATTTCGGTGGGCACGGCTTCACCGGTGTAGTATGTCATGCGGTACGTGTCCTTTGTGCCGCACAGGTTGGCAAGGGTTACCCGGCCCGGCGCGCCTGGATACCGCGTAACGACGCCCTGGTCCATCAAGCGCACGTGCTCCAGCGCCACGTCGGCCTCATCGGCCGCAAGGCAGATGGCCGAATTGCCGCAGTGGCTGAACGTACACGTATTGTCGGTCAGGTCAGCGGTCAGGAAATCCGTATTGTGCACGGGCCGGCCCGACATCAGGTGCATCACTGCGGTCATCACCACGGAGTTCATGTCGCCCTCGCACGACGTCACGATCCCCTCTTCGGCGAGCAGCCCGCACCCGAGACAGGCGGTCCCCATAAGGTCCGGGTAACATCCCACGGCGATGCCGTGCAGGCCATCCCTCTCGGCCCACTTCCGCATCGCAAGGTAGCATCGCGCCGCGGCCGTGCCGTCCGCTTCGCTGACGGCGCAGTTGCCGCAACGCGCCTTCACGCGCGCCCATGCCGCCGCAGCGTCCGCCGCCGCCACCTCGCCCATCAACGACCGGAGCCGGTCGGCGTCCATGTAGTAGACCATGCTACCGAAGCGGCGCATCAGGTCCAACTCGTGAAAGACCACCTCCGTCATGCCAACAGTGCGGTGGCCCAACATGCCGAACCGGGCGCGCTTCAATCGTTGCCATGCAGCAGCGGCCTGCGCGAAATCCAGGATGGCGCCGTGGACAGCGGGGTCGGCGGCGGCGCCGTGCACAAAGGCACGGGGATGGCGCAGTTCCGTCAAGACCTGAATCAACTGCTGCGAGCCGCAAACAGACCCAGTTTCCATGTGCGGCACGCCCCAAGCGGCCAACGGCGCCGGGCACACCCGCAAGAACTCCAAGGCCAAACTGTCGAACGCCCACGTGGCCGCCAGCCACACGATCCCCTCTATTCCGGCGGTGCGGAGCCTATCCGCCGCGCGCAGGACAGAGGACAGGTCGCCCACGGGCTCATCGAACACCGTCAAGTCCACCGGCAATGCGGCCAGTGCGGCGCGGGCTTCAGCAATGCGTTTGGGCGCTTCCTCCCAGCCCGTTTCCATCGGCGCATAGGCCGCCACGGCGCCTAACCTCGGCTTCTGCGTCCACATCTGGTTTTTCTCCCATCGAGGTCCATTTCGTGGGAACACGCGTCTTATTGCGTGGAAGCGCGCGCTGATTCCCCTGAATTGCGCCCGAACGCACCGACTGTCAGCGACTCCCGGTCAGGATGACGAGTTCCCGATGATACGGTGTTCTTTGGCGTAGTCGGCCAATTGTTTGCGCAGGAGTTTCCGTCCGCGATGGAGTCGCGACATCACCGTGCCCAAAGGACAGTCCAAGATATCCGCAATCTCCTTGTAGGACCGGTCTTCCAAGTCTGCCATCACGACCGCCGTACGGAAATCCTCCGGCAATGACTCGACGGCCTTCCGCACTTCATCGTCAAGCAGTTCCAGGAGTCCACCCGACTCGCCGGCCATCGGGACATACGGCATCTCCGCATCGGGCGACGTGTCTGCGGCGGCCTCACTGCCCGTCAGTTCCACCAGGTAGGGCCGCCGGGCCTTTCTGCGGTACTCGTTGATGAACGTGTTGCGCATAATGGTCAGCAGCCAGGCCTTGATGTAACTCCCCTCCTTGAATTTGGTGTGGAACCGGAGCGCCTTGACCACGGTGTTTTGGGTCAGGTCCTGGGCTTCGGTAGGGTCGCGCGTGAGACGCAGGGCTACCGCGTATAGCATGTCCATGTGGTCGAGAACGAGTCTCTCGAACACCTCGGACCGCGATTTGGTTTTCTGACGTGTTTCGGCCATCATAATGTTAAGAGCATCCATCTGCCCACGGCCCCTGGGTAAGGCGGCTCGTGTGCATGGGTGCCAGGTGATATTTCCCCCAGAGTGCCCTCTACTTACTCCAACCCTTTATCTCTATCTTATCAGGCTTCGCCTCACCGATCAACTCCTTTTTTCCTGACATGCGCCGCGGCGATTCCCAAAGTTGCCTTCTGACGACGATCCTCGTAAGGCACCGTCAGAGTTGCCTTCCGCCGACGATCCTCGTAAGGCACCGTCAAGGCAGCCTATTCCCTATCACACCCCACCCCGTTTGCCGCGCCCCTACTTGGCTTCCGTCTGCTGGGAGTCCGCTACGGGCTTGAGCCATGCCCCATAGTATTGGTCAATCGCGTTTTGCAGCATCTTGGCGTGAGCCTGCTCGTTGGGGTGAATACCGTCCGGGGAAATCCCCGCAGG
>Ga0315277_10005626_pt1 | contig 16490 bp, 13 predicted proteins | sample YL17G05_15_MG_FD_203695 | JGI IMG/M metagenome (GOLD analysis project Ga0315277, IMG submission 203695) | Sediment microbial communities from Yellowstone Lake, YNP, Wyoming, USA - YL17G05_15 | ecosystem: Environmental > Aquatic > Freshwater > Lake > Sediment | place: USA: Wyoming | collected... | reverse complement strand
GACTCTTGGCAACTGAACCACCGCCCACCGTACTTATGGTAAGTGCATATTGATTCTGCGTAAATGTCGCGGTGACGCTCTTACTGCCGTTCATTGTTATCGTTGTTGGATTGGTGCTTCCAGTAAGGTCGCCGCTCCAGGCGCTGAACGACCAGCCTACAGCCGGATTGGCCGTCAGGGTAACCACCTCGCCATAAGTATATGTGGTCTTGTCAGGACTTTTGGCAACTGTACCGTTACCCACTGTATTTATAGTAAGTGTATACTGTTGAGGTTGAATCTGAACCACAAAACCAATAAGCACATGGCTGCCTTTTGATTGGCTTACACTCGGCGTTTCACTGGCGCCTGTTGCGGGCTTGTGGCCATCCATACCATCATAGCCGGACACCGAAAGGTCAACATCTTTGGTCCAGCCGGTCGTTACTGTATATGTGCCTGTGACAGAACTGGCGGCATCTTCAATTACCATATCGCCGTTACTTGTGGCAAGCGAAGAAGATATCGATATTGACTTGAAATTTGTTACGCCGTTATTGGCAGTAGCTCCGACAAGGGTTGTCTGATTGACATTTTTAAGGAATACACTGGTGTATGTAACGCTGGAAGGCGCGGATGTCCAAGTGAGAGTGAAGGTGGTGTCGGTTGCAGCAACAATGCCTGATTCGTTGAGAATAAATGCCGCAACGTATGCTTGGCTGGAGCCTGAGCCGATAATTTTATCGGTGATTTTCGTCATCGACCGTCCACCATAAGTCACGCCGGTCAGACTTGTTGAACTACTGCTGCTCTCTGCATGTGCAACAAAGACCAATGCGCGATTGGTGCCTGTTGTTTCCTTTGCATGAGTCAAACCTGTTACCCACGACCCCATGATTTCAACAACGATGGGACAATCGACGCTTACCGACATACTGGCGCCGCTGGCTCCCACGTTCGTTATGTTCACTTTCAACGGCTGTCCGGTGTAACTTAAATTGTTCGGGGTACTGCTTCCCGTAAATACCGTCGCGTTTCCCGCCCGGAAATAATCCGCGTCGTCGCCGGCGTTCTGATTAAGTGCCAGGTGCTGCGTACCGCTGGCTTCTTCGAGATCCACCTTATAGTGAGTCTGGTCGTCATTATCCGGCTGCGTTTCATCCACATGCCATATCAGAATACCACGATGTGACCCTGGAATTGCCGCGTCAAAACCGACCCCCTGTCGGTTCTCGACCAGAAAATATTGAGTGGAAGGAAAGGTTCCCTGCAGCTTATACACCTGAGCGTTTGTTTCCGCCTGTCCCAGCGAATACACCCCGTTCGACGATATTAAAGTCGGCGAAATCCACCCCAGACTGCTCTTGCACCACGCGCTCGTATGTGCCGGGGTCGTTCCGTAATCCCCGTTCCAACTCCCGCCCGCCATCAGGCAAAAATTCCCCGCACCCTCGCTGTCATATCCGTAATCATACAGATCCGGCAAACCCAGAAAATGCCCGGTCTCGTGACAGATGACCCCAATCCGTGTTATTCCCTGGGTGGAGGGAGAGCTGTCCCAGCCCCGCCGGGCCGGCTCCGTGTGATACATCAGCATCGAAATCCCGTCATACGTCACCACATTGCTTAGCGCCCACTGGTGCGACCAGATATAATTGGTGTCGTTGCCGCTGTACTCTTCGCCTCCGCCGGCGTGAATGATCGTCAGACCGTCCACCCAGCCATCCATGTCGCCATCCACCGTACTGAAATCAAACCCGCGCGCCTCTAATTTTGCCAGCGCCTCCGCCACCATCTCGCGAGGACGAATATCGTCGCCGTAGATGTCATTGGCGCCGTAATAAGCGTATCCATGATCCAGAGTCACCGCCTCCACCACAGTCGATTGCACCGTCAAAGTATTGTACGAAACCTCATGATAATAATCCTTGACGGAACCCACCGCCCCATCCGCAATATAACCGACTTGATTAAACAGGTCATCATAACTTTGTCTCGGATAGGCCACTGTCAAATCGGAAAAATTGACCAGCACTACCAGATTGTACATCGTTCCTGTTGGTGGCGCCAAAGCAGATTCTTTTCCCGCCGCGAGCTTTTCTGCCCGACTAAGCGCTGCCTCCGCCGACAATTTCTCCTTATTGGGCATCAAGGCTCCACTCGTCCCGGGGTCGGCCTTTCCCACTGCATGGCTGCTCGCAACAGCCGCACCGGCCTCCTTTACCATATACACCCATTCCCCGCTTTTCGCGCTTTTGGCGATTAAAAACCCGTCTTTGCTTTCATGCCAGTGCCGATACTCGTCCCCCCGCAAATAGATAGTTATTTCTGTCCCATCCGGTTGTGTCACCTTTGCCCCCTCGGGACACGCAGGCACTGCCATAATCCGGGCTGAGGCACATAACCAGCTTATAAATAGCAATATCGTGAATTTTTTCGTGCGTGAAGAACTCAATCTGTTTTTAACCCCCCACACAGGGTTTCTGCTCTGGTGGCGCATCCGATTTTTCATCCCACTCTCTTCCATTTTATTGGCTTAGTTTATGCCTTCAAAAGCTTTGGCAAACCGTCTTTGCTGACTTACCCCTAATTATCGGCTGCATCCTTATTTTCCGCTCTTCCGCAAAAACCCCCATCCTTGCGGAAATGAAACAAATTATATCCATTTCCGTTGCGATTGTCAAATAGATTAAGCGAAAAAGCGATTTCGGGGGAGGATAACGGTTGTGTGCGGCAAAAAAACTTTGACAGACGGCATACAGACAGCCAGAATAGCGACGGATTTTTGAGGAATAGAAAGATAACAATGTCCAATCGAGCTGGCGCATTACAGATTGTCAAACGTCTGCGGCAAAACGGCTTTACGGCCCTGTTTGCGGGGGGGTGCGTGCGCGATATGCTGTTGGGCCGCCCAGCCAGCGACTATGACGTCGCCACCGACGCTGTGCCGGAACAAATCGTCCGCCTGTTTAGGCGGACACTTAAAGTCGGCGCCAAATTCGGCGTGGTGATGGCGCTTCTGGACGATAAACAAATTGAAGTCGCCACGTTCCGCACCGAAGGCGGCTACGCCGACGGCAGACACCCGCAGCACGTAAAATTCGCCACGGCAAAGGAAGACGCCCTGCGCCGCGACTTTACCATTAACGGGATGTTTTACGACCCGATTAGCCAAGAGGCGATAGATTTTGTCGGCGGTCAGAAAGATTTGAAACGGCGCATTGTGCGCACCATCGGGGCAGCGCACGAACGATTCGGCGAGGATTATCTGCGGATGCTGCGGGCGGTGCGATTCGCGGTGCGGCTGGATTTTGAGATTGAGAAAAAAACCTGGCGGGCTGTTTGTGATTTGTCCGGCAAAATCACGCGCATCAGCGCCGAGCGCATCGCCGCGGAACTGGAAGGCATCCTGACGCACCCAAACCGCAAACGCGGCGCCGACCTGCTTTGTCAAAGCGGACTTGCGGGGCACATCTTCCCAAAAATGACACAAGACAAAATGATACTGGGCGCTGAAGTCCTCGGCAATCTCGGCAGGCGTGTGGACTGGCCGCTGGGACTGGCCGGATTTTTTGCCGGTATGGAAACCTCCAAAGGAATTGATTTTACTGAAATGCTCAAACCCAGCCGTGAGGTCGTTAAACATCTGCGCTTTCTGCTGGAAAAGCGGGGCGTGCTTCTCGACGGCGACCTGTCGCTGGCAGACTTGAAAATACTGCTTGCCCAGCCGTATTTTGGGGACTTGTACGAATTTCAAACAGCCATTCAAAAGGCAACCGGCCGAAGTACCTCGCCGCTGGTGAAAATCAAACAACGTGCGCTGGCCTTAAAGGGCAAAAACCTCTGTCCCAAACCCCTGCTGGATGGACACGAGTTGATTACGATGGGGGCCGTGCCCGGCCCAATGGTCGGGAGATTGAGCCGGGAGATGTATATTGCCCAGCTTGCCGAACAGATTTCCACCCCCGCCCAGGCCCGTCAGTGGGTTCAGCGCTGGCTGAAAAAACATATAACTCTCGAACAATAAAGAAATTACAATCCTTTCGTTAGAGTCCCCCGTTTTGCCGGGACATTTTTTTGACCGGCAGGGGCTTGTCAGACGATGGATTTTATGGTACAAGAGTGAATCTGCGGGGCCATAGCTCAGCTGGGAGAGCGCTTGCATGGCATGCAAGAGGTCGTGAGTTCGACTCTCATTGGCTCCATTGTGCGTAAGGTTATATTAGGAGCCTATCCAAATAACTCGTATCTATTACGGCCGGCTGTAAAGTCCGATGCCGGCGTTGTCGGGCCAAAATCGTCCTCGACGTAGTATTCAGCTACGCCTGCGGCGATTTTGTCCCTGTCGCCTTGGCCTCGGCCTTTTCGCTCGGCCTCATTACGAAAGAGTTATTTTGGATGGGCTCTATATCCGCTTGTTGCGAATACAAATAGAAACACTTCGCGGACAGGGCGTCCGCAAAAGTCAGCCTCTGGATACGCCCCTCTGACTCATTCTTGTTTCAGGTCAGTTGGTTTTAAGGTAAAGTTTTTAGGATTATCAAATGCCATTTAAATCACTTGGTCTTTCCGACCCGCTGATGCGGGGTATTCTTGCCACCGGCTACACCGCTCCCACAGAAATTCAGTCTCAGGCGATCCCCGCGGCCATCGAAGGCCGGGATATTATCGGCTGCGCTCAGACGGGCACGGGAAAAACGGCCGCGTTTGTCCTGCCTATTTTACACCGGCTCGGGCATCGGCAGCCCGTCCACAAAGGGGCGGTTCGGTCGCTGATTATTACGCCGACGCGTGAGCTGGCGATACAGATTGAAAAGGCCATCATCGGGTACGGCCGATTTCTGCCTCTGCGTACGCTGGCCGTCTATGGCGGCGTCAATATCGAGGGACAGCTTCACGCTCTTCGTCGGGGGGTTGACATCGTGGTCGCAACCCCCGGCCGGCTGATGGACCACATGCAGCGGCGCAGTATCGACCTGAAGTTCGTTGAGGCGTTTGTGCTGGATGAAGCCGACCGGATGTTCGATATGGGGTTCATTAATGACGTGCGGAAAATCGTCGCCGCGCTGCCCCAGCATCGTCAGACGATGCTTTTTTCAGCCACGATATCGTCGGAGGTAAAAACGCTGGCCGCGGGGATACAGAAGTCCCCCAAAATGATTCAAATCGGGCGGGAGCGCAATCCCATCGAAACGATTACGCAGCATTTTTATCCCGTCCGCAAAGACCAGAAAATGGACCTTTTGCTGCACATGCTCGCCGGCGGGCGGATGGTCAGCGTGCTGGTCTTTTCCCGCACCAAACATGGAGCGGACAAAATCAACCGGCATCTGGAGCGGGCCGGCATACGATCGGCGGCAATCCATTCCAATCGTACCCAGGGACAGCGTGTGCGTGCCATGGAAGGTTTCAGGGCGGGGAGATACCAGGTCATGGTGGCGACGGATATCGCGGCTCGCGGGATCGATGTGGAAGGAATCTCACACGTCGTCAATTTTGACGTGCCGTTGTTTGCGGAGGATTATCTTCATCGTATCGGCCGGACGGGACGGGCCACCGCCGCGGGCGACGCGATTACGCTTGTTTCGCACGAAGAGGAAAAACAGTTTCACCAGATTGAAAAATTCATCGGGCGCAAATTCACGATGGAAAAATGTCCTGATTTTGCCCGCACAACAGCAGCTTCGCCGCCTTTGCGGACGCATGAGATATCCTCTCCATTCCCCCACGCCAGCGTCCCTTTGGCCGCAGGCAAAAGGAAAACCTCTTTCCGCGGACAACGCCGGAAAGGATCATGGCGTTATCAATCTAAATCCCATCGCCGATAAATTAAGACAAACTCTCCCCGCCCGCCGATTTCATTTCGTTGACGCAGACAGTTTTTTCACATCCGCAGTTGCGCTTCCTGGCGGATTACATTCCGTACACCTGCTTGAGTTGTGCCTCTGTTGGCATGGTCGGGTAGCGTTCGCCTTTGGGGCCGGTATAGGAGCCGTCCGCGTTTTGCGTCAGGTGCACGGGCGTCTGTGAGCCGTTGCTGTTGTTGAGCCAGACAGTTACCGTATTGGACTCAGAGGCCGGCGTATTGTAGGTCGGCTGGGTTGGGGCCGTAATTTGCTGTTGTTGTTTGGCTTTGGATTTATCCATTTCGTTGCCGACGATGTAGCCGCCGACGGCGCCGACGCCGGTACCGATAAGCGTACCGGTGGTGTTTCCGCCGATGGCCTGTCCGGCCAGGGCGCCGCCGCCAGCTCCAATTAACGTGCCGGATTGGGCGGCAGTATCGCACCCTGCCACAAAAACCGTCGAAGCAATCACGGAAACCGTTAACAATCCAAAAATCGCCTTTTTAAGCATAATTTTCTCCTGTTTTTATCGAAAATTCCTGGTCTTGTTCCTGTTTTATTCCGGATATTAGACGATTATGACGCTTCTTTTATTACTGTCAAGCTAAGAACCTATCCGAATAACTCTTTCGACTATGCTTCCTTCGATGAACTCAGCGACTGTCTTGAAAATCAAGCGATTTTTATTAAATTTGGATTCCATTTTTGGTTGTTTTTGATCATGGTATTCAGGATGCAGATGAGTTTTCTCATCGTGGCAGCCAGAGCCACCATTTTACATTTTCCCTGACCGACCAGCCGGGTATAGTAAGCCTTTAATACCGGATTATGCCGAACCGCCACAAGGGTCGGCATAAACAATCGGCTGCGAATATCTTTTCGTCCGCCGCCTGTCATTCGTTTGCCGCGGAAGGTCCCGCTGTCCCGATTGAAAGGAGCCACACCGACTAACGCGGCGATTTGCCGGCGGTTGAGTCGTCCCAGTTCCGGCAGTTCGGTAACCAGCATGTGAGCGGTGGTCGGACCAATGCCGGGAGCGGAGTCGATAGTTTCGGACCGCTGTTGCAGTTGTGGCGTGTTTTGGATGTGTTCCTCAATTTGTCGATCAATCGTTTCCAGTTGAGTCTCGATGACTTTCAGAACGGCGGCAATGCTGCGTCGAATGTCTCTGACGTCCGCGTGTTCCAGACGATTGGATTCGGCGGTATGCAGACCGACTAATTGATTTCGCCGAGCCACCAGTGCTTTGAGCTTTTGCGTATTCTCGTTGATTTGTTCGGTGGGCATCGGTTCCAGCGTGGCGGCAAACTGGGCGATGATACGAGCATCCAGTTTGTCGGTTTTGGCGATTTGCCCTGCGGCTCTGGCAAAATCTCGAATGCGTCTGGGATTGACCACGGCGACGGCAAATCCCTCGGCCTGAAGCGTACCGGCCAGAGCCAGTTCATAGCCGCCGGTGGCTTCCATCGCAATCAACTCCGGCCGGGTTTCGTTGCAGAAAGCAACACATTGCCGGATGCCGTCGGTGGAATTGTCCATCCGTCGGTCTTGTCCGGTCTTTAGACAGTGCAGATCGAAAGACTGTTTAGCCACGTCGATACCGATGCAATTTCTCATAATGTCCTTCCTTGCAATGCGGGCTCACTGGAATACAATGGCCCTAACGACTGTTCGGACTACTGAGATAAGACGGCTGCCGGATCACGCTGAGCACGGGTTTATGCCCAAGGACAAGACGATCTCGGCTGCCGCCGCAGGGTTGTGGGTTGCAACCCACAACCCTGCCCGAACGATACTGTTTTTAAAGAACGTTACATCTCGTTATATCGCTTGGAAAGTAAGATACAAGGACAAGCAAGCAAGACAGGTTTGTTCAGGATATACTTGTCATAACATCGCGGGTACTTTATACTTATCGGCAATCGGCGGGGAATTTCTGGATTATAGGAGACATAGAATGAAACCAACCCTGGTGATTTATGGAGCGGCGGGTCGGATGGGCCGCAGAATACTGGCCCTGGCCGGCGAAGAGCAGGACTTTCAAATCGTCGGGGCCGTTGACCATCCGAGCCATCCGGATTTGGGCAAAGATGCCGGTTTGCTGGCCGGGATTTCGGCGCTGGGCGTGAAATTAAACAGTCAATTTCCGCAGAAGGCCTCGGTCGCGATTGATTTTTCGCTGCCGCAGGCCGTTGCACAGATAATTGACTGGTGTCAGAAAACCGGCGCCGCATTGGTGATGGGAACGACCGGCCTGGAAAAAGCCCAGATGGAAATGCTCCAGGCGGCGGCGAAAAAAATCGCGATTGTGCAGGCGACCAATATGAGTCTGGGGATGAATTTATTGTTCAGTATGGTCGGTAAAGTCGCCGCGGCTTTGGGGCCTGACTATGACATTGAAATCATCGAAGCGCACCATCGCCACAAGAAGGACGCTCCGAGCGGTTCGGCCCTGTCACTGGCCAAAAGTATCTGTGGCGGTACCGGCCGCGATTATCCCGATTGTTTAGTCTATGGACGTCAGGGCAAAGATGTGCCGCGTCGGACCGGCACGATTGGAATGCACGCGATCCGCGCCGGCGATATTGTCGGGCAACATTCGGTCATTTACGGCGCGCCGGGCGAAACGATCACGATTTCCCACGATGCGCACAGCCGCGATACGTTTGCCCGCGGGGCGCTGCGTGCGGCTGGATGGCTGTTGAAACAAAAACCCGGCCTGTACACGATGCAGGACGTTCTCGGTCTTGCAGAGAGAAAATAAACGAACGATAGATTAAAAAGCCGGGAGCGTCGGCGACCGGACAGAAAAGAAAGCGTTGAAAATTGGAAACTGAAAATCGAAAATTGAAAATCGCCATAATGGGTCTGACCGAGCCCGTGCAGAACATGCTTGAGGTCGCGCTGTCGATGGATTGTTTCCAGGTCGTCGCCGGCGCAGATGAGGATGCGCAGACGGGTCAGTCGTTTTCACAACGGTACCATTGCCCCGCCTATACGGATTTTCGCCGGATGGTTATGCAGAATCCCGCGGACGTTGTTTTTGTCGGGGCGCCGCTGCATACCTGCGCCGACCATATTCGCCAGGCGATTCAGAATAAGTGCCATATTATAAAATTTCCGCCGGCGGGATTGACTTTCGAGCAGTGTGCGTCGCTGATTCAGCAGGCCCGCAAAGAACGGGTCTATTTTGTCCTGGCCATTCCCGGACGCTTTGAGCCGACGGTGCTGCGTCTGCGGCAGGAATTGGCCGAGAGCGAACCGGATTACTGGCATTTGATTACCGCGGTTTGCCACGTTCCGCAGGGCGAAATCCCGCCGCAGAAACGCTGGCTGCTTGACCCGAAACTGTCCGGCGGAGGCGTGCTGATACAAAATGCTTATGATTTGATGGATGAAATGGTGTTGTGTTTCGGCCTGCCGCAGCAGGTCTATGCCCTTCTGACCAGCCAGGCGCCCGACCGTCAGCAGCGGCTCAGCACCACGGAAGACAATGCGCTGGTCTTAATGCGGTTTTCCGATACGCTGGCTGCACAGGTTGTCGCCAGCCGGACGCTGGGGCCCGCCCGCCGTCATCTTCGCATTCACGGCAAAGGCAAGTTTATCACGCTGACCCGCGAGGATTTTTCCATCACCGACAACAGCGGCAACCTGATGGAGCACATTCAGTTTTCACCCGAACAGTTCCACGGTATGCAGGATTTACTGAATAATTTCGCAAAGGCCGTGCTGAATCCGGCACAGAGCAAACCGTATCCTGATGCGGGAGTGGATTTATATACGATGGCCGTGATTGAGTCGGCCTATTTATCCGCCCGCACGGCAATGCCCGAAACACCCTCGCGCCTGCTGGAGATGGCCAAGGCCAATGTGCTGATGTAATGAATAGTAAATAGTTGATAGTAAATAGTGAATAGAAAAGAGGTGCGTGAAATTACGCGCCCTGTAAATTTTAATTTCTCACACAACACAATCGATTCACATTCATTAAGGCTTTTTTAGCCGCAAGGCTAAACCACCCAGAGCCAAAAGCAAAAGTGACGCGGGTTCAGGAAAATGATATATAACTATCGAATCAAAAATAGTATTTTTAGAATCATCAAATAAGGTTATTACTGAATCGCCGTACGAAATGGGATCAAAAACAACATCAAACAAAAGCCCGTTGGAAGCGTTTATTCCCGTGGTTATATTTATCCAGTCGGGATTTTGTTCATAGTAAAATGTGCCGCCTCCCAACGCGGGATAAACATTTTCGGTACCTTGAAGCCAATGGGAGCCTCCATTATACTCAATGCCGAGGTAAAAAGACTGGTCTTGTGCGGGAGTGTCGGTATATATTCCAATAGTAACAATTTGCCAAGGAGTTATGTTGATTTCCTGCATATCGAGGTAGTCATTCACTGAAAGCTGAAGCCCAGCGGCAGAAATTGAAGACACACACAAAACCAGCGCCAAAAACAATATTTTTCTCATTTTTCCATCCTCCTAAAAGTAATTTTTTCAACAATAGATATTTTACAATTTCCCGTCCTTGTTAGTCAAGAAAAATGGCTGATTTTATGCAAAGAAGGCCTCCGTTATACCGCCCCGCCGGGGCTCAAAAAGAGAATGAAATCCATTCTTTCCGGGGGTTGCCACCCCTGGTTATTATATGACGACCCCTTTGGGGTCTAAAAACGCAGATTTTCCATAGGGACAGCTTTTAACGAAATATTCTGGATTCCCGCCTGCGCGGGAATGACAATCAGAAACATTCAATTTTATTTTTCATCCTCGTCGAGTTCTTCGGTGGGGCTGTCGTAGTCTTCGTCGTCGGATGGTTCACTATCAACCTGCTGAAATTGGCGGTGGGTTATCCGCAGGCGGCCAATGCGTTTTGTAATTCCTGTTCAGCAATTCGTTCCAAATCAGGTTCCTGTTGTTGTAATCCACGGATGCGCTCTTCGAGAAGCGACTTCATCCGGTCTTTGACGGGCTGAATCCAGACTTGAAAGCCAAGTTGTTTGATGTTGTGCTTTTTGGGGCCGATGATACGGAATCCCCGGGGCAGACCGCTGAACACGCCGATTTCCAGCAGGATCGTTTCGTTGTCGTCCACGTCTTCGGTAAACACAGGTTCGGCGTCGCCAAAACCGACATATAACACGTCCGCTTGGGAGTCATAGTTGGATCTGGGTTTTAAGGCCTTCGTGTCCATAGTATCTTCTTGTTCTTTGGCGTTCTGCTGAAATAGACGGTTTTTATTTGATTATCATACAAATTGACAAGGACATAATTGTACATTCGGCCCAATACCGTACTGCCAAAAAGATATAAATCATCGAAACGCTTCTCGTAATAGTTTACATCAACATCTTTTTCGCTTTGCAGAATCCTGTCCGGAGACTTCAGAGTTTCGACAATTTTATTAAAGTTGTCCTCGTAGTATGTCCTGTTTCGGTCTTCTATTACATGCTTCCATACCGATTCGAGAAGCTCAAATTTCCGGCCTTCGTGCCCCTCTATTATTAAACGCCCGTCCGTGAAATGCGGTTCACTCATCCCTGCTCGTATTTACATTATACACTAACCTGTTGAAATGTCAAGAGTTAACGGCTACCAACTATCTCCTGTTCCCCCTCTTTGTCCTATAATTTAGATGAATTGTACATAAAAATCTGTTGTTTTCAATTATTTTTCATCTTCGTCGAGGTCTTCGATGGGGGAGTCGTAGGCGTCGGCGTCAGATTCTTCTGAATCTTCATTGGTCTGTTGGGTGAGGTCGGTATAGCCGGCGACTTCGTCGGCGATCATATTTTTGCGCATCTGCTCGTAATCCTCCAATGTCATTACGACCTCGCGGGCCTGGGAGCCTTTGTATTCGCCGAGGATGCCGGCGATGGCCATCATCTCGATAATACGGCTGGCGCGGGCATAGCCGATAGATAGTTTGCGCTGCAATAAGGAAACGCTGCCGCGTTTGGTTTCGAGGACGATGCGTACGGCCTCGTCGAACAATTCATCTTTTGCGCCTTCGCCGATCTCGACGCGGTTAAGCTGCATCAGGTCGGGATGGAACTGCGGCTGGGCGACGTCCCTGAGGAATTTGACGATGCCGCGAAGCTCATCATCGTCGAGATACGCTCCCTGCGAGCGAATGAGGTCGCTGGTGCCGGGTTTGAGGAACAACATATCGCCCTGACCGAGCAGGGCTTCGGCGCCGTTCTGGTCGAGGATAATGCGGCTGTCCATTCGGGCCGCAACGCGAAAACCAATCCGGCACGGCATATTGGCCTTAATGAGGCCCGTGACGACGGTGGCCTGCGGACGCTGCGTGGCGATAATTAAATGGATTCCCACAGCCCGGCTTTTTTGGGCGATGCGGACGATATGCGCCTCGACTTCCTTGGCGCTGGTCATCATCAAATCCGCCAGCTCGTCGATGATGATGACGATATGCGGCATTTTTTTGGGAATCATCGCCTCTTCTTCCGGCGAAGACGGCGCAAAAAGCTCAATTAATTGCTCCCGGCTGAGCATATTGTACGACGCGAGGTTGCGCACCCTGGCTTCGGCCAGCAGTTCGTAGCGCTCGTCCATCGTGGTCGTGGCCCATTCGAGAATCTGCTCAGCCCGGCGGACCTCCGTCACCAGCGGACACATCAGATGTGGAATCGACTCGAAGACGGCCATTTCGACCATTTTGGGGTCAATCAATATCAGCTTAACCTCGTCCGGTCGGCGGGTCAGCAGAACGCTGGTGATAATCGAATTGATACACACGCTTTTGCCCGAGCCGGTGGTGCCGGCAATGAGCAGATGCGGCATTGTGCCTAAATCTGAGACCAGCGCTTCGCCGGAGGAACTCTTGCCCAGAAACAGTGGAATCTGCATCCGGGCGATTTGGGAACCGCCGCGAAGAACCAAATCCTTGAGCCGCACTATCTCACGCTGACTGTTGGGGACTTCTATGCCAATGGTGTGCTTACCCGGCAGCGGCGCAACGACGCGGACGCTGCCCGAGCTCAGCGCACGGGACATATCGTTGGCCAGGTTGGAAATCTGGCTGACCTTCACGCCGGGGGCAAGCTGTAATTCGTACATTGTAATTGCCGGCCCCGGCTCGGCGCTGACGACCTGCGTGTCAACGCCGAATTCATGGAGCAGATCCTCGAGCGTATGGGCCTTTTCCTCGACCATTTTACCCTGAATGGCGGCAAAGCCCTTTTCCGGCTCCCTGAGCAAATCCAGCGGCGGAAGACGGTACTCGTCATACGTCGCGGGTATATACTCCGGCTGCCTGGGTTTCGGCGCAGGTTTAGGCTTGACTATGGGTTTTGGTTTTGATTCGACCGCTTCCGCTGAAGTTGATTCGGTCTTGTTTTCAGCTGCCGTCTGTTCAGCCGCGGAGGTTTGCGCGGCAGGCGTTTCCCGCCGGGTCTGCGGTTCAGCTGCGATTTTTTCTTCCGCCGGGATAAGGTCGGCGACGGTATGAACGTCCCGCGGCATTTCCTGTTGTGTCGAAGCGAGGCTGGGCCTGGATGTGCCCCATTGGATTCGGTCGGGCATTTTGACGCCGTGCAGTGTGCCGTCGCCTTTGGCTTTTTGCTTTTCGCTGAGGCGTTTCCAGATATCCGACAGCGCCGCGGATTGTTCTTTAGCGACGTTGATAGCGGGACCTGCCAGGCCGAAGAATTTCATCACGCCAAAGCCAAACCCGCGGACCATCGCCAGCACGAGCGTATCGGCCAGCAGAATCGCCCCGACAATCCATACGCCGCTCAGCACAATGACCGTTCCCAGCGGCGCAAAATGTCTGAGAAGCCATTGTCCTGCGACGATGCCGAGGATGCCGCCGTTGCCCATCGGAAATTCGTCGTTGAAACCGCTTGCCGAAAAATCAGGTATCTTGTAATGATAAACCCAGCCGAAGCAATTGCGGTAGAGGATGCCGTATTCTTTCTGGTTGTCCGGCCAGAGCAGAAACCACGTCGCCGAGGCCGCCGTGACCAGCAGCAGCGCTCCGATAATACGCAGCGCCGGCTGAGTGATTTGCCGGCCGAGCAGATGCGCCGTCAGAAGCCAGACGGAGGCGAACAATCCGAGCAGGACGCCCGGCCCGATGTAGTAATGCAGGTAATAGGCCGCAAATGCGCCTGCCGGCCCGCACCAGTTCTGCACCGGCTTATGCGGCCAGACGTATTCGCTGGGCGCGTCGGCAATGTGAAAATCCACGGCGCTGCAGAGTAAAAACACACACGCCGCCAGCACAATTCCCTCCACCGCGATACGATATAGATTTCTATGCTTCACGAATAATACACCCTTTATCCATAGAAAAAACGACCCTCTGGGCCGGTCTCGCTTTAGCCGGCCTTTTGGCTGTTTTTTAGGTTATCTCAGTCTGTATTTCCGGAATTCTTAATAATCATTGTATCGGTTTTTGCGGCGGATTCTCTGTAAAGAATGCCCTGTAGTTCTTTTTAACATATTTACCCGTGCGGATTTTATCGGTACTGCCGCCGAATCCACTTCAAAATCACAAGATGTAGAGTTTGCCTGCCGCAGGTGGAATAAACTTATGCAACTCTTGAGCCTATACGGGCGGAAAAGGATGTTGAACGAACGACTCGGACGCAATACAATGAGGTTTATGGAAATCCGGGACACGAATCCTGAAAGCGAAAAATTAGTCCGCCGGTTGTATAAACAGATGTCGGCCGGGGAGAAACTGTTGCGGGTATTTTCGGCCTATCGAACCGGCCAGGCGCTTGTTCTGGCGGGGCTGGCGATGCGTTACCCGCAGGCATCCGAGGAACAACTGCAAATGTTATGGAAGCGCCAGCACCTCGGGGCCGCTTTGTTTATGGAAATCTATGGAAGACAGGCCGCAGAAAAACTTCCCGACTGAACTGGACGCGCTGACCGATTTTCTGGCGATACTGGAAGGCCTGGGGATTACTTATGCGCTGGGCGGCTCGATAGCCTGCTCCATCTATGGAAAAGTCCGATTCACCGAGGACGCCGACATTATCGTGGGGCCTTTTTCATCCATAGCCGATGCATTGGTCCAGCGCCTCTCACCCAATTTTTATGTCGGTCGTCAGGCAATTCGGCAGGCCCTTGCCCAGCGAAGCAGTTTTAATGTTATTCATACCGCCACGGCGTTCAAAATCGACGTCTTTGTCCGTAATGAAACCCCTTTTCAGAAACAGCTCCTGCTGCGGCGCAGACAGGTCGCCATCCCCGGCTTGTCCCAAACGGTCTGGGCGGTTTGCCCGGAAGATATTCTCCTGTTAAAACTGGACTGGTATAGACAAGGCGGCTGCGTCTCCGAAAAACAGTGGAACGACATCCTCGGATTGATCGGCATTCAGAAAGACCGATTGAATCTGACGGAGCTGCGCCGCTGGGCGGACAGTTTAGGGATTCGTGAACTGTTGGAAGAAGCCTGGCGCCAAACGCCCTGATAAAGTACACCATTCAAAGCACTGTTCCGGCGTGGCTGTGGCTGTGGCATTCGATGGCGATTGTCCTTGCTTTCTGTCCCTATTTTCTTTTCTCTATTTTTCTATTTTTAATTTCCTTCCGCCATTTTACTCGATGCTCGCCCAATCCGTGTTTATATTGTGTTCAATAAATTGTTTTTCAATCATGTTCACTCGTAGGAAATAAATCTGTTGTTCTCGAAAAAGGTTGAGAAACCTTTTTTCGCGTTCACTAAGTTTTTGTCCGGCAGCTTTCCCCCAGTCAAGGATAATACATAGTACCAGAAAATCATTTCCAGATTGATGTTGTTGTTGATAAGAGTATATCAAACCTTGCGAGAATGCATGCCAGTAACCATATTCAGAACCCTTGGTTATTTTTTTTACTTCGATAATTACTAAGGTGTCATCGATTTTTCGACAGCCGTCAGTTCTGAAGCCTTTCCATCCGAATAATCCTTCGTAATTTTTCTTGTCAACGTCCCAGCCCAATGCCTTAAAAAGCTCCTTTGTAAGATCATTTTCACGGCGGTTAGATGGTTTCCCCAAGTCGAAAATGGCACTCCTATTAGTTTCTATATCATGGATTAATTTATTTCCAACATTCATTTTCCCATCCCCAGAAAAAATAAAAATATAAACTGACTTGTCGGGATAGTCCTGTTTTTATATTATCGTATTTCGTTTTATAACTCATTTCCATATATCTTTGCAACTATCATCTGCGATATTTCACAATATCACCTCTCCGTGGCGATGGCTGTGGCATTCGATGTTGACGGCGACCGGCAGCGAGGCGATATGACACGGCGCCGTCTCAATAAACAATCCCAGCGCCGTCGTATCGCCGCCCAGGCCCTGCGGGCCAAGGCCGCAAGTGTTGACCACTTCCAGCAATTCTTTTTCCATCTGCGCGTAAAACGGGTCGGGGTGTTCGGAACCGATTTTGCGCAGCAGGGCTTTTTTGCTCAACAGACAGCACTGCTCGAAATCGCCGCCCAGGCCCACACCCACCACAAACGGCGGACAGGCATCCGCCCCGGCGTTTTTGACCACCTCCACAATCCAGGCCGTAACGACGTCTTTTTTTTCGGTCGGATTAAACATCCGGAATTGGCTTTTGTTTTCGCAGCCGCCGCCTTTAGCCATCAGCGTAATATGCAACCGCTCGCCCGGCACAATCGACAAATGCACC
>Ga0315277_10005623_pt1 | contig 16494 bp, 10 predicted proteins | sample YL17G05_15_MG_FD_203695 | JGI IMG/M metagenome (GOLD analysis project Ga0315277, IMG submission 203695) | Sediment microbial communities from Yellowstone Lake, YNP, Wyoming, USA - YL17G05_15 | ecosystem: Environmental > Aquatic > Freshwater > Lake > Sediment | place: USA: Wyoming | collected... | reverse complement strand
CCACGTGTTATTGTGGTCCCATGCTTGGTCCGCGCCTTGCCAGTACACGAGGCCGTTTGCCCCGCCGTTGAGGAAGGACAGCGTGTTCTCGAACACGCGGATGGCAAAGGGGATCGATTCGGAATCCGGGATGCCTTGGTCGTTGTTGAACGCGAACGTGGAGTATTCCGTGACGAGCACGGGACGCGTGCGGCCGGGATCCCTGGCACGAATGGATTTGATGAATCCATTGGCAAATGCCTGCCGCAACAATGCCGGGTCTGCCCGGACCTCGCTGGTCCATTCCCAACCGTGGAGCGACCACGCGCCGATCGCATCGAGGCCCTGGGCATCGAGCGACTCCACGTACTCGTCGCGATCACCGAGATCCACGTGTGCTAGCCCGGGACCATCGATCTTGACCGATTGCAATCCCCGGAAATCCAGCTCGGCACGCAACGCCTTCACGATGGCGTTGTAATCAGTTGGTAGAACGTGTCCATTCCACGACCCGTCGGGTTCGTTGAACGATTCCATGTACTCCGGTGGCTGGCCGAGCCCTGACATGGCCCCGGCCAGTGCTCCATCGAGTATGGCGATAGACTGGATGTATTCTGGCTTGAAGGTGCTCCCGGCATCGAGCCAGTTGCCCGGGATGCCCGGGGTCACGATGACCGACACGTTATGCGCCCGCAGCATGTCGATCGTGGCCGATTGCGCCAGACCCGCGTAAAGCGCGTCAAAATCTGCTCGCATCCATCCAGAGACATTCGCCGGGCAGTCGGCGCCGCCGTAAAACATGCGGACGAACTTGAAGTTCAAGTCGTGGACGAGCCCGTGGATGCGGCCATCGCCATTCCACACGTTGGCCCCAAATCCCAGCACCTCGTGGCCTGAGCTCGCGTTGTTGACGTCGAACACGAGATCGTTGCTAAAAAAAGTCAAATAATATGAAGTGTTGGCAAGGACCATTGCCATTTCCACGCATGCGAGCAATGCAATGCCGGCCAGCAGCCGGCGCTTCCCCGCCTTCAGAGTAATCATTCCCCGCCGGTCGTTTGTCGTTGATTGAGTCGCTTGCAGATCTTTTTCGTATTGCGGTAAATTTGCACGAATTCGGCAAACAATTCATCGTAGATCGGTCGATTATCCCGGTTGGGGGTGAATATTCGCTCGATCTCTATGAGATCGGGGATTTGCTCGAACGTGATTTGTCCGAGACCCACGGCGGCGATGAACGCGGCACCCCTCGCGTTCGACCACTGCGGGTCCTTCACCCGCCGCATGGTGCAGCCGAGCACGTCGGCGTAAATCTGGCACCAGATGTCGGACGTGGCACCGCCGCCGATGATGTTGATCGGGTCGAGCTTGTGTCCCTTGGTGAATCGCTCTGCGTGACCGAGTGCCCAGCGGGTGTTGTATGCCACGCCTTCCAGCGCCGCGCGCACGACGTGGCTCGACGTGTGCTGCAAGGACAGGTTGAAGAGCCCGCCGCGGATGTGCGGGTCCTCGACCGGTGCCCGCTCGCCCCACAACCACGGCGTGAACACGAGCTTGCCGCTTCCCGGCGGTGCTTTGGCTGCAAGCACGTCAAGATCGCGATACTCCAGGACAGGCGGCTTGTCGAGGTTCGGGCGCAGCATGTTGTCGCGCAAGAAGGTGAGCACGTTTCCCGCGTTTTCTTGCTCGATGGTCATGAAGTACTTTGCCGGGTTAGCGGATGGTATCGAGGCGATCTTGCTGGAAAGATTCAGCTTCTTGAACGGCAAGTGGCAAATGAGGAATGACGACGTGCCAAGGTACACGTGCGCTTCATAGTCCCTGGTCGCACCAGAACCGATGGCTGCCACTGCGAGATCACCGGCACCGCCGAACACCTTCACGCCTGGGGGTAAACCAATCTCCCGGGCCACACCGGGCAGGACCTCCCCGGCGATGTCAGTTGATGCGATCAAGGGCGGTAGCTTGTCTCGATCGATGCCGAACGTCTTGATCAAGGGCGGGTAATATCGGATGCTTTTAAGGCGGCGATTGTCCATACACCAGCTGAGCTGGGCAGAATTGAACGTTGCCTTTGCCTGACCGGTGAGCTTGAAATTCATGAAGTCGACACATTCAAAGAACTTGTCGGTTTTTTCATACAAGTCCGGGTGCTCGTGCTTAATGAACAACATGTGGCTGACCGGGTCTTTACCCGCGAGGCCGGGACCCCCCGCCACGATGCGTGCAAACTTGATGATCTTGCCGAGACCGTATCCCTCGACGTTGATGATCCCCCGCACCACGTCCTTGATGTACGGGGCGCCACGGGTATCGAGCCAGCTCAGCGCGTTCATCAAGTGGTTCCCGTCCTTGTCGACGGCGACCGTCGTGCTCCACTGGCCAGACACGCAGATCCCGGCAATCGACTCGGCCGGCACAAGCCGCTGATCGAGCAAATCCTTGGCTGCAGCGAGGAACGAGTTCCACCAAACAGTCGGGTCTTGCTCGGCCCCGCCGCCGGGCAACAAGATCAGCGGCGTCTTCACCGAGGCGTGCCCGATCAGCTTGCCTTGGCACGTCATCAACGCGCATTTCACGCCGCTCGTGCCGTGATCAACGGCGATGATGTGTTTTTCCACGGTCCAACATCTTTGTGGTCGTTATCGAGAAATAAAAAGGATTTAAAATTCCTGGCGCTTCACGACGCCGTGCTCGTCGATGGATTCGAATATGACCGGTGATTTCTTCGACTCGTCCTTCTCGTTCAAGGATAAGGCTTCTGACATGAGCGACATGAATGTCATGGCGTCCACGCATGCCTCTGGCGGGAGCACGCCTTTCTGCTTGATTTTCCCGCGCTGGAGGAGGATGGCGCCAAATGCGCAAGGCAAACCCGTCGCCTCGCCAAGGGCTTGGCCTTTGCCCGCGCCTTCCGACACCAGCGAGAACACGTAGGTCCGCGGCTCCAGCGTACCCTTTTTCTTGCCCTTGCAAACGATCTTGACGCAACCGCGCTGCTCGCCGAAGCTCTGCGCCTTGAGGATCTCGTCACGCCGCTTGATCAGGTACGCGATGGCGAAATCGTGCGGGATCACCTTGACCCCATTCACGACGACGGGTTCCTTGCTCGACAAGCCAAGCTTGTGAATGTCGCGGGTGAGATCATAATACTCCACGGGCAGCACGTTACCCTTGTTCGTGACGCGCTTCAAGCCCCGGTCCTTCAAGAACATGGGCAGAGTGATGGGCTCGGGATGCGGGTACGGGTAAACCTTGTGCTTGCCGGGCAAATTGATGAATTCGACCATCTCCGTGTGCTTCTCGCTTTCAGCTTGCGACAGCTTCACCGCCTTGCCGTCGAGGAACATGGGGACATCGACGTTCATGCAATAAAACCGGTGGGCGATGACGCCTGGCCCCTCGGTCGGCTCGCCGCCGTGCGTGTGGAACAAGTCGATCGATTCGCATTCATCCATCAATCCCTTCGCAGCATAGCCAGCGAGCATGTTCGTCACGCCAGGGCTCGATCCCATGCCGATGATCGCGGTGATGTTGGCCTTCTTCGCCGCGCCATCCATGGCGAGGGCCTCGTACGTGGCACCGGTGTCGTCGTTGACATCGACATAGTTGATGCCGGATTCGATGACCGCGGGCAAGATGGTTTTTTCGTACGTGTAATACGGGCCGACGCAATTTAGCACGGTCGTTGCGCCTTTCACGGCATTCTTCACGCTGGCAGCGTCGCCCGCATTGACCTTGATCGCCGACACCTTGTCGCCAAGTTTCTTGGCCAGCTGAGTGGCTTTTTCAAGATCGATGTCCGCGATCACGACCTGGGAAAATTCCTTCACCTTCGCATTCGCGAGGGTCTTGGTCGCAGCGGTTCCCACCACGCCGCAACCTCCCAAAACAACAGCCTTGCCTTCTGTTTTTACCATGATCTTACGGACAGTTGAGGTGATTTAATATCTTTTCGCGTGTCCTGGAACGGTTTCAAGTGATGGAAAAAAAAAATGGTGAAGGTTCTCAATACCCGCGCATCCAGAACCAGAGCATCATCTTGCCGACCAGCGCGGTCTCCATGCCCGCGAACGCGTGGTTGCCCTTGTCGAACGCGATATAGTTTTCACGGGGCATTTTGAGGAAGTCGCGGATCATTTCGAAATTCTCATAATTCACGACAGCGTCGTCCTTGTCATGCGCGAGCACGACCCGGTAATCGTTGTTCACCTCGGCATACACGGGATGGTCAAAAAATCCTTTCGTCCGGTTGAACGAGTTATAGATGGGGGAGACCATACGGTTCTGCAGCTTGGTGGGATTGAGGTTGATGCCCATGATCTCGTAGCCAGCTTTGACCACGTGCTCCATGAAATTCTTGAGATGCCTCGTTGCGGTCATCATGAAATCCGCCCACGTGCAAGCCGCTACGATAAATCGCACGCGGCGGTCGAGGTAGGCCTCGTTCAAGACGATGCCCCCGCCCATGGAACCTCCCCACGCGATGATGTGCGACCCGTCGAGATCTCCTTTTTCTTTTGCCCGGGCTTGCACGAAATCCAAGACCTTGCTGAAATCCTTGATGATGAATCCTATGTCCCACTTGTTGCCGAACGTGGTCTGGCCGTGGCCTCGGGAATCGTAGAACAGCAAGGCCAGTCCAAGATATGACAAGGGAATGCCAAATGGATAGAAGTCTTCCTTCCGGCCTCCCAAGCCATGGCAGACGATCGCCACGGGCGAGTTTTTCTGGGGCGTGCCGGGACCCTTGATGATCATACCGGGTAGCACGTTCCCGCCGCCGACAGGGATTTCCACCTTCTCATAGGTTATCTGGTCTGACCTGTTCGGGAACGGGAATCGAGAAAACACTTCCATGCTAGACATCGCCCAACGGACGAGAGCGAAGTCCAGTCCAAACCATGCCAGCATCAAGATAAGGCTCGGCAACCAGTCATAGCCCGCGAGGTTCCACCCGAGATCCGTGCCCGCGGCAGCCTGGATCCACGTCGGTATCCAGACAAGCACGGGTGGCACGCCCAGGATGAGTAGCAGCTCCTCGAGAAATCGCTGCAAGAACTTGGATTCCCAGTTGATGCCCGATTTCCGCTTGATGGCAGCTACCTTGTCTATATTCTCGGCTTCCTTGGAAGAGGAGGAAATGGTACCTGCTTGCTGTAAACTCATGGCATCACCACCCCCTCCGGCGTGAATTGCTTGTACCGTGGTTTGAATGTTTTATGGATGGCGATCGAGAAAAAACCGGAGATCGCGGCTTCTTGCGCGATGAAATCGTTGCCGCCGTATTGCAACAAGAGGCATGATAACTCGCCAGCACCGAATACTTCCTTGTTATGCATGAAATCCTCGACCGGAACGGCCGTGTCATCCTTGCATTGCGCTATGAATATCTTGCCCTTAACATCCTTGGCGCGAGACGCGTCGATTTTCGGCATCCCCGAGCAGCACACGATCTTCACGTCCGGATCCGTGCTGCTCGCGTAAACCCCCGCCAGCGCGGACGTGCCGAGGCCAAAAATCCCGATGCTCGACGGGATCACTTTCCCGGTCTTGACCAAGACGTCCTTGAATGCCGGAACCGCGCCCGCGACCGCATCGACGTATTGTTGCTCGGGCGCTTTCTTGTCCGAGAGTTCTACCGCCAGCACGGGAAAGCCTTGCAGCGCGAGCATCGCGGCCCAGTGCTCGAACGCGGGATACCGCGTGCCGCGCTTGGGGAGCACGATCATGCCGGGCATCGGGAGCGATTCCACGAAATCGGTCGACTGGTAGAGGAACCCGCGATATGGCTTCTCCTGGTTTCTGGCGATGATGGACACTTCCTTTTTTTGCAGGTGATCCGTCGGTATGACCCCCCAACGAGGCGTGCGCTTGTTTTTCACGATCAATGCTATCAGCACGCCGATCGCGCCGAGGATCCCGATCAACGCTATCCAAAACACGACGATCATATCGATGCACCATCAATCCTTCGGCCGGAGGTCCAGGATCCGTTTTTCCTTGAGCTCCTTTTCCATGCCAAGCGATTGCGAGATCGCGTCGGGCGTCATGACCTTGATTCCCGAGGGAGCGATTTCCATCTTCTCGGCGATGTACGTGGACAAGTCCTCGACGAGCTTCTTCTCGGCCATCTTCACACCCTTGCGCGGGCTCACGTTGACGATCATCTCGTCGATGCGCGTTTCCTGATTCCGCTGGAGTATCACCTGCCATTCATCGATGTTCGGGTATTCTGGCATGATCGTGTAGAACTGGTTCAGGTCAACGAGCGTGCCCTTGACCTTGTCGAACCGCACGTCCTTCACTTCCGACACCCTGCCGATCATGGACGAGATGATGGGTACCGTGCGGCCGCACCACGGGCATTTCTCGTACTTGATGCCTTGCTCGGCAACGTCGCCCGTGCGGTAGTTCATGACGATCGTGCCGTGCCCGCCGAGCGCGGTCCAGACCAGCTCGCCCTTCTCGCTGGGGCCGATGCGTTCGCCCGTCTTCGGGTCGATGCAGTACCACAGTTCAAGATCCGGGTACGTGTGATACCCGGTGAGCTCGCCATCGACGCCCTTGGGATGCGGGCACTCGAGAGGCGCCATGCGCGACTCGGTGAAGCCGTAGGCCGCGCACACGTTCGGGTTGGGGGCGTTCATGCTCCTGAGCAAGTCGACGATCTGCTTGCGGAAGGTCATCGTGCAGCGGTCGCCACCCGTGATGAGGAGGCGGATGTCGCTGAGCTGCTTCTCGGCGCCTTCTGCCGTCTTGATCACGTGGTACATGTAACCAGGCACGCCGATGAACACGGTCGCCTTGAAGCCGTACGTGAGCCCGACGATCTTCTGCGTGCCCATGATCTTGCCACCGCCCGTGTGCACCGCGGTCAAGCCTTTACCCGTGGTAGCATAATACACGAGCCAGAACGCGAGGTGCGGGGAGTACGGGAACGAGTTGATGATGACATCCTTCGGCGTCATGCCCGTGACGGCGACCAGCCGGCTAGCGACGACATTCATGATGTTTTCGAGGCAATATGATGAATACCAAAACGGAACGCTAAAAGCCGTGCGTCCGGTTGTTGCGATCATGAAACGGGGCTGATATTCTGGATCTTCGACCTTCTGCATGATGTAATAATCGGGGATGTACGGGTTCTCGTCGACGGGCGCGATGTCTTTCTTGCTGGTGAATGGAAATTTCTTGATGAAATCATCGACCCCGGTAATGCTCGATGGATCGATGCCCTTCTCCTTCATAGCCTTTTTATAGGCAGGGTGATATTTCGCGATTTCCTGCACCATGTACTTGATTTTCTTGTCCTGGAGCCTTGCTTGCTCCTGGAACGTCATTTTATCCCAATTGTCAATTTCCTGAGACATAATTAGCGTTCACTTCAAATTATATTTCTAAATTATAGCGGTTGATGCTAAAAAAGGATTTTAGATAATAAAAAGAATTATTCCTTGATGATGATCTTGTTAATTTCTTTTTAATGAACATTTAATCTTTTTTCCACCATTTCATCTTCTTTTCTGAGGTGGATCTCGCGATCATGCGCATACGAACGTCATCGATCTGTTTTCTGATATCCTGGGTTATTGGATGATCTGAACCTAGAATAGATTCGTCGATTGCTAGTGATTGCTGTAAAAAATCGAGCGCTTCATCGAGCCGTCCTTGATTTTTCGCAATCATTCCAAGAAACCCGATACTCATTGCAACATCAGGATGGCTCGTTCCGAGGGTACGCTTCCGAATTGCCAGCGATCGCTCGACGACTGGAAGAGCCTCGGAGAACTTACCCATAACAAACAACAAACCTGCCATGTTATGTAGGGTTGTCGCAAAATGAGGATTCTCGTGGCCGGTTTCGAAAACACTCTCGAGAATCGATAATGATTGTCGTAGAAGAGGTAATGCATCATTAAATTTTCTTTGACCTACTAAAATAGAGGCCATATTGTAGAGGCATACAGCATAGTCTGGATGAGTTGGTCCGAGGGTTCGCTCGGTAATTGATAATGCACGCTGGCAGAGGGACGTTGCTTCGGAAATCTTGCCTTGATCTTTCAAGAGTATGGACAAGTTGTTGAGGATAAAGGCAACACTGGATGCATTTTGTTCTTGGGACCGCTCGAAAATACTTAAGGCTCGTTGGAACAAGGGAAGTGCATCGATGGAGTTACTTTGGGCATATAAAAGCGTAGCTAGGTTGGAGAGACTTTGGGCAACATCGAGATGGTCAGCTCCAAAAGCACGCTCGCGAATGGCCAACGCTCGCTTGAAGAGGACATAAGCTTCGGCGAGATTGTCGAGATCTTTCAATAACATGGCCTTGTTGTTGAGAATCGTAGCGTAGTCTGGATGATTCGATCCAACTACACGTTCGGTAATGTCTTGAGCTCGTTGGATAAGGGATAGTGCATCGCTGAAATTACCTTGGACTCGATCCACTTCAGCAATATTGATGAAAGAATTGGCTATGTCTGGGTGGTCAGGGTCGAGGTGACTCTCACGAATTGCCAGGGCTTGCTTGAAAAGAGAGATAGATTCGTTATACTTGCCCTGGGCTCGTAACAAATCAGCTAAATTATTGAGATCCATTGCAATCTTCAGATGTCCCGGACCGAGGGATTGCTCATCTATTTTCAATGCCCGTTGGTAGAGAGCTGTTCCTTCTTTGAAATTACCTTGGGCTTGCAAGAGCTGAGCCAAATGATTGAGAATAAGGGCAACGTGTGGATGGTTGGGTCCAAGGGCTCGTTCGCGTATCATCAGCGCCCGTTGGTTGAGAAGTATAGCCTCTGTGATTTTTCCTTGTTGATGTAGGATGCCAGCAAGATTAGCAAGAATCCAGGCTACGATAGGATGGTATAGTCCGAATGCACTCTCGATAATAGTAAGAGCACTCTGCAGAAGAGGGAGTGCTTCGTTGAATTTACCTTGGATCTTTAAGAGATTAGCAATATTGTTAAGGCTCTGGGCAACAGCGGGATCATTCGGTCCATAAGCGCGTTTACAAATTTCTAACGAACGCTTGTTCAAAAGTAATGCGTCAGCAAATTTACCTTGTTCTGTCAAGAGTGTAGCCTGAATATTGAGGCTCGAAGCGACGTCTGGGTGATCTGGTCCAAGGACGCGCTCTTTGATGGGAAGAGCCATTTCTATGAATGGAGCGGAAGCCCGATACTCTCCCACATCCATCATGAACAAACCTATTTTTGTAGCGAGCCTTGCAATAAATAATTCGTCTCCAGGTTTTGTTTGCGCGTTGAGAGCAGCCTGGTACCATTTTTTCATTTCATCCTGTATGCCGGTTGTGCACCAATACGCATACCACTCGTATTCGCGACCATTGTCGAAAGCATACTCGAAGAAAGTTAAATCGGTTAGCGCATCCTTAAGAGCGTTGAGCTGTCCTGACTGCTGCAGCTGGTAGGGATATTCATCAATCTTGCGGTCGAGTGTCGCGTTTTCGAAGTACAGAGCCATAGCTGCATGACGAGTTATTTTTTCCGATCCAGCAAGATATTTCTGCTCGATGACTGGGTAAAACTGACGGTGGAACAATGAGACCCTCGCAACGCCACCAGCCCCCCGACGCCCCAGGAACTGCGTCATTTCCGCGTGAAGCCGCGACCAGAGAATCCACGGCACGCGCGGCGTGGGGAAGCGATAATTCAACTCGCCCTCGTAGAAGGCTCGCACCCTCGTGAAAAATGATTCGTTATGACTGAATAAATCGAGGATCTCGATCTCGGATAAGCCGTTTCTCGCGCAAGCAATGCACCCTAGCGCCAGGCTGGCGAGACCAGCAAAATGATTCATCTCGACACGATCCAGGAGCGCTGCGATCGCCCCGTCGACCGAAGAGGGCAGCACGGTCGCAGAAGGATCGTCGTATGAATTCCAATAGCGGCAGATCTCGAACACCACCTTCAAGAACAGGGGCAGCCCCGTCCTTTCCGTAGTGTTCGTGTCGCTGGCGCGGGCGGACTGTACGAACTTGTCGATGACCTCGCGCCGCTGGTGCCCTTGCAGACCCCGTCCTGCTCGGTCCAGCAAGCCATCAAGCACGATCCCCCCGTCGTGCTCGGACAAGCAGGACAGGTGGTGAATCGACCGGGGATACCGGCGCTCGATGGCATCGAGGAGGTTTGTTGCGTCCAACGCCGCTGACAGCACGACCTTGACCCGCGGTGCAAGCACGGGGGGTAGCCATGCTGCATCTCGTCCAGGGTCGTTCCCGGCCAGCTGGTCGACCGCATCGATGATGAGCAGGACTCGCGTGGCCGGCTGCATCGTACTGAGCATATCACTAAAGATCGCCACGAGCTTGTGGTACTCAGAAGGGACTTCATCGTTGGTACCTGGTATTCCGTTCCATCCACCCGGTATCGGTGTCATTGCTGCTGTCGCTGGCATGCCCTGAATACACTTCAAGGCGCACACCAGCGACCGTATGAGGTCTCGGGAGTTGGACGCAGCCTGGGTCTGGCCGATGAATCGGGGTATGATCGCAACCCCCGGCACCTGGGTCTCCACTACGCCGCCGAGCCGCGCAAATAGCGCCGATTTGCCGGATCCGGGTGCGCCAACGACCCAGTGCGGTGTTTGGTCGTCGCCCTTCATATATGCCACAATGTCCTTGATAATCTCCTCGCGACCGACGAACCCCACGGCGCGTTCCGCCGCAAACTCTCGGTGGGCCTCGTTTTCCTCCTCGACCTCGGTCATTTTGCCGAACTCGGTGACCCGCTGATCGATGATGCGCTTGAACGCGCCGAATATCTTGTCGCCGAGGCCGTCCCTGGCGACCTGTGCCTTGATCGATACTTCGAGAGGTGAGAGATAGTCACCCTCTGCAGGAGGTACTGAGGTCTCAGGATCGACCGGATAAACGTGGTAGTTCACGCCCTTGCCGAGGCACTCCTCAAGGCGCTTTTTCATACCCGCGAGCAAATTTATTCGTTCCCCCTTGCTTTCGACAAAGTCCTTGGAATAATTCTGCGGTACGGGCATCGTGAACTCGCGCACGAAGCACTGCACATGGCTCGCGGCGTCCGGATTGTCGAATACACCCTTGCGTATTTCACGGTGCGTCGCTGAGGCGTAATATTTCACAAGGGCATCGCCCGTGATGCCTGCCTTCTCTGCCGCGCTGAGCAGCGCGCCCCTCAACCGCGCCTCGACGGGTCGCCACGGCTCGAACCCCTGGCCCAGTTTTTCTTTGTCATCGGGCCGGATGTCGTCGTATTGCCATTTCTTGCGGTCACCGCGCCGCGGTAATAACTCAAACATACTGTCCCTACTCCCGTCAGCCGACTTGATGACAGCGTTCTCATCCTCGCGATACCAGAAATCGACCAGTGTCTTGTCCTCGGGCGAGAGGTAGGGTCGCAGCGCCCTGAGTTCGCGCCTCGGTATCTCGGCGGGCGGCGGGCACCAGCCGTAGCGGTCCCCGAGCAGTACGAGGAAGTTCGGCTTGGGGCTGAGCTGTATACAGCGTTCGATCTCTTGCTCGCACAAGGCGACGGTCTTTTGGTCAACGTTGGCCTCCTCGGGGATGCCCCAGCGCAAGTCGATGGCCTGGAATGACCAGCCGAGCAACTGGCAATATTCGTCGAGGCGCTTGAAGGCAGTTTCGTGAAGGTGGTCACGCTCGGCCTTCATATCAGTGAACGTCGAACTCACGAAAATGCGGATGATGCGGCTGCGCTTGACCATTTTATCGGCACGCTCTTCTCGAGGTATGAATGTCGTTGATCCATGATACTTTCGACACGGTTGTTGATTATATCCATGGGTCCATTTATAATGCAATACCGTTTTCTTTCCCTATTACTCGTGCAACATTCACCGGTTTTATCCAGGCAAGAAATGGTTAATCATTCCTATCGTCTATTGTCAGGAAAGAATTGATTGATAGAAATGAATGAATTGGTTCCAATTTACTTCGGATTATTGTTCTCAAATATCGTAATTGATGCTAAAGAAGGAACTTGGAAAATAAAAAGAACTAATCCTTGAAATTATGATTGTTCTTGATCATAGCTTTTTTCCGTTCCTTTACCTGGGAAAGGTACACGGATGCAAGGATGAGCCCGATGCCCGCCCAATTCCACCAAGTCAAGATCTCCCCGAAAAAAAGCACCGAGATGGCGACGCCGGTGACGATGGTGAGATTGCTGATGATTCCCATATGTTCCGGCGTGATTTCCGGGTCGGCATACGCCGTCGTGTGCAGCCAGTAACCAATTCCCGAGATGCCGATGCCGAGCCAGATCAGGAAGACCCATTGCGTCGGATCAAGCACCGCCACCACGACAAAATCGTTCCAACCGAAAGCCAGTTGGACCAGCATCACCGGGAGCGCGCCGACGATCGTGAAGAGCGCGAGGGCGAGCGAGACGTACTCCGGGGGGATGCATTCCGATGCAGACTTGAGCTTGAACGAGAAGCCGGTTGACGCAAGCACCGAGAGGATCGCCAGCAAGTCGCCCAGCAGTAAGGGATTCCCGCTCAAATCCAGGGGAAAGATGATGCACAGCATCCCTATGGTGTTCAAGGCAGCGGCGATCCAGAGGAGGCGAGGTGGTATTTTTTTCATGACGAGGACATCGACCAGGAAAATAGAAACCAGGCCAAATTGCTGCAAGATGGTAACGTGCGACGCCAAGGTCAAGGGAACGGCAAAATAAACGATAAAATTGCACCCGAAATAAAAAACCAATCCGAGCACGAAGAGGCGCTTGAATTCACGCGCAAAAAGGCGCTTGAACTCGGCGAGTTTCCCGCGGCGGATCGTGAACACCGCCAGGAGGGAGAGCACGCCGATCACGCTCCTGAAGAACAAGAAGCCGAATGCATCGAAGGGCGGGAGAAGCTGCTTCGTGAAAATGAAATTCGTGCCGAACACCAGCGAGCTAAATATGATGGCGATGAGCGTGACCCGGCGCATGGTGCGAACGAACCTCGTGCTTCGAGCACGGGAAAGCCGGCGCGGATTAATAAATATCGGAAGTCTTTTCCCCCTCAAAATCACTCGTGACTTCCATGAATCGGCTCCTCGACAAGTTGATCGGAGACCGGCTAGGCCGGGGCCTGGACTTCGCCGTCGATCTCTTCACCCAGCGTGAAGGCGGGTACCACACCTTCCGGATCCCGGGCCTCCTCGCCCTTCCAAACGACACGGTCCTCGCGTTCTGCGAGGGACGGAAGTACAGCCATTCCGATTTCGGCGACATCGACCTCATCATGAAGCGTAGCACGGACGGGGGTACCACCTGGTCGCCCTTGCAGTTGATCTGGGACGCGGGCGAGCTGGCCGTGCAAAATCCTTGCCCGGTCCTGGACCGGTCGACCGGCACGATTTTCCTCCATACCGTGGTCAACCGGCGCGACCAGTACGTGCTCACCAGCGACGATCAAGGCCAAACGTGGTCGGCGCCGCGGCCGATCTCGGTGCGGAAGCCCGGGTGGGCCTTCACGTGGTGCTGTCCAGGCCACGGCATCCAGCTGCGGTCGGGACGGCTGCTGATCCCCGGCGTCTCCAGCACTGACGGGGAGAAGGAGTCGAACGACGCGTACGGGGCCTTTTACTATTTCAGCGACGACCACGGGCAGATGTGGAAGGTTGGCCACGATTTTGGCCAAGGGTGGAACGAGTTCATGGCCGCGGAGCGTGGCGACGGGGCGGTGTATGCAATCCTGCGCCCGAACCGGGGACGCAGCAAACGAATAGGCGGCAAGTCGAACACGTTCTGGTCGGTCAGCACGGACGGGGGCGAGACCTCGTCGGTGCCCGCCGAGCACCTTGGCTTGCCATCCCCGGTCTGCGAGGCGAGCATCGTGCAGTATTCCGCCTCCCCGACCCGCTTGCTGTTTACAAATCCAGCGTTCCCGCGGGACCGATACTTAATGACCCTCAAGGGCTCGGCCGATAACGGCCAGACGTGGCAAGTGCTACGGCGCCTCTACCTGGGTCGATCCGCGTATTCCGACATCGCACTCCTTCACGACAAGACCGTGTGCGTGCTGTTCGAACGCGGGCTGAAACAGTACAGCGACAAGCTCACGTTCGTCAAGATCACGATCGACCCCGCGTGGTCACGTGAATGATGCTAGCTTGGAACGCGTGCGATCAAAATCATCCTAGTTCGCCACCAATGAACCGTAATTCCACGATCATTCCATCCGTGGCAGCATTCTGAATAACCTCTACCGGCTTGATGCTAAATTCATAGCCGACATGGCTCTCAACGATGCGGCCAAGAATATTCAAGGCCTTGCCGATTATTTGTATAAAGAAGGTCTTCTCATTGAGCCGCGTCAAAAGCGCATATTGTGATCCCTTCATCATTTTCCCGATCTGAAGGATCTCGTCGCTGTTCAACACGTATTGAAACGTCGCGGCGAACCGTTCGTACGAATCCTGGATGGGGTCAATAATACGTATGCGATTGCTATCGAATGCAAACATTTTACTGAACCACGTTCTGAAGATGAACTCGCAATTTTCTCGAATACACTTCGTGATCTCAAGTTTTTCATATTTCTTCATGAGCCCCGTGAATTTGCGCAAGAAGCGAGGATACGCTTTGTATTTTCTTTCGCATTCTTTTTTCAAGCTATTTTCCAAAGAGGCTATACTTGGTTGAGCATTCAAATCACGCCCAAGTCGCTCGATCATTTTTATGAAAGGGGATGTTTTCACCATAACCAACACGCATCGAATTTTATCTATTTCTAGGTCATTCCAGTTTCTTTATATCCAGATCGAAACTTTGGCTGCCTTTCTTGACCGGAACCTTTTGCAGCGTCTCGCCACGGGAGCCGGTGACGAGCAAGTCGAACGGCTCGCTTGCCGACACGCGGATCTTGCCCGCGTCGTGGACAAGGTCGGCCACGACGGGCCCGAACCGCAAGTTTTTGATGCCGCTCTTGCCCGGTTGATGCACGCGCCACGAGATGCACCGGCGAGGCGCGTCGATGACGTGGAAGCCGATCACGTTCTCGATGAGCAGCGAGATGGGACCGAGGGCCGACCAGCCGCAAAACTCGTCGCGCACGGGTTCCTTGCTGCCCTTGACCTTGTGCGAGGCGGGCTTCGATTCCGTGGGGGAATATACCTCCCAGATCGTGTGTGGCTCCACGTCATGGTAGGCGTTGACCATTGCCGTCACGACCCCCTCCGCGTTGGCATCGGCGACCTCGTGGTAGCCGTATTGCTCTAGCGCCTTCGTGGCCATGTATGCCGTGGGCAGCCACACGCCACCCCGCCAATACCGGCCCGCCGGGTCGAAATCCGGATCGCACCGCGCGAGCGATGGCCAGGGCACAAGCGTGCCGAACATGTTCGGGTCCGATGCTTTAGCGGCCAACGCGGCTGCTTGGTGCTCGTTGCACGCGCCCGCTAGCATCGGCCAGTATGACGCTATGGTCGGCACTTTTTTCATGATGTTCTTCCCTTGCTTATGCCGGGATCGCAGCCACCATGTCGGTCGACGCGAGATATCGTAATAGATCCCGTCTTGTTCGTCCCAGTAGTACGTGTTCAGCAAATCAACGAGGCCATTGTAGGTCCCTTCGAACTTCGCTGATTTTTCGGCTTGGCCGAGCGCGGCAGCGATCTTGGCGATGAAGCGAGCCGAGAGTGCTTGCTGGGCCAGGAGATCCAGCCAGAAGATGAGATTGAAGCCAATCTGCCCGCGAGGGTTGATTCGGGTCACGTTGACCGCGTTCCTGCCCCTGGGCGTGTTGTCCATGCCGCTCGTGTTCCCCTGCCACGTGTATCCAAGGGGATGGCGGGAGGCCGTTGGCCAGACGCGGACCGCCGGGTTGTATTTCATCCGCTTGGCGTGATCGATGAAGTTAAAATGCTTTTCGAGGTACCTGTGCTCGTCCAGGAACTTGAGCCGCTCCACGTCCCCGGTCATCACGTAATATTGCCACTCGACCCAAGCGAACAAAGGCGGGTTGTCCGCGAAGTGGATCTTGACGGCCGACGGGCGGTGGTCGTGAATGATGTAATAAAACTGATTTAGCGTTTCCACGCCCGGGAATTGCGGGGCGAACTTGCAGTACATGGCCATTAAACAGCTGTCCCAGACCCACGTGGTCCCGGGATTCATTCCCGGGTCGATGTACCGCCGTTGGGGCGTGTCGTTGCGCTCCAGCACGTGCCGCCACGCGATTTCCCATGCCTTCCAATACAGCTCGATCACGCGCGGCTGGGCATCGAGCACGGGCGATGGGAGGAGACTGGTATTCAATGGCTCTTTTACCCGGTAAGGTTCGTATGGATCCCGGGCAAGCTGGTCAGGTGGGTTCATTTCGGTGCATCTCCCCAGTCCGGCACCTTCACGAGCTTTCCACCTTGCAAGGCAGAATCGTGCGCCGCCGCGCCGATCGCCGCGTACCGGGCTGCTTCCCACGCGTTGGTCTTGGGCTGGTGTCCTTCAACGATTGATCGCACGAATTCATCGACCAGGTACGGGTGGGATCCCCCGTGCCCGCTAA
>Ga0315277_10005622_pt1 | contig 16497 bp, 20 predicted proteins | sample YL17G05_15_MG_FD_203695 | JGI IMG/M metagenome (GOLD analysis project Ga0315277, IMG submission 203695) | Sediment microbial communities from Yellowstone Lake, YNP, Wyoming, USA - YL17G05_15 | ecosystem: Environmental > Aquatic > Freshwater > Lake > Sediment | place: USA: Wyoming | collected... | reverse complement strand
GCCGAGATCGGCACGCAGTGCTTGTGCTTCCTCGTGTCCCCTATCAGTATCGCGCAGTGCTTCCCCGGCTTCAGGACCCTGTACGACTCCGCCGCGACCTGGCGCATTGCGGCAAGGAAGGGCTCGAGCTTCAGGCTGCTCAGGTCCCCGGGCACGCGTTCCCCCGTGTACTTGATGATCCCCGCGTACGGCGGGTGGGTCGCCACCAGGTCGATGGAGCCGTCCCTGATCAGGTCCAGGTCCCTCGCGTCTCCCTGGAAGGGGTGTAAGCTCCGCGCGGTAATCGCTCATGATTCGGAGCGCGTTATTCCGCGATGATGTCTAACCTGAGGGTGGGAGTCCCGCCAAATACTTGTCCGGCTCGAGAAAATCGTCAACGGTCGGCACCGCCATGTACTTGGCGGCCAGCAACTGAGCGAGCCGCGCTCGCAACTTGACCAGCAGTCTTCCGTCCGCGGTCAGGAACTTCGCGTCTGCATGTGTCGGAGCCCAGAAGAGATAGTCGATGACCACCTTGGCGTCTCCCAGTTCGATATCCAGAGCTCCTCTCAACGTGTCCTCGAAGTAGGCGTCCTTCCGTGCCGGCACGAGAGGTTTCTCGATCCGGGACCGCGCTGTCCTGATTCTGGCGCTCTCCATTTCGCCGAGCTGCCTGAGGAATTCGATGTCCGCCTCACTCCCTCGTATTCCTCGGAGAAGCTGGCGGGCCCTGTCTGCCACATGACGGCTGAAGTGAGATGCGTCGAACTCCTCCGGCTTCTTCTTCAGCTTGAGGTGGGTGACCAGATCGGAGTATAGCCTGGCTCGTCGGCTCTCGCTCTGTTTGACCTCGTTGGAAACCGTCTCGCTTGTGAACCTCTTGATGTCGTCGCGCGCGAAGATAGTGTTGCAGGCGGAGTAGTCCGGTTCGAGTCGCGGCGGTCCGATGAAGGCCCAAAGTACCGAGCTATCCAGAAATACCTCGTGCAATCAGCATCCCTCAGTCTCCCTTCCTGGCCAAGTATGACAGCTCCTCAATCGCATCCGCCCTGGAGGTTCTCTGTCGTGCGCCTGACATAACACCCTCGATGTCCGCCTCCGTGGGGAGATAGCCCTTCTCCTCGGCTTCATTTCTAAGGGGCTCGAAGAACTCCCGCCTGTAACGGTCTCCCAGCGATGCTGTGTGCAGCATCTTCTCCCGTTCTTCCTCCGCGCGGGGACCGACCATCGTCTCCGCCCCGATCTGGGCGGCGGGCAGCGTCCATACCTTCTCCAGATACGCTTGTGTCGCGTGCGAGAAGAAGTCGTTCCAGGCGCGCAGATCGAAGTCTTGTGCGGCCATGAGCGTGTCATAGCGGATGACGAGTTCCTCGAGTAAAGTCGTGTAGTCCATGACGATCGAGCGCGCCTCTGAATCGGCGATGAAGGGAGCTACGGCCCGATGGAACTTCGTGACGTATGGTCGCGCGTTGTCGGCGTAGTGCGTGCGTCTTCCACGGAGATCGGGGCCTTGGACCAGGCGCTTGCAGAAGGACACGCATTCGAAATTGGTGATGTAGATCTCCCGAAATCTCTCCGGAGCTTCAGTACGGTAGTTGTCCGGCAGATACTGGGCGAGCGGTTGCGAGAAGAATGAGACGAGACCGGCCGCACGGGTCTGCAGCAATCCCATGAGGTTCGCACTCACCCTGTTGGACAAGGAACCGATGCCAGCATCTCGCACCTGGGCGAAGCGCTCGGGTGTCGCCGATTCGCTGAGGACGAACTGGCCGAACTTGAACCAGCATCTGGTGATGGGCAGACCGATCTCTTCCGATAGCCTGAACACGGCCTTGACGAGATGGGTGCGGTCGACCGTCGGCGAGATCCCTCGGCTGTCTCGCAGCGCCCGCGCAAGCGTGAAGAGCGCGAGGTCAATCGCCTCTTCTTCGGTGAATCTTGAAGTAATCATCGTCGGCCATCTCTTCTCGACACGCGGCAGTTCTCCACAACTCACCGTTGTGCATTTAAACAATGCCCTTTGGCCTATTTAAAGCAGGGATGCGGATGCATCCCCTACCGCCATTTCACGCTGTTCTTGAACTCCGACATCTTCTCCCCGTTGGCGGGCTTCCTGAACACGTAGAGGTGCTCATGTGCCAAGAGGTAGAAGTCGTACTTCGTCCCCCGCCACTTCTCCCGTGTAGACTTCATCTTGTGCCCATGCTACTTGACGACCCTGACGCGCCTACCATCACTCCGCCTGCGTCCAGGCCGCGATCGTCCATCGTTTCACCCTCGCCTTCGAGAGGATTTCCTCCAGACGCGGAACCGCCTTCTCCGGGACAACCACCGCGCCTCTGCCTATCCGCCGCCCGCCGACTTCCGCCAAGAACCCGTCGACCCCGTACTCGTACCGCTTCCTGCCCCGACGCTTCGTCGTGGAGTAGCCATCCAGGACGCGATACAGGCGCATCTTCTCCGCGGGCTCGATGCCGGACAGGTCGAAGCTGAAGACCCTGATCGGCCGGAGCTGGAGATCCTGCAGGGAGACCTTCGGAAGACGTCCAGCCAGTGCAATCCCCTCGCGGAGGACCGAGTCGAGGAACTGACGGTCCAGTTTCGCAATCTCGTCCGTCTGGAGGATGAGAGGGGATATATTCACATCGCAGGTGCTCTCAATGTCGTGGATCCTTTCGCGCAGGTCTCGCGTTTTCCCTCTGACGAGGACGAGCAGGTCTATGTCGCTCTCCTCCCGGGCTACCCCTCTGGCGCATGAACCGAAGAGGATGGCCGAGTCGACCGCAGGGTGACGGGCGAGGAGGTCCCTCAGGGCATCGATCGCCCGCTCGATTCTTGGAGGGTTCATCCAATCGCCTCCAGACAGAGCAGTTCGATGGTGCCGAACGCATCCAGCGCGAATCTCAAGTCCTCCTTCGTCCACCTGCCGCCATAGACGAACCTCGACCTGCAGTCCCCCTGCAGATCGTTGAACGCCCGCCAGACCTTGCCGGTCCTCTCTCCGAGTATCAGGGGATTCTTCTCGAGTTCTCGTCGGACGTTCTGATGCTTGCTGATATGCTGCCCCTTCTTGGCGGCGCAGGCATCGATAAGATGGTAAGCCGCGAGGAACAACATCTCCACCCGCCCTTGAGGGGTCACCCCGGGGGAATCCGCCGATTTCTTGAACGCGCTGTACTGCTCCATATGCATCTCGAATGTCGCCATGTCGTAATATAATTGCACGACAAATACTTAAATCCTCTGCCCGGAGTCACCGCCACTTCACGCTGTTCTTGAACTCCGACATCTTCTCTCCAGTGGCGGGCTTCCTGAACACATACAGATGCTCGTGGGCCAGCAGGTAGAAGTCATACTTCGTCCCCCGCCACTTCTCCCTCGTCGACTTCATCTTGTGCTATATCTTGATGATGTCCCCTCGGAGGATTTCAGAACCTGCTGCTCCACTCCCTGGACTAGCTACCCCCGCCGGCAATTCTTAATAAGGAGAGGATGTGATGAGAGGAAGGCTATGGTGAAACCTGGTCAAACCAAGATTGGCGCGCCGCTCTGGCGGCCCCTGGGCGCGAGCGACGCCCGCAAAGCTCAGGCGGTTTCGGCGAACCTCATCGCCAGACTCGATTTCGTGACGGACTGGCGCCTTCAGAAGGCCTACTTCCTCTCCGAGGTATGGTCGATCGAAGAGCGGTTGAAGAGGCTGAGTGCTGTCGACTTCGCGTCCTGGACCCACGGTCCGTGGTCCCTCCATGTTCGAGAGGCGACCGAGGCCCTGGAATCGAAACTGATTGTTTGGCGGGAAGCGCAACCGGCAAGACGCCGCTCGGAAGCTGAATTCCTGAAGGTGCCCGTGCCTGAGGAAGTTCCTGCTATGAGTGATGAGGAATCTGAGTTTCTCGACGTCGTCGCTGCTCAAATCAAGTTCCTCGATGGCGATTCACTAACGAAGGTCGCGAAAGCGACTCCTCCCTATGTTGCCTCGAAAGCACGCCAGCTGATCGATCTTGATGAGTATCTCGAAGCACTCAGGAGGAAACACTCTAGGCTTGCGACGTCGCAGAAAGTCGCCGCATTGATCGCTGAGGCAAAAGCGGAATAGTCGAAACACGAGGAAACGAGGGATGCTTGGATGTCAGCTTACAGGCTAGTTCGGAGGACGTCGTATGCACAGGATGTCGCGAAAGCAATCAGTGCCGACCCTGTCTTTCGAGAGCGAGTCGAGAGGAGGGTTGCCAAGCTCGCTGAGAATCCAAAGCACCACGGCTACCATGCTGGCGGCCTGATACGGTGCAACTGGGTGGCGGGCGTTGGCAACTGGGCGATAGTCTATGAGGTCAGCGACTTCGATCGAACAGTTGTACTTCTGCGGTTTCTGAGTCTGGACGAGCTGTGACCATGGGCGATAAGTTACAGCCTACCGCCACTTCACGCTGTTCTTGAACTCCGACATCTTCTCTCCAGTGGCGGGCTTCCTGAAGATGTACAGGTGCTCATGCGCCAAGAGGTAGAAATCATACTTCGTCCCCCGCCACTTCTCCCTCGTCGATTATGCTGTGCTGGAACCTGATGATACCTTCTCTGAGGAGGGAATCAGCCAGTGAAGGAATTCACAATTCGGACTCATAAAGAATAACGTTAGTCGGAATCCGTCTCCCAGGATGTTCCCGGTAACAGGATCGCGCACGACCATTGCTATCCACTGGTATCCATAGTCAAAATCGCCTTTGTTCCACCAATCGAGAGGAAAGACCTCCACCAGACTCTCCTCAGATCGAACCGAATACAGAGATTCGAAAGGTCCCCCCGGAGATTCAAAGTCGTCCACCAGCAGCAGCAACTCCTGAATCCCTTCGAATGACGGAGGGAAGTCGACTGGGTGAACGCCCCGCTTCAACGATACGGGCAGGTCCACCGTGGCGGCAAGTCCCCCTTTGAAAGTTGTCCGATCATCCTTCGTTCGCTTTGGAAACCAACCGAGCGGCTGGAGTGAAGTTGTGTCGACCACGGTCAGTCGCATCTTCTGACGAAATCCTGTCTTCCTCTTGCCGACCTGTCGCCAGACGAGCAACCTGTCATCCCGCAGCCTCATCGGATAACTGTATATTCCGATGTCGAGGTATGATGGTGAGTTCTTTCCGGCGGGAGTCAAGCGCGTTGGATATGCGTTACCCCCGCAGTTCGTCCACCTCAGCTCAATCCCTCCCGGACCCTTCAAAGGCGGATATTTAGGGACAAACCATGTGGCTGGTCCAGGAACTGTGCCGAGTAACTCGCGGAGTCTTTTGAACTCCGACGGCGGGATAGCGACCTTCGGCCCATCCAGGAATTGAATATATGGGTTGGTCTTCGATTGGCTCACGATTCATCATCGCATGTGGCGGCTTAATAGTGATGTAGGATGGTCTCTGCGTTCTCCGTTGCACCGCGGAGAGTGGATGATTGCCCACTACCGCCACTTCACGCTGTTCCTGAACTCCGACATCTTCTCCCCCGTGGCGGGCTTCCTGAACACATAGAGGTGCTCGTGAGCCAAGAGGTAAAAATCATACTTGGTTCCCCGCCACTTCTCCCTCGTCGACTTCATCTTGTGCTGTATCTTGATTATGTCCTCTCTCAGGATGAAGCCGGCATCCAGGAACTGCTCGAGGACCCTCGCAGAGATCGGCACTCAGTGCTTGTGCTTCCTCGTGTCGCCTATCAAGATGGCGCAGTGCTTCCCCGGCTTCAGGACCCTGTACGACTCGGCCGCGACCTGGCGCATCGCGGTCAGGAAGGGTTCCAGCTTCAGGCTGCTCAGGTCCCCCGGCACCCGTTCCCCCGTGTACTTGATGATCCCCGCGTATGGCGGGTGGGTCGCAACCAGGTCGATGGAGGCGTCCTTGATCAGGTCCAGGTTCCTCGCGTCCCCCTGGAAGAGGTCTATGCTCGGCTTGACGTAGTCCTCGTCGAGGGGGCGGTAGGGGAAGTTCAGGCGGTCGAAGGGCGAGCACTTCTCGTTCGCCACAACCAGCGCTCCGGCGCAGGAATCCTCCTGAGGGATGCCTATCCCCCCCTCCATCCTCTTACTGAAACTCCATCAGTTGAATGCGAATAGCAAGGAAGAAGTCCGTCATCTAGCTGATCCCCTAAATACAAACGGGCATCATGTATCTATCACAATTTCATGGGGAACCAAGTTGGCAGGGCTATCCCACCTGTTCAATTCCAATTCCACGCATACCAGACAACCAGTAGATTGAACGCCATGCTTACAATCAACAGGAACCTATCATAGGCTGAAGGGTATGTGGGTAGTCCAAGGAGATTGAAACCAAAGAAGAATACGGCTACGATGATGTTGGCCCAGCGCATCGCATGATGCGGCAACGTCAAAGACAGGACAACCATGACAACCGGGATTATCATCAAAATTGACATTCCCAGCCACATTGTCTGAGTAATCTCCTTGCCCATGGATTCTGCGTCACCGCTCAATATCCGAAAGACATCCCCATAAGATAGGTCAGCATTGTAGCGGTCCATAATCCTGAGAGTATTATCCTCGCATCTTCCATGAGCCGGTCACACCTCCATTCTGTCAATTCGCTCCAAAGCTATGACCACGTTTCCCTTCTTGTGACCTTTGTCCACATACCGGTGAGCCTCGACAATCTGTTCCAACGGATAACGTCTATCAATGACCGGTTTAATTTTTCCCGCCTCGATAAGTTCTCTGAGGAAGACTAGTTTTTCAGTCGTTTCGGTTGTGAGGGATTTACTAGTCAAATAGGTTCCATTTTTCTTCAGCGCTCGCCGGCAGCGCGATTTGGAAATTTTGCCAACGGCCTCAAAGACCACATCATAGAGCTCTCCGTTCTGGGTGAAATCCTCTTTGGTGTAATCAATCACCTTGTCGGCTCCCAGGGATCTGACCATTTCCAAGTTTGGAGTGCTGCACACCCCTGTGACCTCAGCACCGAAGTTCTTGGCAAGCTGCACCGCGTAGGTACCTAGCGATCCCGAGGCTCCATAGATGAGGACTTTTCGTCCCATTTGGATATTCGCTTTTCTAAGGATGTGTAGCGCCGCCATGCCACCAATAGGAACGGCGGCGGCCTCCCAATGGGAGCAATTGGCGGGTTTCTTGGCAACCACTCCTTTCTTCCATTCCTCAGGCAGACATATGTACTCAGCATAGGCGCCGTTCTTCAATCCAGTCGTAGTTCCAAAGATCTGGTCACCTTTCTTGAACAGTCTTACATCTTCGCCGATTGATGCGACTTCTCCGGATAACTCGTATCCCAGGATGGTTTTTCTCGGTCTTTTGAGACCGAATATTAACCGCAATATAAAAGTGAAGAATTTAGAATCCGGGTGTCTCCCTTTTCGAGCCCACAACACGCCCGCTGATACCGTTGTCGCGTATACCTTGACCAGTATCTCGTTGTCCTTCGGGATGGGTGTTTCCACTTCTTTGAACTGGAGGACTTCAGGCGGTCCGTATTCCTCGTAAACAATCGCCTTCATGAGCGTCTTCCGTGGGATTCCGACGCCTGCATGGTTTAAGTATCTTCGTGATTTTTCTCTCCATGGGTCACCGGTGCCAGCTTTCTCGTGGCGGTCGCCGCGGGCTTCCTCGATGGACGTGGGTGCCGGTGCGGTTGGAGGCGGAGGACGAGCCCGCAATCTAGGCATCGCCAGCAACCGATCACGATCCGAATCGGAGCCGGACGCGAGAATTGGGAATTACGACAGGGGAGGGAATCCTTTTGGAAGACCAATCTTCGACCGTTCCCGGCAATACATGAACGCGTCCTTGCACCACGCGCGCCCCCTGTAGTCCGTTGTGCAGAATCCAATATGGTCCTGCGCGCGGTTCAACCACGGATTGATTCAGGGCTTTGTTATGAGGTTCCACCGTGCGTCGGTCGGCAGATTACCCCGCCCCTGGCATACCCCCCCTACCGCCACTTCACGCTGTTCCTGAACTCCGACATCTTCTCTCCGGTGGCGGTCTTCCTGAACACATACAGATGCTCGTGCCAGAGGAGATGGAAGTCTCTACTCCTGCGTTTCCTGTTTCCCAGCGTCTTCCTCTTCTTCCCTAGGCGGTTCTCCCATCTCTCTTTTCCCTTTCTTCCTCCTTGAGATGAAAACTGCTACCGCCACGAAGACGATGATCACCGCCACGATGGCGAGCCAGAACCACGTCTCCTCGAGGATCGATTTCCCACCAGATGGCGGGCCTGCGCTGGATGTCGGTTCCGCGTTCACCTCGGTCGAGTCGGGTCCTTCCCCGACGCCATTCGATGCTGTGACCCTGTAATAGTATGTCTGTCCGTTAGTCACTCCTGTGTCGGTGTAGGTGAACACGTTGCCCAGGGTTATCAGCAGCGTCTCGCCGCCGCTCGTCGAACCCCTATAGACGGTGTAGTTCGTGATCGGAGAGCCGCCGTCCGAGGTGGGAGCCGTCCAAGTGAGGGTGACTTGACCATCTCCCGCAATCGCCGCGATATTCAAAGGCTCGGAGGGTGTCGTGACGGGTGTCGCATTCACCTCTGTGGAATTCGGTCCCTGTCCGATGCTGTTCACCGCCGCGACGGTGTAGAAGTAGGTGACCCCGTTCGTCAGGCCCGCGTCGGTGTAGGCGAGCACGCCCCCCAGCGTCGCCAGGACCGCCTCTCCTCCAGAGACCGTGCCGCGGTGCAGCGTGTAGTTGGTGACCGACGATGTCCCGTTGGAAACCGGCGGCGACCATGTCAAGCTGACCTGTGCATCGCCCGCCACGGCCACGAGATTGATCGGCGCCGAAGGTGGAGAGGGAACTGCGGGCTGCATCAGCGGGTAATTGTCGACGACGCCCCCCGAACTCGGGCAGACGTAGGGTGTGTCACCGATGCCGTCGCTTCCGGGCTGATCCTGGCCGGGGCCGCTCATCAAGTCCACGCCCGCGTAATCGGACCAGTAGTTCCCGCCGGAAGGATAGCTGTCGTCCCAGAAGTTGACGCCCATTGCCTGGGTCGCCTGCTGAGTGTTGCCCAGGATATTGTTGTGGTGGAAGCGGCTCCCGTCCGCGGCATATATGTTGAATCCGATGTCGTTGTTGGAGACCGTGTTGTATGTGAACTCGTTGCCGGCGGAGGAGTCGGATGAGATGCCCTCACGATTCTCAGTGAAGACGTTCTTGATGATCGAGTTCGTGCGGGATCCGGCGAAGAACATGCCGCTCGAACTGTTCCGGACGCTGTTATCGGTCACCGTGTTGTTGTTCGACCCGCGAGCGAGGAACATGCCCGCCCTGCTGTGATTTGCCAGTGAGTTCCGGAGTATCGTGTTATTCGGAGAGATTCCGAGCAGCACTCCCACCGTGGCATCGCTCATCACCTGATCCCGGACGGTGACTCCCTTGGCATTCGCCAGTATCACCTGCCCGGCGTTCGGCGGAACGGTGCCTCCGATCACGTTCTTCCAGTAATACACCGGCTTGCCATTGACCGTGTTCGAAGTGTCAATCGTGTGCGATGTCCAGTCCCCGAGGTCCAAGCCGTATATAAAAATCCCGTTCCTGACCATCACGTTGTCCCTGAGCGTCCCGCCCGCTGAGGAATCGAAGGCGATCCCAGCATCGCCGTTGGCGGTCAACGTGTTCGCGGTCAGGGTGGTGCCGTCCGCCCTCAGCCAGACACCGGAATCCCCATTCAGCGAGATGTTGTTATGGAGGAATGTGGTATTGGCGGGCACATCGCTGTGGACATAGATTCCTGATAGGGTGTTCTGCGATACGCTGCCATTCGAGACGATGTTGCCGCCAGAATAATCGAGCTGCATCCCGTTTTGAGCGCTCGCCGTGATATCGTTGCCGTCGAACGTGTTGTCATGGCTGTCCCGCAACCAGACCCCGTTCCGCGAGCTGCCCGACACTGAGTTGTTCCCGAAGAAGTTATGATTGGAGAATGAGACATAGATGCCTTCCAGAAGGCTGTCGGAAATCGTGTTGCGAACGAAGGTGTTGTTGTCGGCATCATTGATTTCGATACCCGTGTTCATTCCGGACAGCGTGCAATCTGCGATGGTGTTGTTGTCGGCGTAGCTGACCCAGATGCCCGAGCCCATCAGGGTCAGGTTCGACACGCGAGACTCGTTCGTGTTGGAGAGACTGAGCCACCCACGGGATATCGTGAAATTCTCCATGGTGACTCGTTCCGCCGTGATGCTCAACGACGGGCCAACTCCCCCACCGTCGATTACTGTCGATGCGCGATCCTCGCCCACAAGAGCAAGTTCCTTGTCGATGTTCGTGCCGCTCTCCGAGTAGGTGCCGCTGTACACGTAGACCGTGTCGCCTGAGCTGGCCATCATCACGGCACCACGGATCGTTGTATAGTTACCGGGCCCGACCCCGCCGACGTAGAGTATCGCCCCAGACGCATTCCTCGGCACGATGGCGAGGATGGCAAGAAACCCGGACGTCACGACTAAGGATGCGATGACTATGCCTGCAACCCGATGATCCATCATGATACCCCTCGAATGCTCGTTGGTCCATGGAAATACACCTGCGCGCTTAATGATATCATTGGTACAACCCCAATTCCTGCGACTCGCCCATCAGGATGGTTATCCGTTACCGCCACTTCACGCTGTTCTTGAACTCCGACATCTTCTCCCCGATAGCGGGCTTCCTGAACACATAGAGGTGCTCATGAGCTAGGAGGTAGAAATCATACTTCGTCCCCCGCCATTTCTCCCTCGTCGACTTCATCTTGTGCTGTATCTTGATGATGTCCTCTCTCAGGATGAAGCCGACATCCAAGAACTGCTCCAGCACCCTCGCCGAGATCGGGATGTAGTGCTTGTGCTTCCTCGTGTCCCCTATCAAGACTATGTCAGTTCCTTCCCGCAATGGCTGCAGTACGGTGCGCCCAATGTCGGGGTTCCGCAGTCGGGACAAAAAGGCGATGAAGTTGTCGGCCTTGATGACGGTTGACTCGGCTTTGTCGGCGTCTTGGGGCGCTTGTGTGCAACTACCGGGACGGTGAGTTCCTGGGCCGCGGATGACCTCCTTCGCGCCACGAAAAACACAACCGCCCCGAAGACCAGAACAACAATCACGACCGCGAGCAGAAGCATGAGCAACGGCGACACAGCCGGAGACCCGCTAGATTGGCTACCAGTACCAACAAGAGAATCGTATTGCTGTGATTCGAAGGTCGTAGTCTGGGTGCTAATGTTGTACCAGATTAACAGTGTACTGAATTGAGAAGCGGGAAGCGGAGACGTTAAGACCACTATGGCATCGCTTGGTAGTCGCAACTCATAACGACCGACTTGCTGTCCAAGAGTGTCGGAGTATTGCCATAGATTCCGACCGGACTGGGTAATCTGGCGCAGGTTTGTGTTCGTGTTGCCATCGGCGTACAACTTGGCCGCATCGAGATCGAACTCCAGAATCGTGTAGGAGCCCTCCTCTCGTCTAACCTTGTTGTAGGCAAGTCCCGTCGACCAGAATGTTCCGGTGTCTGTCCAAATCTCAGGGGTGATCGTGCGAATATAGTCATGCTCGACACCGTTCCACTGCAGAGTGACTTGTATCTCATCGTGGTAGAGTATGGGCTCCGGGTAGTCCACCGAGAAGTGAAAGGGCTCACTAGGTGGACTCCAAGTGTTGGTAGAATATCTCGCCGAGACCCGCCAGCAGTAATCTTCGTTGTCAGTCAAGTCATAGTGCGGGGAGAACTGCGCGTCGGAGACTATTTCGTCGACAATTGGAGAATTGAAAGACGAACTGACATCAATTTGAATCCGGTACTCATCAGCATTCTGCATCGCGGTCCAGTAGAATTCCGGACGCAGGGAGGACACAGTTGAACCATCTGTCGGGCTCAGCAAGGATGGAGATTCCGTGGTTAGCACTTTGAAGTACCAGGCACCAGTCCTTTCAAAATGATCTTGCATCTCTGGCGGAATATCGTCGAAGTACCTCTGCCGCCAACTGGTGAACCCAGTAGAATCCACCGCTCCTACGTCCCAATACCATTTCTTCGCATCGAGCTGATCGGGGACATCGAGCCACGTATCGGATGTTGAGTATTCGTAGGCAATCTGAGCCGTGTAGTAACGCGATCGACAGGGGTCGGAAACGGGACCTACGCATATCTGCGTTTCCTCCCACCCCAGCGCAACTTTGTAGCCTATGGCATCAACGACGCTGGTCCACTCAACCCTGGGTGTGCCGTCTTTTGTGGTTGAATCATTGAGGGGCGTGATATAGTCAGGCGGAGTAAGTCCCGCCACAGGGCGGATGTTCTGCATTGCCGCAGCGAATAGCAGCAGGCTAGCCATCATCATCAACGCCGACCGAAGCCCGATTCCACATTGGCGCATATCTCGACCCCAAACATGACTCCATTCCCTTCATGATATGTAAGGATATCGACGCGACTGACCTTGCCGTAATCCACTCTCGTTCTCGAAGTCATGCAATGCTCAGGTCCCCGGGCACCCGTTCCCCCGTGTACTTGATGATCCCCGCGTATGGCGGGTGTGTAGCCACCATGTCGATGGAGTCGTCCTTGATCAGGTCCAGGTTCCTCGCGTCTCCCTGGAAGAGGTCTATGCCCGGCCTGACGTAGTCCTCGTCGAGGGGGCGGTAGGGGAAGTTCAGGCGGTCGAAGGAGACCATGAGCGCGTCTCGGTTGACATCGACGCCGATGCAGTTGCGGCCGAGGAGCTTGCACTCGACGAGGGTGGTGCTGGAGCCGGCCATCTGGTCCAGGACGACGTCGCCCGGCCTCGTGTAGCGGAGGATCAGGTTGCGGGGGATGTAGGGGGACCAGTTGCCGCGGTAGTTGCCGACGTGCGTGGCCCAGTCGCCGCGGTCGGGGAAGGACCAGACGGTGGTGGACTCGGGGCTGTCGAGTTTAGCGAAGCTAAACCGTTCTGGTTCTCCCTCGTTTGTCTGAGTCCACACAGACTATCGATCTCTATTTGAATTCACCAGTTGCCTAATAACCGATTCTCCACGATAGTCTCCGGACGACGTGATCAAGTATGGTGCCTTTGCCTGAGGACTCTTGATGACCACCAACCTCTTACTGAATTTTCTCTCACATTCCCTTACCAGCTCATTTTTATTTCCGTTCCCCACTACCAGATACACCACAGTTCCCATCTTTACTCCTCCCGAGGCCTTGCCGAGCGATTTCTGCAAGAACATAAACCAACTTATTTCCCCCAAGTTGCCCATCCATATAGCATTTTGGACTTCGAATTCACCTTCTTCCATCTCTTCTCGATCTCTATCTTAATCTCATCTAGCGACTGCAGGACGTGAGTCATCTCTTGGTGCATCCATGCGAAAGGACCACCCTTTGTGTCTTTAGGACTCCTATCTTCCTTTGGCGCAAAGATAAAGGTCCGTATTCCCCGTCCTTGGGCATACGAGACTTCTGTCCTCACGCCTTCCGAAGGTTGGGCCCTTGATTTCGTCCGGCGCCAGTATGGTCGATAGGCAATCACGAAGTCGGCCTTTTCAACCAGCCTGTAGTCCCGAAGGCGAATATGACTCTTGATTGTCTCTCTGAGATTTGACAAATCCTTGTAGGTCTGAGGATTGATTCTTGACTCTTCTCTCGGAATAATCGGAGAGAGATCTTGGGAGATCATCATTGGAAGGCTGGTTTCAGACGTGGTGATGCGCCCAGGATCCTTCAAACAAACGTCTAAACACCAAGGCCGATATCGAGTATTGTCATCGCCGACTAACAGCTCGTCTATTCGCACAGGATCAAACAAGGTCACCCAGTTAGAGAACATAGCACGAAAGCTCCCAAGTTCTGCTTCGGGGACTGTTGGTTTTACCTTATTAGTTCGATGCATAGAGATAGGGAAAGAAGCGTATACCTTAGGCAGGTCTCGTCTGAACAAGAGGTTGTACAGCGTCGAGACAGGATGCTTCACGGCTACCACGAAGTGTTCGACCTCGAGTTCGTTTGCCAGAAAATCGCCTATCATGATTTCCGCTGTGCGCCATGCGATCGCATCTGACAGACGCACCTTGCTCTTAGTGTCCCATTCCTTTTCGCGCTCAGCCACTCTTCTTGAGATATCATAGGCATCGTCAATCAGAGTGACAATCACGTCCGGCTTGAATGAGCGGAGAAGTTTCAATTCACAACAGCAGAAGAACTCACTGCTTCTGAAAAAGATGCCATGAAGTGATAGGAACACATGGCGGGGTTGCGACTTCTTCAAAACACTAAGGATGTCCTTCTTAAAAACCGTAGACCACAGTTTCCTTCTTTCGTCTGGGAACATCCCAAAAAACGGCTCAAGGCTCGTCCAGTCGGACTCATTCTCCATTAGGCTATCTTGATCAAACACCGCAATCTCCTTTTCTGATACTTCATCGCTTGGCTTCAATGGGGGGTCGCGATTTTTCAACGCATGATCACGCAGAGCCGTCAGCACCTGGGTCTTGTTTGTGCCTGTAGTGCCCAAGAAAAGTACCCGCACCTCTGATCCTCCTGGATTATTCGAGGAAAGAGGATAGCCGTATTTATTGTTTTTCCCTAGGTTTTCCACTTTTATCCCGAAATCTTTGTCTCTCACGACGAATACTTCGTCAGCGAAGCACTTAAGGAGAATTGGAGGGGAGATGAAAGTGCTCTGAAATTTGATTCCGCAAACTGAATATTCTAGAGAAGCCGCCTGGCCGATTAGGGCAGCCATAGGATCATGGCGTCCACGGGTACACTGACGAAAAATGGCTACCCGAAACAAGGGCGCAATCGATTGGCCAAGTGGGACAATACTCCAGATACTGCCTGCTCGCTCATGCTAATAGCTTCAATTGAATAATACTGTGAGCATCGCATCTCAGGCTTCTTGAAACTTCTTAAGGCGGTATTTCAGCGCATCCATGGCGGGAAGCAGATAATCCTTTGAAGGCAGATTAGGTAACCTCTTTCCTTCCCAATCCAACACACAGTTCGCAGCCGCGCTCTTTCGAAATTCCTCATCATCGGCCACCATGACGCGGAAGTCCTCGTCCGGGGTCCAGGCGTACTCGTCGAAGAGCGTGTGGTGGTTCCTGCAAAGGAGCATCCCGTTTCGCACATCTCCCGTTCTTCCTCGATCTTCGGCAAGAATTACGTGAGCGGCGTCAAGGCCTTGGCCAGTCACCCCATCAGCGCTACTTCTTGGCGGCCTCTTTCATTGCATCGATGATTTCTTGGAGGTTCTTATCATCATCGACCCAAACCTCAAAGCACGGGCTACCATAGAAACTCTGAACAGCTTGGCTTGGTTCGCTGACGGAGTGCGCCTTTATCATCGATCTTCCTTGCTCAATTGGCAGCGTGATAATGATCCGCAGCTTCTTTCTTCTCATGGTCAAGTAGGCGAAGTTCCTCCTCTTCCTGAATGAGATATAATATTTCTGCGGATTCACCGCGATCTCCGGATCGTAGCTCCTGATGTCCTCTCTCAGTTTCGTATAGGCTCGCACAACCTTCTCCTCAGTATTCCTTGTATGGAAATCCTCAGTGTATCTTCCTTCTTCGACCTGACTAGCTGGAGCGAGGGCAATCTCACCAAATCCGGGATCCATGAATAATATGGTGTCCGTTTTTGTGGTGTATTCCTTGACGATCTCCTTCGTGACCATCTTGTCCCAAGTGTCCTGGTACGTTTTGAATATCTCTTCGAGCTCCGGCTTATCGTCGTCAAGTATCAGTAAGATTTTTTGACTGTCTTCAAGGATGTCCCTGAGAACTTTGTGGAGATCTTTCTTGTCTAGATATGACCTGAACTCCTCCTCGACATCGCGATTAGACGTAATGCAGGAAAAGAGGTTCTCAACAAGGTCGGTTCTACTGTTCTTATTTTGGAAAAAACCGAAGAACTTCGTTATCTGCTTGAAGATGTGATGGTAAAAATCATGACTCGCGAGTTCCACTTCGACGAGATAGAAATCGACGTAATCTTTCTTTGCGAAGTCAAAGAGGAAACCGTCCGGGATTGATGAACCAAGTGTCTTTGACTCTATTTGCTTCTTGAGGTCCAGATAGATTGTTTTGGGACCGAAAAGAGTCTTGGAATTCTTCTTGACCAACTCTTCAAACGTGGCTTCATCGCGAAAAGAGGTCTCAGAAAACCTCTTGCCGTTCATGAAGATTGCAGATCTCAACGAGTCTTGCCTCCAGGAAGGAAATGGCGCATCCTGATAATATCCTTTCCGTGATCGAATCTCTGTACTCCTCGCTGGATTCCCGCCATGTGATCCGGAGAGAGGAACGGATAGCAGGAGGCTACGGCAATAGACACCTACTCGCTGCTGTCACCACTTCACGCTGTTCTTGAACTCCGACAACTTCTCTCCAGTGGCGGGTTTCCTGAACACATAGAGGTGTTCATGCGCCAGGAGGTAGAAATCGTACTTGGTCCCCCGCCATTTCTCCCTCGTGCTCTTCATCTTGTGCTGTATCTTGATTATGTCCTCTCTCAGGATGAACCCTACATCCAGGAACTGCTCCAGCACCC
>Ga0315277_10005621_pt1 | contig 16498 bp, 18 predicted proteins | sample YL17G05_15_MG_FD_203695 | JGI IMG/M metagenome (GOLD analysis project Ga0315277, IMG submission 203695) | Sediment microbial communities from Yellowstone Lake, YNP, Wyoming, USA - YL17G05_15 | ecosystem: Environmental > Aquatic > Freshwater > Lake > Sediment | place: USA: Wyoming | collected... | reverse complement strand
ATTTTATCATCAAATACGAGTAGTGTCTTAGATATCTGTTCAAAGTGTATCAAAAAAATCCCGCGAAAGTTGAATTGTTAGACGGCCTCTCAAATGACAAAAAAAGAAAAAAAAAGACTAGTTTTGGATATTTTTTAACATTAGTACATATGGTCCTATCATAAACGCATTTCTTACCTCGACAATATCAGGTAAAATAAGCCTATAGATCGTTACCCGAATGGTAACCTTTCCCAATCCAACTGCTGCTCCTGGTGGAAACATGGGTGTTTTAATCGTTGCACTATCAGATGAAATAGTTCCCTCGGTTAACATACCAGTAATCATATATGGTCCTCTTATGCCAATCCGCCAATCATGACCTTTGGCGTCCTCAACAGTTGCAGTAACACCTAATCCTCCATGTATCCCCATGATTTTTGGTGCTGCCATTGCTGTTGTCACGAAACAGGTGCTTACTAACACAAAGAGTGATAGACATAATATTATTTTTTTCATTTTTCTAAAACCTCCATCAAAAGAAAACAAATAAGAGTATTAAAAATTTGCCTTATTTTATATGTGCATTTGTCGATAATTTAATAAAAATTTTTTATTTAACAATGATAAAGAAAAAGAAGCAAAATAAGGATTCTCAATATCCGTATACGTGTCGTAGTAGTGGAAACGCATTGGGGAAACGCTGGAATAACCGTTCAAACCATAAATTATCAAATGAAGTTGTTTTTGCTTTGCCTTGACTATCCGTTTTAATTAACCACACATCAGAAACACTATCTTTAGGGTATGTAGTACCTGTGATGATATATCCACCGTCACCAGTGAGATCAACTGATCTACCTGCGCCCCCATATTTTCCATCGTAGGTTCTGTTCCATTGCTCTTCACCAGAGGCATCTATTTTGAGCATCCATGCACCAGCTGTATTTCCTAAGATGATATATCCTCCATCAGTGGTTTGATAGATTTGAAAACCATAATTGTCGTCTTGTATTTCACCATATGTTTTATTCCATTGCTCATCCCCATATTGATTTGTTTTGATGACCCAGATGTTACTATGGTTGGTTTCATCATTCTCTCCTGCTCCAAGGATAATGTATCCGCCATCAGAGCTGAGGTCAACTGCATTTCCTCCTGCATAAGTAGGAGGTTGTGTTCCTTTGTAGGTTCTATTCCATTGTTCATTCCCTACTCCATCAGTCTTAATCAACCAAAACCGATACCCATGATAGTTGGGCGAAGCAGCACACCCTGCAACAATATAACCGCCATCATTCGTCTGTCGTACTGATTCACCAAGTTCGTGATATTCTCCAAATGTCCGATTCCATTGTTCATGACCCAAGCTATCTATTTTGATCAACCCTATATGCCAACCGGTATCCTCATAGGGACAGACACTCCCAACGATGATATATCCACCATCCGTGGTCTGCTGGATTTCTGAACCATAATCATTAAATTCTCTGCCAAAGGTTGTATTCCATTCTTCCATACCAGTCTCATCCAATTTAAGCACCCAGACATTCGAGGCATTAACCTTACCACCAAACACACCAAACGAAAAGGTTCTTGCCGTGATAATATACCCGTTGTCATCCGTTTGCTTCACATCAGGACGACAATCCCAATGTGATCCACCAAAGGTTCTATCCCATATTTTGTTCCCATCCCTATCAGTTTTAATCACCCATACATCGCCCATCTCAACATCAAAAGAATGGGTTTCTGCTGCTAAGATATATCCACCCTCCGTCGTCTGCTCAACAGAATACCCGTAATCGGGGTATGTTCCTCCAAAGGTTTTCATCCAACCTCTGGAGGTTGGCAACGGAATTGGTGGCGCATCAAAAAACCGATGATCTGCTTGTTGTTCATCTCTCTTGAATGGTGTTAAGGCAAGAGTGGTTGTACTTAATATCAACAGCAGACAAACAAATATGTTGACTATTATTTTTTTCATACTCTCTTCCCCCATGTAATGATAATACATATCAATTATTTATTTTTAATCCATCATCTTTAATAACATATCTTTAGAATCAGAAGCATAGACACGGTTTTGACACAAAAATGAGAAAAAGAAAAAATAGTCCAGTTAAAGGATTAAACGTATTCAATAAGTTCTTGTATACGAGGATTCTTTAGTCCCTGCTTTCGCATTGGAACAAGAGTTTCAAGGAGTATATACTCTCCAATATGTTTTTCGAGTCTTTTAAACGCTATTCCACAAAAATTTTTTGCATTAACAAGATTCAAAGCAAAAAAAGTAACAACTACATCATAATTTCCATGTGTAAAAAGGATATTCTCAACTTTCACAGAATTAGGGGCATAAGCATCGATTTTTTCAAGAATCATTTCTTTCTTTAAAACTTCATCAAAGGGGATTAGGCTTTTTTTTATTAACAAGACAAAATGCTTTAAGCCTCCTAACTCTCCATCTGTTATAGGAGGATAGCCCCAAATCACTTTATTTCTTTCAAGATTCTTAATAATCCTACTTACTTTCTGAATGGAAAAACCACAGCACTTTGCTATCTTATCAATACTATCTATTGAATTTTGTTCTAAAGCATCTATTACTTTTTGTTCATCAAGGCGAATTTTATTATTACTTGATTTTGCCATTCTTCTTTTACCTCCACTCTGATATTTTATATCAATAAGTTCCTATAAAAACATATCCTTGAATCAGAAGCATTGACACGGTTTTACCATATGGTTTTTATGCGAATCAAATAAAAAAAAAAGAAAAAAAAAGATGTGGTTACGGAGTAACTGGTGTTGGTTCAACCCAGTCGGGTGCATAACAAGTCATCGTTGGATCTCCATAGGTAACTTTGGTGTTGGTCAGTCCACCTTGGCTGAACTGGAATAACGTTGATCGGCCGTAGAGAGTTGTCGGATCAAGGGTGGTATAATCACGGTCAAAGAGCCATTGATATCGGGATTCAGACACGCCGAAACAATCACCTTCTACCAATACATCATGGAATATCCATGAGTTATGAAGATCATCTTGAACACCATACGTTGACCCTGCAGCACCATACCAGAGTACGGATCCATGCGAGAGATACACCATAGGTCCCCAGTGTGCACCAGTGGTACAAGAGCTCCAACAATCGATCTCACTATGAAGATTCTCAAAGAGTTGATCAACCCATTTGAAATGGATGATATCGTACAGATTTGGCTCTTGAGAATTATAGCCTGAGCCTCCGGCCCAGCGAGCATCTTTGGTTTGTTTATCGTCATATCCGCTGTATCCTCTCCATGCATCCCACCAGTCGAAATCTTTCAGATACTCATGTTGGAGTGTCGCAAGTGGGAATTGTTCTTGAATGTTCTTATATTGAGCGGAAATCCCTGAGCCTCCTGTTCCATGACCCGAATAATAGGAAAATGCTGCACCAGCGTTATAGCGTTCAAGGAGATTATCCCAGAGCGTGTGACCTTCGAAAAATCGACCGCGAGATGAGAAAGATTCCTTGATGTCCCTTGTTGCCAAATTGAGATATTCGTTTCCATCATTTGCCTTCCATGAGTATCCATCAGGGTAATTCATCATCTGGGAGGTGATGACATCCCGACCGGGATTGGCATAGATGACCGCGGGATAGAGGAGCGATCGACAGATAACATCTGATGAAAACGCAGGTGTTTCCACGGGGATATGACCTGCGAATGATTCGTTCCCAACCATCGCTCTACAGGCAACATGTCGGATGTCAGTATCTATAGGTGACACGAAGAGAAATGCTTCCTTCCCCTCCAGATCAAGGTTATAGCCTTGCACCAATCTCTGCATATCTCCGGTAACTGCGCTATACCATCTCAATCGGAGATCAAAACCAGGCTTTGCCATTTCTCCATTGAAAACACCTTTGATGAATTCGACGAAATCAAATGGATGGTCCATCGCCGGCAAGTGACCAAGGGAGCGACATCCGTGATAGAAATCCCCTGCATATTCTTCCCAAGATGCTATTTTATCAATGGTGTTGTATGCCTCTGCTGCTTCACCAATGTTCAGCAGAGGTGCAGTATGATATGCTGAGGCCATTGCCGCAGGGGCGAAATATCCATCTCCTGTTCCTAATGATACGACGGTAATGAAGTTCTCAGTTGCATCATTGACTTTTATCGCGTCATAAACCTTTTGTAAGGTGTCATAGGTTATTGTTGCGTCAGGTGATGCACTACTTACGCTGTTGATATTGACAAAGATGATGTTGCTTGCACCAAGTTTTGATATTGCATTGGATGTTTCAGAAGGAACAGCATCTTCCGTCACATAGAGCAATGGTGCATGATTCATTGAGGCGATAACTGCAGCATTTGAAGCGGACATTGCTGCGTCGATTCGTTTCTGATTATATACGCGCTTCTCTGCGGTGATATGATAGGTACCTGAAAAACCAATATCTTCGCCTTGTTCATCGACATAGGGGACAACAATGGCAGTCCACCTCCCTTTCATTGCATTGTGAACCTCTACGGAGTATTCTGAGTGAGGTTGAATGACCCATCTCCTGAACTCTTCTTGATCATGCTCCCAATGTCCACCATTCCATTGATGGATTGGGTTGATTTCTCCACCATTGTAATGGGGGAGACTTGGTCGTCGGACATTCCCTTGAGGGTCTATGAGATAGACAATGAGATTCGAGGGAGAGTCAGTGGTGATATGAACCTGTATGCTTGTTTGGGTATTATCTACGGGGATGCTGTATCGGTCACATTCATAAAGGATGATTTCAAGAGTATCAAGACCTGCCATGTCAGTGACATAGGGGAACCAGATTCCTGGTAACGAAATGGGGCAAAAGGTATCGCTATCTTCTCCATTGCTGTCATAGGGATATGGCCACCAGTCTTCCATGAGCCCTTCATATCGTGGTGTGATAATTCCTGTGTCACCTGCGAAATTCGCTCCCGTCCCTCGCAGATGTATCGCTCCGTATTGTTTCCCAATGAACATTTGTTTTGCTGAAGTACCGCCGATGTCTTTGAGAGCATCTGGACCAACACTGGTAAGGGATGGTAAAGAATTGAGTGTTTCATCGGTATCAGCAACGGTGATAATTTCATCTTCGAAGTCGCTTCCATCCACCGTCACAACGATGGTATCTGACGTAGCCCATCTGCTTGTTGCGATATCCGCGGCTGCTTTGATAGGTTCGTTCGGAAGAGTAATTTCCTCTGCTGTCAGTCCATGTCGACTCAGATAGGTGTTCCAATCGTCAAGGAGATACTGCGTCGTCTGATCAACTGTCGTAAACCATGTTGAAATAAAATCCACGCCTTGATAGACAATAGGTGAGAGATATCGTTGTCCGTCTTCCAGATAGTTTGAGGCGGGAACTGCCGCTAAATAGCTATACTCATCTTTATTGGAATTAGGGTCATCGTTGAGGTTGTATGTTTGAGCTATGGGTATAATGCTTGGTTGTGCCAATGGTACCACAGGTGCTTCTACGGTTCCGCCAAGTAAAACGTCTACAGTGTATGCTCCTGATCCATAGAAGAAGTAATCCTCCGGAAATTTCGTTGTATCCCAACCAGGGAAGATGTCAAGTTTTATCTTCCATGTTCCTGACATATCTGCAGGATAGACCAATGTATCGTCACCGTAATATTTTGCCGCGTGGACCAATGCGCCAGTCGGATTATAGAGAGTGATATCGTAATCTGATTTTTCAATAATCTCAAGAGTGATGGTAATTCCTTGCCCAGATGACGCGTGGAAACTGTACCAATCTTCTGTATCGGTGTTGCTCATATATCCCGTGTAGGAACCCGGTGTTATCGATGTTGCACTGGCGATGCTATTTCCTGCATCCCCGCCCGTATTTGCATCATTTTGTCCTGAAAGTGTAACCATGAACGTATAATCTCCTATCAACGCACCTGATTCAGCAAAGATTCGAACAAAATAAGCCCCCGTTATATCAGCGGTGTAGCTTTGACCAACAGCAGTCCCTTTTGAATTTGAAAGCTCGATTTTAAATGATTCAGTCGAGGTTATAGACGCTTGTATGTGTTGTCCTGCACACACAGAAAAGACAAACCAATCCTCTTCATCTCCATTGTCTGGATCTAATGTTCCTTGTCGGCCTCTACCAGGAACGGTTTGATCAACGGGTTCTCCAACATATACGGGAAGAGATGATCCAATTTTATTTTTCGCATCTATGTTATAACCGATATCATTTTGTTCACCAGCGAATTCGACCGATTCTGTTGGATAGTAGTTGGTATCAGATCGTATGGCTGGAAAGATGTCAACATCTTTGAAAATATTTTGAAGTTGTAATTCTCCAGTCTCCTCGGTCATCGTTTCAGTATGTGGCATGATACTGGCAGAAAACGATGGCGTTAACATCATGATACTTATTAACACGATTATACTTACAACAGCCTTACTTCTATTTTCTATTTTCATTTTTTTCGCTCTCCCAAAAATTCCTGAATAATTATATGAGCTAATCGTATAAAAGTTTATTGATAGTCGTTTTAAACGGTTGAAAATCTTTTTTTTATTATTACGAGGGGGTTTTCAAAACAATAGTATCTTAAAAACATATCCTTGAATCAAAAGCATTGACACGGTTTTAACACATGGTTTTTGTGCTCATCGTTTAAAGAGAGATTTTTACACGCAACCATAGTCATGCCGAAGGAATAGATACAAATCTACTACACAAGACTCATAGATAAAAAGTAAATTTACACATCATACTCCGTCAATAATATTTTTTCAGATTGACACAGTTAAAGTCAAATGTCACACTCGATGCTTTCATAATCTATCCTCAAACACTCATCGTCTTTACCAGATGAATATTAAAACATCAACCCGATTCACCAGACCACAATACAATGAAACACCAACGACTCATCCTTGGCGGTATCCTTCTTCTTTTGTTAGTCTTTCTCATGCTGTACTACAGCCTAGACCATAACAACCACGATCCAGACAACCAATATATCGTCGACCATTGGGAAGAATTCACCACAACCAAGGTAGTGTTGGACGCGGTGGTACATGACGTCGATACCACAAACAACACCCTGTTAATTGAAATCAGCCCGTACCCTCAGGGAGTCATCCAAGTCAACACCACCAAACCTTTGACCAACGCACAACCCGGTGACTCTGTAGAAATCTATGGAACGTTCACTGGGAAAAACCAGATGACCGCGGAAACACTCATCATCACTGAACAATGGAAAAACAATCTGATCTATCTTCGCAGCCTGCCCGCCATCCCCTTCGTCTTAATCTTATTTTTTAGGACCTACCGGTTCAACCGAGACACCTATCGTTTTGAACGGAGGCAGAAACATGGCTGATTGGCTGACCCACGCCCTGATCGGATGGATTACCGGGAAAACCACCAAGCAGGACATCGCCTTGATCGTCGTCGGCACCCTCATCCCGGACCTAACCAAGATAAACCTTGGAGTCGTCTGGCTAGGCTTGCAGAATTATCATCTCTTTGAACCACTCCATACCCCCGTTGGTGCGTGTCTAATCGCAGGGGTCATCGCGTTATTCTTCGCGGAACCAAAAAAAGCAATCATCCCCCTTGGAATCGGTGTGCTGACGCATTTCATCCTGGATTTCTTCCTGATTCACGTGCACGTAGGCATACCATTGTTGTTCCCCTTCAGCTGGGAAGGCTGGCAAATCTATCTGTACAGATCCGATGACTATCTGGTCACCGTGATCGCGATTCTGGTTGCACTTATTGTTTATGGGATATATTGGGTAACTTCACGAAGAAAGAAACAAAGATCGAGCTCATAAAATTCAACATCTACACATATTCAGACTTCGTCGTTACATTTCTTCCCTGTAATCTCTAAATTTTTTTTATCATTTGATTTGCATAAAAGTATATGTCAAAATCCGTGTCAATGCTTTTAGTTCCAAGGATGTGACTAAAAGGAAGACTCAATCTACGGTAGCGCTTTTACAATTTAACTCGTTTAAAATAGTGATTTTTTTCAAAGAATCCAAAACCATTTTTCTGAGGATAAGTTTCCGTCTCAGGAACTGATGGTTCTTGTCTGAGTTCTACGGCACAGATATCCAATATACCCTTTTGCGCCAGCTCCATAATCAATTGATCAAAGGGATCGTTGTTGTTTAAACCCTGTTGATTTTTCCTTTTCATCCTCATCATCTCCTTCTCCATCTCTCATCTCATGACATGATATGTTTTATCATGGAATGAATTTGTCAATATTGATATTTAAAGTTACTCTGTCAGAATATCAAAACGACGAAAACAAACACCCACCCTTATACCATAGATGAATGAATGTCGAGGTTGATGTAAAATGATTATGAAAGAAGTTTAATCAGTGTATAAGCCTCAGCAACGTTGATTATTTTCGGCTCAATAGCCATGGATAAGGGAATAGTAACGAACCTATTATTTTTCATACTTACACACACGTCGGTATGACCACTGCGTAACACCTCGACCGCGTAATGTCCTAGTTGTGATGCCAGAATTCTATCGACAGCGGTTGGATCACCGCCCCGCTGGATATGACCCAGAACCGTAACCCTCGTCTCAAACCCAGTCTTTTTGGTTATAACACCGGCGATATCATGAGCGTTAGCGCTTCCCTCTGCCACAATGATAATCCAACTAGATTTTCCTTCTGCGTTTCCCTGAGTGATTTCTTTACACATCGTCTCAATGTCTGATGTTTTTTCAGGTAGTAACACTTCTTCACATCCGCCAGCTAACGCAACCTGCAGCGCGATATACCCACTCTCACGTCCCATCACCTCAACGACGAAAATCCGTTCCAAACTTGTTGCCGTATCCCGTATTTTATCAACCGCATCTAACGCGACGTTCACCGCGGTATCAGCACCAATCGCGACATCAACATCCGTGATATCATTATCAATCGTCGCCGGGACACCAACGACAGCGACACTACTAAGACTGGCAAGGCAATGAGCGCCTCTCAACGAACCATTCCCACCAATAACAACTAAGCCTTCAATCCCCGCATCATGGATATTTTTCAGGGCTTGTTGTTGTCCGTTATCTGTGAGAAACCGCTGTGAGCGAGATGTCTTCAGAATCGTTCCCCCTGCATTGATAATCCCCGAGACAGAACGTCGATCCAACGGAATAAAATTGCCATCAATCAGCCCATCGTACCCTTTCAACACACCAACGACTTCAATGTTATAACGAAACGCGGTTCGTACGACAGACCGTATCGCAGCATTGACTCCAGCACAATCTCGGGTGAGAATCGCTATTTTTTTCATCATCCCCCCCAATAGAGAGTACCTATTAAATCTTTTAAATGACAACATACTGTCTTAATAACATCGTTGGATCTTGATCCGATGACCCCAAAAAGAACCTGTTTATTAAAAAAGGAAAAAAGAACAAGTGTTATTTAACTCCGAAGGCGATTGATCCCAAAACCATTCCCGATGAGGTCTCCGTTGTAGTATCAACAGTTAATTCTATATTCGTTGTACCGAAGCCACGGATAGGGAATATTACCAATTGCGTTTTTCCTGCTTTAAGATCTAAAGTTCCTACATTATCTTTGAAACCTGGGAAAATCATACGACCATCAAGAGCAAGTGTCATATCTGCATTATTGAGGTCTGTCGTCCCGATATTTTTTATAATTGCGTGAATACCCCATCCACCTTTTATCTTTATTTCAATTTGTGATGTAAGCGTATTGATATGTTTTTCAGCCGCTGGTTGAGCAATAGAACTTCCCACCGGAAGAATGGTTACAATCAACAGCCCTACGATTAATATCCCTACTACTTTCTTCATCATAGTATTGCCTCAAGAAAGAAAACACAAAAACACCACATAAGGGTTTTTCCCTCAATATTGTACAAAAAGAAGAAAATTTGATAATTATTTAGAAATCGTCCAACTTTTGTTAAAATTATTATTTCTTTTTTCTTCCTTAAAAACATATCCTCATGGCAGGAGCATTGACACGGTTTTAACTCATTTTTGATCTTGTTCGATTTCGAATACTTCTTTTTTCGGGTCAATGATGTGATGATTCCTACGATACCTGCAACGATACAGATTAAGGCTATTATGCGGAACATGAGAAAAACCCATTGTGAATAGTCCATGGAAGTAACAAACGCTTCAACCCATAATGCGACGATAAAAAGAATGATTCCTATTCCTATGAATATCATTCCAAATATCATATCATTTCGATTATACATGCGTTCAACTCAGATTGTCTCTTTTATTTGTATAGCATCATTTTTTAGTTGTTCCGTTACTATTGATTGTGGAGAATGTAATTGAGTGATTACTACTGGTTGACTCTGTATAACGGCAGGTATTTTCCTAATACCTGCACCCCTAACAGAAAGGATACGACCAGCAAGGATGGAGCTTATCCCAAAGAACATAAACCAAACTGGAGCATCTCAACTTGAAAATCGGCTAATGATAGACCTTCCTATAAAAAAGAAAATTGTTCCTACGACAATTAAAATAAATCCAACAACCACTAACGTCTAATCTCTTAACCTTTCCTCGTCCTTGCAGTTTTGTACCAATTCTTTCCTAAAAAAACTATACCTAGATACAGGAAGGGTAAAAACTGCAAATAACTGTATCTAGGATGCCCTCGTTTCTATCGTAAGTCCAGGTTTTCATCCCATCTTTTTTTTTTAAATTTATCTTTCCACACCAAAGGCTATTCTTACTACAGCACGATATTGCACAATCTTATTATTTTCCACCTTTGCAGTGAAATGTTTCGCGTCAATTGATTTAATATCCCTTACTGTTTCTGCTGTTTCTTCAAGTGCATTTTTGGCAGCGTCTTCCCAGCTCTTTGGTGAACTTCCTATCACTTCTACTACTTTTATAACCATTTCATTACCTCCGCTCAGGTTCATTATATCTTATTATGTATTATAGTTTTCTTAAAATTCTTTCTTTAAAAATATTCCTTAAAAAGAAACAGTGTTTAAGGAGAGGATAATCCCTTTTATGTTTCCTTATTTTTTGAGTTCTACTATCTTTGGGTTCAGTACATTCTTTTTAACGCTTTTAATTCCATTCATACAGGACTTCTTTGCTTTGTAACCCTCACTGCTGGCAGCGATAATTTCTCCGTTTGGCGCTTTGAGTCTGAAACGATATTCACCTGCTTTGTCTTTAAAGACTTCAAATTTTGCAGTTGACTTATCTATAAATATTTCTTCTTTTTCAGTTGCCTTCTCAGTAGATATTTCTTCTTCAGGTATCGTATCTTTAACTATTTCTTCTTCTGCAGTTATCGTATCTGTAACTATTTTTTTTTCCTTTTTACTTTCAATTATGTTTTTTATTATAACATATAAAATCAATGATATACCTATCAGAAATAATATTAATGATATTGGATTAACTAACATATTCATTATAATATTAGTTTATATATATAAATATGTGGGTAGATTTAAAATAAAAAAGAGGGATTCCTAGTATCCCATGAGTTGTCGTAGTAGTGGGAATGCATTGGGGAATCGCTGGAACAGACGTTCAAACCACAAATTACCTGACGATATGGTTTGTGATTTGCCTTGACTACCGGTTTTAATCAACCATATATCACAAGTAGGATTGTCTTTAACATATGATCCTTTGATACCAGTGATGATATATCCGCCATCACTTGTAAGATCAATAGAATGCCCTGCATCATTATATTTTCCACCATAGGTTCTGTTCCATTGTTCATTACCATATGTGTCTGTTTTAATCATCCATACGTCTGCCTCACCAGCACCATACGACATTGTATAGCCTATAGTTATATATCCTCTGTCACTAGTTTGATATGATTCTAAACCATAATCATCTTGTAGTCCACCATATGTTTTATTCCATTGTTCATCACCGTATTGATTTATTTTCATCATGAAGAAATCAACCTGTTTAGATTCATAATATCCTCTGTTTGCCAAAACGATGTATCCACCATCGGAGGTGGGTTCAATTGAACGTGTAGCTTTCCAAGAACTATTTTCTCTGTAGATTCTGTTCCACTGCTCGTTTCCTTGTGCATCAGTTTTTATCAACCAAATATCATAGCTTGTATTGGTCCCATATGAAATATAACTCCCCGCAATAATATAACCGCTATCATTCGTTTGCTGCACGGAAAGACCAAACTCGAATGATTGTGGTGCGGTTTGAAATGTCCTATTCCATTGTTCATTACCCTCGCTATCGATTTTAATTAACCATAAATCAAAGTTAAGGGGTTCATTTCTACTAGTGGTCCCAACAATGATATACCCGCCATCTGTCGTCTGCTGGCATTCTCCATTATAATCCACAAACTGTTTGCCATAGGTTTTATTCCATTGTTCAGTACCATTCTCATCTAATTTAACGACCCATATATCATTTTCACCTGCACCAAAAGAATATGTTTTCGCTGTGATAATAAATCCGTTATCATTTGTTTGTTTAATGTTCGGGTTATAATCCTGATTCATCCCGCCTAAGGTTTTATCCCATAACTTATTCCCATTGCCATCAGTTTTAATCACCCAGATATCAGCACTACCAGCACCAAATGAATAGGTTTCTCCCACTAAGATATATCCACCATCTATGGTCTGCTGAACTGAATAACCATTATCAGCTCCTGTTCCCCCAAAGGTCTTCAGCCAACCTTTAGATGTCGGCAACGGCACTGGTGTCATATCAAAAAACTGTTTCTTTGTTTGTTGTTCATCTTTATTGAAAGTTGTCAACGCAAGGGTAGTTGAACTGCAGATCAACAGCATACAAACACAAAGAGTAATTATTTTCATTTTTCCATTTCCCCTATTACTATACATTAGACATTTAAACGTTTAAATCTTTCCACACATAATTATCATAACAAATGTAACAAAAAACGATAAGACTAAAGCATATCTTTAGAAACAGAAGCATTGACACGGTTTTAAAATATATTATTCCTAATTATTCTCTCTTTTGTATGATATCAAATACTCCATCCAAAAAAGCTTTAGCTTTCTCTTCTTCTGCTTCTTTTATTAAAAGTTCATTAACATCCTCGTCTGCAAAATGCCCCGATTGTGATACTAACTCATTATATTGCATAACTGCTTCTACAACCATCTGTGCAGCTGGTTGCTTACACAGCTCATGATATTCCTCTTCTGAGATATCATAAGCATCTATACTATGTATTTTTTTGTACATCCCTTTCGCATCCCTTCTATAAATGAATGTTCATGATAATTAATAAAACATAATTGGCAGATACTTATGCAGGGATCATTTCCAACTAATGCTTCCATTATACTATTCTCTCAAGCTCAAGCATTAACACGGTTTAAAACTCATTTTTGTGCTAATTATCGAAGTATTAATGTCCGCGTTTCATAAAATAATAAAACACCGTTCTTCCGGCTTTCTCTCTTTTTTGTGTCCAGTTTAAATAATCAATTTTCTTGTCTTGGATTTCAAACCTTCGCATAAAATTTACTCTAAGATATTCTAAACAAACACATACCGTAAGAATAACACCTGCAAGAATTGCTAAAAGCTCAAAAGTAAAATAGTCTTGAACATAAAATTCAACTATCAGAAACGGAAGTAATGAACCCATGAATAAATAGCAAAAATACTCGTAGATTCTATTCATTTTTTTTCCATCCTGTTGTATCATCTTTTTTGTTATAATTCTATAAAATACTATCGTGGTAAAATGTCAATGTGTAAAATACCTATTTTCTCCTGTGAATCAGGGACCACGTATTAACACGGTATAAACCCACGTCGACTTGACCTAAACAATAGAAAATAGGATTGAATTTAGGTTATTTCTTATAGTATATAACTCTATCATCGTTTTGTGTCAACATTAAACCCGATAACAATTGACACCCCCTTCTTTCCACTGGAACTTATCTATAGAATCAAACAAAAACGGTCAAAAATTAACACGGTTTTAACTTATGTTTTTTGTGCGAATCAATACTAAAATAAAAAAAGAAAAAGAGTATATGAGATTACTCTTGAATTATTTTTATTACCGGATTGAACATGTATTTACCGTTACCCGTTTCGTGCACTGATTCCTGTACATCGAAATCCATCGTCAACGTAATCGTCTGATCCGGCATCAATACGAATGGCTTATTGAGTTTAATAGCTCCTGATGGAACCTTGCAATCATATTCAGTTCCATTTACAGTAATCACACACGATTCAACCGTAAGTCGTATCTGTGTATACATCCCTACACTAAGGGTTACACTACCGAAAAACTCTGAGATGTTTAAGAGGGAAATCAGATCAAAGGTCTGTGATTCGTTCACAATCATTTCCCAACCAACAGTGGTATTATTAACCGCTGCACTTCGATGAACCATTACTTGAGAGATGTTTACTACTGCTTTTGTTATATTTAAACCTGGGTCGTCGGTGATATTTAGGACTAACTGTCCTGTTCCCGATCGAATACAACCACTAAATGCACTAAATCCAATAAGTGTTCCTAAGATGGCTAGTATCAATAATTTTTTTATCATTTCACGACACCTACTCCGTTCTATATACTTAAGACTATATAAATGTTATTTGATAATTGTTATTCAATTTTGAAAAATATATTGGAAAATTATAGTTGATTTTAACTTAAAAACATATACTTAGAAAAAGAAGCATTGATACGGTTCTAACGAATGATTTTTTACAAATCAATATTATAAAGAAAAAAGAAGTAGTTTTTTATGCAGTGTCCTTCTCAAATGGCGTATACTGAGCGAGAATGTAGAAACTGGGACCGATAATAGCATTTATCCTACAGTAGAAATTAGTTTCGTTTGCTGTGCCAAGTCCCATTACCCAAGTTCCATTCCCTGTTTGAATACTCCCAGCAAATCCTAGGAAAAAAATCCATAACATATACCCTCTCAGAAATGATGAAGCATTTGTTTCATTGAATGTTCCATAAACAGAATCAAGTTGACCCATGCCTATGTTTTCATAATACCCAACAATCCATCCCACCGGATCAACAGGGACACCAAAGAGAGTGATGCCCCATACGCCAGTAAAATTTCCATTCGCCCATCTTGGAGGGGCACTCATTTTATAGATTTGATGAGGTGGGCTGATAATTTGTGTCTCCGATAGTTTGTGTTGGATTGGGAGTGCTGTTGCGATTGGGAAAAGAAGGAGAAGACAACCAAAACCTACACTCATTATTATTTTCTTCATTTTTCTAATCCTCCACAAAAAGAAAACAAATATGAGTATTAAAATTTTGCCTTACTTTCTATGTGCATTTGTCGATAATTTAATAAAATTTTTTATTAAACAATGATTAAAAAAAAGAAAAAGAAAGGTGATTCTTATTACCTCAATATTTGTCGTAGTAGTGGTGGAAATGCATTGAGGAACCGCTGGAATAACAACTCAAGGAACTGCTGTATCGGGTTATACAAGTATGGCATCTTTATAGGCAAGGGATCTGACCAGTTGCTTTCTGCACCAAACGTATCCTTAGCTTTTACTTTGGTGCTGTACGAACCTTTGACCGTCCATGTATGAGTTGAATTTATAGTGACATTAGAATTGAATGGTCCAAGCCATCCACTCTTGTTCCCATCACCCCAGTCAAACCAGAAATAAATAGAGTCATTATCTAAGTCTCTTGTGAATGCAAAAAAAGTATACGAAGTTCCTGCAATTCCTTCAGACGGGCCTGTTAGGATGGGAGTCTGAGGTGGTAAATTTTCGTTATTCGAAGACAGTTTTATTAAGATCACATTCCGATTGTTCGTACCAAGGGAATCTGTATACCCTACCGCAACACAGCCATCATCTTTTGTTGGGCAAATAGAGTACCCACAATCGTTTTGAGTTCCTGGAAATATAAGACACCATTGTTCTCTTCCGGAGGCGCTTAGTTTTCTAACCCATAAATCAGAAAGACTTGTGTTTAGTGATGTTATGGATCCTGTTGCGATAAAATCACCATTCCTCATTTCCTGAATAGAATAACCGGTTTCATGAAAAAACGCTTCTCCGAGTACGGTCTTCCATTGAGAAACCCCATAGTTATCAATTTTTATAAACCATGCGTCATAACCACCTGTTGAAAACGATGCCGTATCCCCCGTGATAATAAAACCACCATCATGTGTTTGAGTTACTGATCCAAACCAATCATTATTTTCCCCACCAATTGTTATATTCCACAGTTCGTTACCATCCGCATTTGTTTTTATTAGCCACCCGTCATCTCTCCCAGCACCAAATGAAGATGTGCTTCCAGCGATAATGAATCCTTGGTCAGTTGTCTGTTGAACCGCCATACCATATTCCCCTTCAGGACCACCAAATGTTTTATTCCACACTTCGTAACCTGATGGATTTGTTCTTATCAGCCATACATCATTTGCTCTTGCACCAAAAGAATAGGATAAGAA
>Ga0315277_10005620_pt1 | contig 16498 bp, 16 predicted proteins | sample YL17G05_15_MG_FD_203695 | JGI IMG/M metagenome (GOLD analysis project Ga0315277, IMG submission 203695) | Sediment microbial communities from Yellowstone Lake, YNP, Wyoming, USA - YL17G05_15 | ecosystem: Environmental > Aquatic > Freshwater > Lake > Sediment | place: USA: Wyoming | collected... | reverse complement strand
AATGAGAACAACACCGCTGCGACCGGTACAGTTTGTAACCCTGAACTCTTCCACTTTCTAGCCGTAAAAAAGCGCTCGGTCAGCGCCAGCTTCACCGGCGGGGAGGTGACGAGCGATGGTGGCATCCCGCTCCTGCGGCAGACCGACCGGCGCATCGGCTTGACCAAAGCCCTGGCCAAAGTCTTGTCGGATCCACGCGCCCCTGAGCGCATCGAGCATCCGCTTCTGAGCATAGTGCGCCAACGCATTTACGGACTGGCGCAGGGTTATGAAGACCTCAATGACCACGACACGTTGCGCCACGATTTGGCGTGGCAGACGGCGGTCGAACGCGAGGGGCCGCTGGCGTCCAGTCCGACCTTGTGCCGGCTGGAGAACCGGGCCGACCGCTCCGCGACTTGGGCGGCCCATCAGGTGATCGTGGAGCAGTTCATCGCTTCGTTTGCGTGGCCGCCCACCGAGTTGGTCCTGGATTTCGATGCGACCGATGACCGGGTGCATGGCCAGCAGGAGGGACGGTTCTTTCACGGGTACTATGGTGATTATTGTTTCCTGCCGCTCTACGTGTTTTGCGGGGAGCAGTTGTTGGTGTCGTATCTGCGGCGAGCCAATGGGGACGCGGCGCGTCACGCCTGGGCGGTGTTGAAGCTGCTGGTCGCGCGGCTGCGGCAGGCGTGGCCGCAGGTCAAAATCATTTTCCGCGGCGACTCGGGTTTTTGCCGCTGGCGGCTGTTGCGTTGGTGCGAGGCGCATCAGGTGCGTTACCTCGTGGGGCTCGCCAAGAACGCGCGGGTCCTGGGCCTGGCGCAGCGCTGGCTGGAGCAGGCCCAAACCGATTTCATGGCGCAGCAGCACAAGCAACGGCTTTTTGGCGAGGTGCAGTATGGGGCGGAGACTTGGGACCAAGAGCGGCGCGTGTTGGTCAAGGCCGAGCACACGGCCAAAGGGAGCAATCCACGGTTTGTGGTGACCAACCTCGAAGGGGAAGCGCAAACCCTTTACGACGAACTTTACTGCGCGCGTGGCGAAATGGAGAACCGGATCAAGGAGCAGCAGTTGGGCTTGTTTGCCGATCGGACCAGTTGTCATGGGTGGTGGGCCAATCAGTTTCGGTTGCTGCTCTCCAGTTGCGCGTATGTCTTGATGGAACGGCTGCGCGCGCTGGGGTTGGCAGGCACCGAACTGGCGCGGGCACAAGTGGGCACGATCCGGTTGAAACTGTTAAAGATCGGCGCGGTGGTTTTGCGCAATACGCGGCGCGTGCGGCTGCTCTTGAGCAGCGGCTATCCATATCAGGCGCTGTTCGGCCAGGTGGTCAAGGCCTTGGCCAGCGGTTGAGCGGAGCGGAGTGCTGTCCCCGGCATGCTGACCAACAACGGGGGAAAGGGGGCGTGTGCCCAGGCACGGAAAAAGTGGTCGTTCCAACCCTCAGGCTGACCTCTTCAAGCACTTTCCCCGTCGCCAAACCCGAACTGTCACGTTGATGAAATATGCGGGTTAACCCGGTGGGGGGCGCCTGTCACTTTTACCGCGTGCAGCAGTGGTGAGGCACAGCGCGAACCGCTTGCTCCTCGCCAAGCTCAGCGCCGTTCATAGTAGATGGTGTCCGCTTGTCTGAGCGGGACGAGCTTCGCTCATTTCACCCAACTGGCGGAGCCATCCACACGCGCGACCGCCAAGCCGTCAGGCGACGGGACCGGGTTGACCTGAGGGGGATACAGCACCAAGGCAGAGCCACGTACGTGCGGCATCCAGGAAGACCAACTATACGGGCGGGAATCAAAACACGTGCAAGTCATCAATGTCTCGGAGCTTGGATAAAAACGGTCGGTGCTCTTCTTGGGAGGAATATAGGTGTAGGCGGGTTTGGAGCCGATCGGGTCGCGACCACCCCAATACACCCACCCCAGCAGGACGTCGGACGTGCCCCAAACCGGCGTGCCCACTTGCGCCAACAGGTCCGGGTGAGTGAGCCAGCTCTGGCAGTAAGCGATGTTGGTGGTCACACCATAGGCCAGGAGCGCGGTCCAAGTATTGCCGTTAAACCAAATGAGGTCGTCCCCGTCTGGATTGCCGGCCGCACCGGCCCTGATGCCTACCGGCAGATATTCCCTGGAATCACCCGCATAAAGGGTGCAGGCCACGCCCCACTGATGCAGATTGCTCACATCCAAAGTGCGCCGGGCTCGCTCCTTGGCCTTGGAGAGCGCCGGCAGCAGCATGGCGGCGAGGATAGCGATGATAGCGATCACGACCAGCAGCTCGATCAGAGTGAAGCCGCTCTCTTCATTCTCGTGCAGGGTGTTCATCGTGCCGGCGTTGTCAGACCGCTATGAGGGTAGGCAGCGGACGCTCGAAAGCCAGAACCAAAGACGGGGAACGCCTGCATCTCCGACAAGTGAACGACGGCTAGAGCAGCCACAATTGTTGTTTGGCCGGCTCACGCAGGTTGCTCCACGCCCAGACCCAGCAGCCGGAGTGGACGTGACACCAGATGCTCCCGGCCCAAAAGGAAGCAGCCCAAGCGGTAAATGTCGTTGGCCTCGGCAATCGGTTCCTCCACCGAAAACTGGCGCGTGAGCGTCGTGAAATCGCCGTAGCGCACTTTTACCTGCACCGTGTGCGCCCCCAACCGCTTCCGTTTCAGCCGGGTCGAAATGTCTGTCGCCTGTTCCCGCAAGCAGGCGCGCAGCACCTTGCGATCATCGGTGTCTTTTAGAAACGTCTCCTCGCCGCTGATGCTCTTGATCTCGTCACCCAGTTCAAGGGGGGCGGTCCCTCATCGTGGGAATACCGAGCGGTCTTTGTTTTCCGTTGGCTTTCGGGATATAAACCCGCCGCAAGGGCAGCGGTCTGTATCCGCGACGATGCAACGAACCAATGGCCTTGAGTCTGGTGGCCGGAGTAGCCCAACTTACACCATCCACTCCGGGCGTTCGCTTGCCTTGATTCTCCGTCACCCGTTTCACGGCCAAGGCTTTGCCGGAAAACGAGCAGGTCAGCAGCCGTTGCAAAGTTTTCACCTTGCCCCAGCGGCCTTCCCGTGTGGCCTTTACGATACGGGCTTGCAGCCTCCGGACCTGACGCTCACATTTGTGCCAGTCAATCTGGTCCCAATGTGTCGCCTTGCCAGAGGACGCACACATGGATGAGTCCACGTTCATTTGCTTTTCCTCTTTTGAAGGTTCTACAGGTTTTCTCGTAACGCACGACCGTGCCGGAAGTGGGCCTGCTTGCGCAGCGGGGTTGAAACTGCAACCCCTATCCGTCCAATTACCGGACGGCATTGGCTTTCTCCAGCGTTCCTCTGCCCTGTCGTTGGCAAAAACGTCATCGGATGAGGCAGGGCGGGGGAGGCGGGTCTTCTGAGCGGGAGTTGTTCAGTACTGTAATGGGGAACTCTCCGGCGTGGGAGCCGAACAGGTCTTCGCCAGCCGCCACGAATCCGTGTGGTCTACAGCGTCCGTCGAGCCCGAGCTTCGATCCGCAGGTGGGAAAAAGCGTGACCTCAGGCCGCTAGGCGTTCGTAGCGATGGTGCAGGCCACCGACCTGTGGGAGCGCGACAATCTTGCCCTCGCCCGGACCCTGCACGCGTCGTGGTTCCGGGGCATCTTTGTCCAAGCCCAAGTGGGTCCGACTCAGGTGGTAGTACGCGAAATAGGCTTTGAGTAAGCGGTGCAAGTGATCCAGGCCCAAAGCCTCGGCGCGGCGTTGGAAGAGCAGGCCGTAAATGCTGTCACGGTCGCGCAGCAGGTACTTCGGGGCCGATATGAAGGGGAAGGCTTCCCGGAGTTGTTGGGCCGTCCAAGCAGCCGAAGGGGCCGCTGCGACATTGAAGTGCAGAACGCGGCGGCGATGATGCGACAGGACAATAAAGACGTAAAGGACGTGAAAGATGAGAGTGGGGACGGTGAGGAAGTCGACCGACACCATGCTGCTGCGGTGATTGCGGAGGAAAGTCTTCCAGTTCTGGGAAGGGGGCCGGCGGACTGGTGGGATCATGTATTTGGCGACGGTGCGTTGGGCAATGGCCAGGCCAAGCTTAAGCAGTTCACCGTGGATGCGTGGAGCGCCCCAGAGTGGATTGGCCTGGCTCATATTCCGAATGAGGACCATGATGTCTGGAGCCACGCTCTTACGTCCCGCTTTACGAGGGCGGCTTTTCCATTTCCAGAAGAGCCGAAAACCCTGCCGATGCCAGTGGATGACGGTGTCGGGCTGGACCAGCCTGAGGCCAGTCCTCCATCGGCTCCAAAAGTGGGAAAGCCAAACCCAGAGCGCACGGTCCAACCGGTTCAAACGGGGGCGTCTAGTGTTCCGGCTCAACACCAGTAGCTGGTGACGCAGGGCCAAATTTTCCAAAAGCAAATTACGACGGGATTTCAGAAGGACTGCGGCCAGGCGAAGTACGAAAGTTAGCCAGCGAAGCATGCGGCAGAAGATTCAAGAAGATCCGGCTCAAGCCCAGCATTTTCGTGCCGGATGGAATTATTGCCAATGACAGGACTGCTAAATCACTACTATGCAGAAAGGGTGGCGGCCTGATGTGAATGAATTTTTACACAGTACACGGTTGCGCTCGGCGAAACGATCTGTTGGGACGTGTTGTGGCTCTGGGCAGAAATCCAGAATGGCCTCGCGCTCACCGGAAAAAAGTTCGGCAAACAGATCGTCTCCGTCGGTGCGGACACGTGGGGCGTGGGCTTCGTGCTGCTCAACAAGCGGGACGAAATCCTTGGCCAGTCGTATCACTATCGCGACGCCCGTCCACGCGGGGCGCTGGAGCGTTCTGTTCACGCGGGATTTTCTGGCTAGCGACGCGAAGCAGGCCGTGCGTGAGCCTGCGCAACCTCATGAACCATTCCTTGATCTCATGGCGTGCGTAACCCGAAACCTCGACTTTCGTGTCCTCATGTACCAGGTTCTGTCGCGTCGCCTTGAGGTTAGCGATTTCGTCCAACGGTAAATCACTGAGCTTGGCAAATGCCCCATCCAGTGTGGGACGGGCGGATGTTTTCCACGTCTTGATCGCTTGTTCCTCGCTGTAATTTTCAGACAAAACCTGCTTTACGTTGCCACGGACCACGCATTGCAGAATGCCATAGAAATGCAGCAGCAGCGCAACGAAACCGAAGCCGTTTGTAAACATGCGCAGGCGTCCAACTCTGGCGTTTTCGCCGAATCCCATCGCCTTCAACCGGTCCAAAGGCATGTCACATTGGCTCGAGTTGTAATACGGCTGCAGAATCGGGAACGTCGGACTTACCCGCACAAAGGGGACAGCCATCTCGTATTGATCCTTCGTGACCTCCGCCAGCATTGCGGTCGTGAGCGTGGCCAGGAACAGCAACTCACCGTAAGCCAGAGGATCCTTGGCTTTGGCTCTGGCATGGATGCGGGCGGCGATGTCGTAAGCAGTCAGCGTGTCATCAAGGCCCAGAGCCTTCGCCCGCTCGCTTGTTCCCGCCTGTTTGACAAGCGCCGCGAGAATTGAACGCGCGCCCATGTTGGCGACATCGAGTTTCGCAACCGCCGCAAAGAATTCCCGGAAGGGTCCGAGGGCGGAGGTGCTCGCATTGTTCTCGCGATGAGTATGCTCGTTCACAGTCGTTTGTTCGATCAGCGTTCATCTTTTGCCTTTGGGACGTTCGCTGCCCTGCAGCGCTGACCTAATGGCTCTCCAATGGGGATGATAGGCTCAAATTGTTCGCTGGTCGGAGCGGGCAAGCAGAAATACTTGAAAATATTTGTGGTAAAATTCCTAAAATGCACTATGGCCATCCCGGTTTGGCTCATCTCGGATTGTTTCATCTTCCAAGAATCTCCGGCCGGTCCAATTCGCCTGAACGAAACTCCTTCTCCCCATGTCGGCGATGCCTGTCGAACCTCTGGCGCTTCAAACAGCCCGAGGGTAGGCGAGGGGTGACTTTGCGCTGTTCGGATCCTGCCAGCGTCCTCATTGACCACACCAATCACGAGAAACGTCGTCCCTGCCGCCTTACGCCGTTGGCTTGTCTCCGCGGCGTAATGGCCCACCGCCAGGTTGCGCTATCTGTGATGTAACGGCGCGGGCTTCGTGCTTTTGGTGAGCCTGCGTGGTTGCCAAAGTGAACAATGAGATCTCATCAAGCTCAGAACGGTCGACGGCAGGAACCAAATCCAGCGGCGCGCCGGACGAAACCTTGACGGAGGCGCAAGAGTCCGACGCTGGAACGAAAGCGAGTACGATCGCCAAACATGCCCTGGCTGTAGCGCTCAGCGTGGATGTGGTTCTCGATTCCATCTCCTCCCACCAATGCGACAAGGCGCCAGCGGTGCATACTGCATTCAACTCATGCGACCTGTGTGAACCATGGCGGCTGTTCCAGCCAGTTGCGGGGAAATTCGTGGGTAGCGTATCAACCGGAATGCTCAAAACATCCGTATTTGCCGACAGATCAGAGAAGTGCCCTGAAATAAAGGGCGATTTTCACGAGGCAAACATAGCCGTCAAACACGCTCACAAAGCCCTGTTTTGCTGGGCTTTTCGCAATCTGCGTATGAGTCCGATACACGCAAAAACCATGACGGCAGGCTCGAACCACAGCGCCTGTGGGGAAGTTTGTGGGGACGAAACAGAGGTTTCAAATGGCTAGTCTGCGGAAAAATCACAAAGGCAAGTTCCACATAATCCGAGGTCGCTTGGCTGACGGTTCGTCGTTCGAGTACGCGATTGACATCCCACAGGAACCGCCAGGATTGTCCCTGGGCGATCCCGGCTATGCTGGGGCAAAGGCCGAGCTTGCAAGGCTGGCGCAGGAAGAGGCGGACGATGTTGAGACCCGGTCCAGAGGCAAGATGGATGAGAAAGAATATGAAGCCCGCGCCAAGTTTCGTGCCAAAAAGGTTCTGAGAGAAAATGCAAAAACGTCTCCTCCCGCTTTCATTCTTGGTTGGCTCTGGGAGCACGTCATCCGGAATCGCATCGACTATACGAAGACGCTCTTTTTGTGCAACCTGATGAATCGCCTTCTTACCGCGCTTTCGAAGGCACAGTGTACGACCATACACGACGTCCGGCAGGCGCACTTTGACTCGGTTGTGCTTCAGATGCGGCTCGATTCCTACTCTCCCGGCGTGGTGAACAATGCGATTGATTACCTGAATGCGCTGGGGCGGGAAATAGAAAAAACCACTGGCAACAACGTCTCGGGTGGCCTTGCAAAGGAAGCCACCGATTACGATGAACGCTTGCCATTCGGGGCTCGCGAAATTCGCCAGATATTCGAGGTGATTCCTACAGTCGTTGGCTCCTTGGCAGTGGAGTGGACCATTTTTATTCTGATCATGCTCTATACGGAAATGCGGCCCTCCAGTGCCACGATAGTAAGGAGAAAAGACATCCGGCTCGAAGAAGGAGTGATCAGGATAATATCCACAAAAACCGAGAATTTCAGAAACAAGCACAAATGGAAACCGATGCACAGGTGCCTGTTGTTGTATGTCAAAGCTTATTTGGACGATGTTTCGCTCGAACCGGACGATTTCTTGTGCAAGCACCTTGCCAACATGTCCGAGAAATCGATCAGCAATAAATTCACAGAGGTGCTCAGGGCCGCAAAGATCGACCAAATGAGAAACAAGGGCGAGAACCGCATCAATCCATTCAGCCCCAAAAGCCTCTATTCCGTCAAACATACATCATGCGTTTGGCTGGACGCGGCTGGGGCTCGTGAAGATGAGAAAGAGGAACATTGCGATTCCACGGAACAGGCACAAGAGCATTATCGCCACTTGGCATACGAAGATCCGGAATTGCTCGCGATACGACGACAGAAGGTCAATCGGATGCCAGCCGTTGACGTTACCTACCAACCCAGAACGAAGACATCCTCATGCGATACGACGTCAAACACGACCCCACCGACGAGAATATCCAGCTTCTGATCGAAGCGGCAACGATCGTGGAACCCGAGTGGGTAACAGTTGTCAGGTGCGCGTATGAGGCCGGCATTAAGACCAGCGTCGGACGTCACATGGGGCCCGGTCACCTATCCGGGAACGAAATTGCAATCAACCACTCTCTGAGCAGAGGCCCTTTACAGAGAGTGTTGCCGGATGCCCTGCATAACTATCTCCGTGGGCTGACTGAGGTGACGACACACTTCTGCCCTCGTCTCCATGCAATGACCACCGAACAGTTCGCTAATTCGTGGAGAGACGTGTGTTCCGAAGCCGGGTTCAAGATACAGATGATTGTTCTTACCTGGCCGTATCGGAATGCAAACAAGCAGAATATCAAGTGGGAACGGGCGCAATGCTATTTGGAAAATCTGGCGAGAGACTGGTTGGACGAATCAGAACTTGAGAAGCTGAAAGCCGATGCAGAAAAGTGGATGCTCTTGGGTTCGAAATGCGGCAATCGTCGTCGTCGGCTAACCCGGCAGCAGCTGTTGGCCCCCTTCATTCCAAGGGGGTAACAGGGGGTTGAAGCCGTCCTGTTGTTTTTATTTGGCTTGCAACTCGAAAAATACCGATGGAGGGTCAGCGACGCTCCATCAAACGCGTTTCTTTGAACGAGTGCGTGCGTGATGGTTTTGGGCGTTGAATCGCCCAAATACACGAAGGCATCATCTGACACCGGCACGGGGAATTTGGAACGCAGCTTCGAACGCGCAACCCCATTCCGTTCTGGGCATGTCACCGCTAGCTCGCTGCTGCCGCGCCTGAGTCCCGAAGCCGTTGAGCAGTTCATCCCCGACCAGCTCGACCGCGCCGGCCTGGGTCGCAACACCTTTATCGCGCGCGCACTTCCAGCCCGCGAACCAGCGCATTGAACTCTTCGCCGCGCAGCCTTGATCACTTCCCTGGCAGGCGAACCGGCCTTGCTTGGGCCGCTTGGCGCAGTCCCACACATGGAGTCATCCCAATTCCGATGCACGTCATCAGATCCTCTCGATACAGCGGAATGCCGACCAAACATGCAATTTGAATGAAAACCAAAACCCTCGAGATTGCAGTGGATGAACCAGAGAACCCGGATTATCCGAATTGCTACGCGGCGATTCCGCCAAACGGCAAAGTGTGCAGTCACACCGGCCTCAGACACACACATCTGTATACCATTCTTGCGGCGGGGGGCGCGGCCCGACCTTACGTTCGCGTTGTAAACCTGCGTGAACCCGGCGCCCGCAAAGGCAAAACCCTTTTCCACGTCGGCGATTTTTTGCGTTACCTGGATTGGCATGCTAAACAACAAGATTCAGGGCAACAGCGTGCCGACATTCAAGGCCAACCCGTCTGCGAACGTTCGCGGTCGTCCATCGAAAAGGATCGCTAAATCGGTACGTCCCCAGCCCTTAAAAGGTTTGGGGAGCTGTCCACCACTCCCCTCACGCATGATTGGCTCAGCCTCAACGCTTGCACGAGATCCGAAGCGACCATCTCGCGGTCCCGATATTACTCGGACGTGTGGCATCCGCCAATGACTTGAGTCATCGCGCTCCGCAGCAAAGGGCCGGCTTCGCTGGTCATGGGGCTGAAGGATGTCAACTGCGGAACAATCGCCGCTGCCGGTTGTCAGTTAACGAATTCCCTTTCACGCAGATTTCCTGGGGACGTTTGCCGCGTGTATTTGCATCCAACTCCCGGCTGTACAGCGCCGCGCAACAGAACTCGCCGCTCAATAGCTAGAAGAAGCATCGCAAATTTCCGAGAAACGACATTACGCCCTCGGTTCGGCTTCGGAGCGTAATGTCGTTTTTGGGCGGTGTGGTATTCCGAGTTCAGATGAATGCGCATAGACAATCACCAGACTCGCTGCGACGCCCGCTGGAGAACACCTGTTCGGAATGGCTTGCTTCGCTGATTGCAGACCCATGCCGCGACGCGGCCAGTGCATTTGACGCCCCGTGTTCGTGTCGGCTCGTCATCGGGTCGGCGCGGAAAGAGCTTTCGTCAGGGGGTGCGACATGATTCGCAATCGCGACGGGTCGGTCGTGCTTCAATCGCTCGACGAATTGCTCACGCCGGAGGAATGCTCCCTCTGGCTCAAAATGGAAGAGGACACCTTGCTCGAGAACGCTCGACTGGGCCGCATCCCGGTGGTGAAAGTCAACCGCCGAGTTCTTCGCTTTCACCCCCGGACAATCCTGTTCGGGCTTGGAGTTTCACGCGAAGCGCTGATTCAAACGGAGCTGTCACCAAGGGGGAAGTGACAATTCCGAATTGATGCCAAATCAAAGAGCATGACGCCGACCAAACGCCAAATAAAGCTGCACGGACACGTGCGCTGGCAGGTGGAATTCGGCCGCGCCAATGGCAGAAGGTCGCGTCCGGTATTCGACACCGAAGCCGAAGCGGACCAGGCCATTGACAATCGCGCCAAGGAACAACGGCGGTTCGGCGAGCTTTGGTTGCAGATGTCGGCAAATGAGCGCTACGAGTTGATGGCGGTTTATTCTGAAGTCCGTCGAGCCGGGATGAGTCTTCGTGAAGTCTGGGATGGATATCGTCGGCGGTCCCAATCTCCCGTGGCCACTGATAGCGTCGCTTACGAGGAAGCGGTCAAGGAGTGGAAGCGCAGAAAGCTTAAAGCGGGGAGAGATTCTCGCTATGTGGATGAGGCCGCCCACTTGCTGTTACGGTTTGCTGAAGGACAACGCCGCAGGGCGATAGGTGAATTCTTAACGGAGGAACTGGAAGCGTGGATGGACGAACAAAAGTGGGACCTGCCCACCCGCAAGTCGAACATGGGACGATTCTCGTCGCTTTGGAAGGTGGCGCTCGATCGGCGTTGGGTGGCAGAGAATATTGTGGGTCGGCTGGAACCCATTGGGGATATCTCCGTCGAGCCTGAGATTTTTCCAAACACTTCGTGTCTGCGTCTGATGGCGGCCAGCCTGCTGCCGCACTGCAACCGGATCATCGCCCCGCTTGCCTTGGGACTATTTGGCGGCATGCGTCCCGACGAAATTGACCACGAGAAGTTCGGCTGGCACCGCATTGATCTTCGAGACGGCATCGTCACCGTAACAGGGGAGGTGGCCAAGACAGCAGACCGCCGCACTTTCAAACTCCAGCCGGTTGCTCTCCAGTGGCTTCGTCTTGCACACAAACTCAAGAACCCCTTGCCGCCCGTCAATGAGCGCCGGCTGATCGATCTCGCTTGCGAGATCGCGGATATTCAGCATTGGCCCAGCGACGTGTTGCGGAAGACTTGCGCGACCCATCTGCGGAACCATTATCAGGACGACTGGCATGTTGTTCGAGATTTGGGGAACAGCGTTCGGATGTTGCTCAAACACTACGTTGATTTGCACGTGCCAGAAAAGCAGTCGCGCGCATTCTGGCAAATTACCCCCGCGGCAGCGAGGCGCGAACTCAAACGCATGATGGCGGCAGGAATGATCCAACAGTAAGGGTGCCGCCCGCCTTGGTTTGCGGCATCAGATTCCCTCGGTGCTGGCCGTCAGGCTTGCCAAGGCAATTCGCGCAATTCGCCCGGGCTTTGAGAGATCTCAGTGATTGTTTCGATGCCAATTTCCATTTATCTGTCGGCGGGAGTTCAAAATGAGACTTGTTGAGGGAACAAAATGAGACTGGCTTAAAGCGAGAATTTTCCCAGGATTTCGGGCCAGCGATTTTGTGGGGGTTTGGGTGGCTGGGACACGACCCAGAACTGGCTTTTGGGGTGGTGAATGAGGGTCACGGTATGGCGAGCGGTGGCACTGATCGGCCAACTGCGACCGAGGAAATCAATTTGGTGGTCGGCGTTGACGCGTCGGGCGAGGTGCAGCGCCAGATGGAGGTCCAACAGGCTGGGGTCGGGACGAGGACGCAGTACGATGCGCTGTTCTTCCTGAGCCTGGCGCAAGGCCGCACTATCAAGGTGGTGCTGTTCTCACAACAGCAGGTGCGGCGGGTCTTTTTTGCCGATGGATGCGGGACAAGACACGCCCTCGCCGAAATCATCGCTAGACGGTTTCCGGAAGAACTTGGTTTCCGTCTGCCGCCCAAACGCCGTCCTTGGATGCCGTAGCTGAAATGTTAAGAGAGGTCGCGAGGAACACCCGAGGCGCTTTGTCCAGCAGGTTCGACCGGCAAGCTGGAAAGGGGGAGCGCGCGACAGTGTTTGCTGCGATTTGATTAAACTGTGCGCCGTTGTTAAAGCGACATTTGAACTACTCTTACGAATTCAAGCGGACGACGAGACCATTCGCTACTTGAAAAGGCATGCCAATTCAAACCCAGCTTGAGAAAGAGATACTGTTCAACATCCTTGCCGAGAACCTTTTCCGTTGCAGTCGCGGCAGGCCACACCACATCCTGCCGCGCGATGCCGGATGCAGAACGCCAGTTTGACCTGAGCGCCGCCGCCCTTGCTCGGGGAGACGGCTTGCGACCGCCACAATTTAATCTGCGCGTTACGTTCGATCTCGCTGCGGGTGGTTTTGGTTTCGAGTGGCTGCGGGGCGACGCCAGCAACGCTGCGGCGCGCGGCTGGCTGCGCCCGTCACCTGTGACCTTATTCCGGTTTTGGTCGCTGGATTGGACGCTGGAAAACACGGCGTCACCTGGCAGAGACGGTTGCAGCGTCCACCCGGCTTCCATCCGCGCGCTGCTGAATCGGGTCCAAAATTTTTCCCCCCTCGCTGAGGAGACTCTGCGCGTCTGCTTGCTATCGGACACCGACCTCGGCCCGGCCAAGGCAGGCCAGGTTTTTCCGCTGACGCTCCCGACCGGCGAAGACGCGTGGAAATGGCTAGGCCGTCAGGTGCTTCAATTCGCGCGCACGCTCGACTCGAAACTGACGCCGGCAGCCGATCCGGCAACGCGCGGGAGCGCCGCGTTGCGTTTGCTCGCGTGCGCGCTGTTGGGCGTGGCACCGGACTTTAAGGACCTTGTGGAAGAGGGAGCATCCATTGCGCCGGTCTCGGTGTTGCTCGATCTGCGCGTGACGTTTGATCAGATCAAGTGCTTTGCCGAACTGGTCTGGAGCAGTCCGCAAGACCGGAGGATCGCCGCCACCGGCCGTGTGCGCGTCACGGGCGGCGATCAACTCACTTGGGAGATCGAAACTGATGGCAAACGCGAGCCGTCCGTCACGTCGCATCATCGCAACTCGATTCGCGCGGCGCTGGGCGCGTGGCTCAAACGGTTTCCGACCAACCGCGAAACGTTCACAGCCTTCTGGGTCAAGTCACAACCGAACAATCCCAAACCTCTTCACGTCCAGGAATCGCCCTTCGGTCCGCACGAATCGCCGTACTTATGGATCGAGGACAATATCGCCGCGATGGCCGAGGCGCTGCGATTTCAATTCTCGCCGCTGGGCCGGGTGATCCAGGAGATGGACCCGCTGGCCCGTACGGAGTTGGAACGATACGAACGCCGCCAGTTGGGCAAGGAACAGAAACGTGCTGAGGAAGAAGCGCGTCGCCAGGAGACCATGGCGCGACTGGCCGAAGAACGCCGCCGCCGCGAGCAGCGCGAAGCCGAAGCGCGCAAAGCGGCCGCAGCCCGCAGGGTGACGGAGGCAAAGAAGACCGCGCCAACCGTGCTGCATTTGAAATCTCAATTTTCAAATTTGAAATCACCGCCGCCGGAGCGTCCGCCGTTGCTGCCCGTGCCGGTGCGAATCGAGTTTCCGGCACTCGCGTTTCAGGAAACCACTTTTCCGCTGACGGACCTGCGCGGCTATTTTTTGCGCGAACGCGCGGCGCTCTGGTGGGTTTCCAACCAGTCCGACGATTTGCTCTGCCTGCCGCATTGCCGCATCGAGCGGCTCGATTACCAGCTTCGCACCGCGCTACGCGTGCTCGGTCCGTTGCGCGGACGCGCGTTGCTCTCCGACGAAGTCGGCTTGGGCAAAACCATCGAGGCCGGACTTGTGCTCAAGGAATTGCTCACGCGCGGGATGGTGAAAAACTTTCTCGTGCTCACCGTGCCGTCGCTGGTGGACCAGTGGGAAGAGGAGTTGAGCGACAAGTTCGGTCTTACGACCGGGACGACGAACCACGATGCCGCGCGCAGTGATCCGCAGAAATTCTGGCGGGAGCAAAGCGGTATCGTTGCCAGCCTGCACACGCTCAAGCAGCCCGCGCATCTGGAAATCGCGCGGCAGACCCACTGGGACTTGTTGATCGTGGATGAGGCGCATTACCTGCGCAACCGCGAATCGCAGGCGTGGCAGGCGGTCAACGCGCTGCCCCGGCAGTTCCTGTTGCTGCTCACGGCGACGCCCGTACAGAACTCGCTCGAAGAACTTTACAACCTCGTCACGCTGCTCCAGCCCGGCCAGTTGCCGTCGCCGAAAGAATTCCGCGCGCGGTTCGTGGACCCGAAACGTCCGCGTCAACCGCGCGAGCCGGAGGAATTGCGCCGGTTGCTGGGCCAGGTGATGATCCGCAACACCCGCGCCAACGCCGGGGTGAGGCTGCCGCCGCGCCACGCCGAGACCGTGGTGTTCGAGCTGGACGCGGCCGAGCGCGCGTTCTGGCAACAGTGGGAAACCGACTTTCGGGCGCAGCTCACGTGCCTGAGCGCCAGCCAGTCGAATCTCTGGGGCCGGCTGCTGTTACAGGCCGCCGGGAGCAGTCCGGCAGCGTGGCGCGGCGCGCTGGAAAAATTTCCCGACCGCGACGCGGCCCGGACGTGGCGCGAGCAGTCGCCGCTCGAGGCCAGTTGGCGGCGCAAGTGCGAGTTGCTGACGCCGCTGACCAAGGCTGAGGGCGGCGCGGTCATCTTCACGCAGTTTCTCGAAACCCAGGCCGCCGTGGCGGAGCATCTGCGGCAGGCGGGCGTGGCAACTTTTGTCATGAACGGCGCGACGCCTCCCCCCGAGCGCCAGCCGATCACCGAGGAGTTTCACAAACGCGGCGGCGCGCTGCTGCTCACGCACAGCGGCACGGAGGGACGCAATCTTCAGTTTTGTCATCGCCTCGCCAACTTCGATCTGCCGTGGAATCCGATGGAAATCGAGCAGCGCATCGGGCGTTTGCACCGGCTGGGCCAGCAGCACCCGGTGCGCATTTACAACTTCGTCCAGGCCGGTACGCTCCAGGAACACTTGCTCGAAGTCTTGCAGGAAAAGTTGAACCTGTTTGAACTGGTCGTCGGCGAGACGGGCCTGGTGCTGGGCGAGCAATTCGGCAGTGACGAATTCGCGGACGAAGTGCTGCGGCGCTGGCGCGAGAGCGAGGGCCGCGTGGCCGAAGCCTTCGCCAGCCTGGGCGACGAACTGGCCGCCGCTCGCGACGCCTACGCGGAAGTCAAGCAACTGGATGAAACGCTGTTCGCCGAGGATTACGAATCGCTATGAGAATCGAGCGTCTCACCCACTCGCCCGGCCCGGTGGCGGATTTTTACGAGGAAGCCCTCATGTCGCTCGGCGCGTTGTGCGAACGGACATGGCACGACCGTCTCGACATCGTCGCCGACGGCCCCACCGCGCGACTCTGGAATGAGAGCGGTGCGTTGCACGAAGTCGAATTGTGGTTTCCGCCGTCGGACGACACCGCCCCGCGCGAAGCAGCGAAGGAAGTTTTTCCCGGCTGCCCGCTCACGTTTCGCCTGGCCGAGGCGCTGCGTACCGCGCCGCTGGCGTTGGAGCGGGTGGTGTTTGCCGACGACACCGGCGCGCGTCCGCCTGCCCCGGACGTGGCGGAAAAACTCTGGCGCGCGCAGTTCCCCGAAACCAATCGCTGGCAGCTCGCGGCGCCGTTCGCCGCCGGCCGCCACTTCTCCTTGCTGGCGCTGGTGCGCTGTGAAATCCAGGCCATTGACCAGCATTGGTCGCTACGTCGCGTCGCGATTTCGCTGGCAGACGGCGCGCGGGACGATGCGCTGGCCCAAGCCGTGCGTCTCGCGCGACTGGAAACGCAACCGTCCGGCGACATCGCCTGGCCGACGCCCGCGCCGGGGCGCTGGCACGAAATCCTCCGGGACGCGTTCGCGCAAGACCTGAGCGAGGACCTCGCTGCCATCCGCGCCCGGCAGGCGCAGTACCTGCGGCGCGAACTGGACCGCGTGGACGATTACTTCGAGCATCACGAGCAGGAACTGGCTTCGCGCGCCGCGCACACGGGCAACGAAAACACGAAGTTGAAAGCCACCGAACGACTGGCCGCCGCGAAGGCCGAACACGGCCGGCGTCGCGCCGACCAGGTGGCCCGCCACGAAATCCGCGCCCAAGCGCACCTCGAAGCGCTGCTCCTGATCGCGGAATCCGCGTGGCGGACCCGCCTCAACGTCGAACTGGCTCACCGTCCGCAGGCGCTGTCAGCGTTGTTCGTTCCCCGCGCGCGCCGGTGGGTATTGACGGATGGGCCCGGCAAAGATGGGTGAACTGCACTTCCGCGGACGCTGGCAGCAGCTGACCGTCGCTGGGCAATCCGCTTCTGGAGTTCCGGGCTATTGCCAGCGATGTCGGCAACCATCGGCAATTTATCGGCAGTTTTCCGAGAATTTCCGAGGCGCTCAGAACTGCTCATGGACGCAGCTCAAAGCTAATATGCG
>Ga0315277_10005619_pt1 | contig 16499 bp, 9 predicted proteins | sample YL17G05_15_MG_FD_203695 | JGI IMG/M metagenome (GOLD analysis project Ga0315277, IMG submission 203695) | Sediment microbial communities from Yellowstone Lake, YNP, Wyoming, USA - YL17G05_15 | ecosystem: Environmental > Aquatic > Freshwater > Lake > Sediment | place: USA: Wyoming | collected... | reverse complement strand
CTAATGTATCTCTTGATTCGCCCTCCCAATAGATATTTATTTATATTCCTGTGCTTTCCCGTGATTTTCCCCGTCGGCATTTCACAAGAACTTAATATAATTTATATCTCAACTTGTCAAGCCCCAGACTGGGACCGGCGGGGTCTTCCTATTTTTTTATCTGTTCCTTCAATTTCGCGATCAGGTCATCCAGAAATTGAACCCTTTCCGGGTCCGTGTATCCCGCTTTCGCTTTTTCCAGGCATTCTATAGCTTTTTCGAACTTGGCCTGGTTAGTGTAGCATCTCCCGGCCATCTCCAGATACACCGGGTCATCCGGCCTCAGGCTCAAGGCTTTTTCGAAGAGAGCGAGCGCTTCATCCACGCGGTTTCGCCCGAAAAGAATCAGGCCGGAATTGTAGGCCGCATCCGGGTTGTTGGGGTCCAGGTCCATGGTTTTCTGGTAAAACTCGAGGGCCTTGTCGAGGTCGTCCTGCTGCTGATAACAGATGGCCAGTTCAAAATAAGCGGGCGGGAACTTGGGGCTGGACTGAGTGATCTGAGTCAACGCGTCTATCGCCTCAGGAAACATTTTTTTCCTGGCATAGCTGATCCCTATTAGGTAGAGCGCATTGATATCCTTGGGATCCTTTTCCAGCGCCCCTTTGAGGAGCGCGATGGCACCGTCAAAATCCCTCTGGCCGATTTTATCGGCTGCCTCCTTGACGACTCCCTGTATCTCTTTTATAAGCTGCGCTTCCTGGAGCTGCTCTTGGGAGACGAGGGTAACGGGCGGAATCTCGACTTTCTGCATGGTGTCTTGAGGCGTTTCGAACCGCCACTCGTCCTCTTTCGGGGCATAGCCGTCTTTTTTGAAGACGACAGTGTAAACACCATGAGGCAGACCGGCTAACTTGAACTCGCCTTTGGCGTTGGTTTTGATGCTGTAGCTTCGGCTCGTCGCGACATCGCGGAGTGTGATTTCGACCTCGGGGAGCGGGTTTTTTTGGATATCAAGGACTTTGCCGTAGAAATAATACTCGCGATACTGGCCGTAGGCGGGATAGGCCTGGGCCAGGACAGAAACGAGAATCAGTGCCAAGAACGCCCGGAGAATGTGGTGTCGCATCCGTAACTCCTATTTGGTTTTAAACGAGTTGGCTTTTCTCAGGGCCTCGCTCATTTTTTCCGGCTCGTGCCGGCGGTTGAAGATATCGGCCAGGAGAAAGTAGCCGAGGGCCTTGAGCTCCGGCGTCTCAGCCAGGGAGAGCCCCTTTTCCACAATTGCCTGGGTCTCATCGAGCGGGCCCTGCTCATAAAGAAGGCCGCGGGCGAGAAGTAGGTAACCTTCCGCCAGCTTGGGGGTTATCTTGATGACCTCCCGCATTTGCTCCAGAGAGCCGGCCCTGTCTCCGAGCTTGAAAAGGAGCTTTCCCAGGTTGAACCGGGCTTTAAACTCCCCAGGATAGTTGGCCACTTCCCCGGCGTAGGCCGTCCGGGCCTCCTCGAACTTCCCCTGTTCCTCGTAGAGCAGCCCCAGGTTAAAAAGGGCCAGGGGAAATTTCGGAGCTTCCTGGATGACTTGTTTGAGTTCCGCTTCTGCCCTATCGTATTGTTTAAGGCCCACCAAGCAGGCACTCAGGGTGAGGCGGCTCCGGGTTACTTTCGGCTGGATCTCGACGGCCTTCTCGAGGTAGGACAGAGCTTCGCTGTACTTCAGCTCTCCCAGTAAGATCTCGCCGATAAGCATATAAGCCTGGGTATTGCGCTCATCCAGAGAGAGGGTCCGCTTGCAGAGGGCGATGACGTCTTCGTTCTTCCGTTCTTCGAGCAGGATATTGGCCATGCTGATCAGAGCCTGAATGCTTTCCGGGTCCTCTTTCAAGATCAGTTCAAGCTTGGCTTTCGCCTCCTCTTTTCTCCCCAGTTCGACATAGCAGGTCGATAAGATCAACAGGGCCTGGGGGATCATCGGCTCCTCTTGGAGTGCCGACTCAATCCTGGCGGCAGCTTCGGCATACTTTTCTTCCAGGACCAGTTCGCCGGCCGCCGTAACGGCCTGGAAAACCATCAGCTTGTCCTTGGGGTCGGCCAGCGTCCCTCTGCCGGCCGCTTTTTTCGCGGCCACCGGCGCTCCTATGTAGCCCAGGGCCGAGAGCCTTTCCATGGTCTCTTTATCCAGGTTGGCCGCCTGCGGAACCGGAGCTCCTTTGCCCGTCTCGGCCATGAGCCGGTTCAGCTCGGACTTCATCTTGCGGACGGTCTCCGGGCTGTTGGCAGCGAGGTTGATGTTTTCGTCGGCGTCCCCAGTTAGGTCGTAGAGCTCGGCCCGGGGGGCATCGATGTATTTGTAGCGCGGCGTCCTCAAGGAATGGAGGGGGCTCCAGCCGAATTGGAGGTTGGGGGACATGGATTCCGAATAAGCGTATCCCTCCTCATTTTTCTTCGGCCGAAACATCAGGCGAAGGAGGGACCGGCCTTGGGTTTTGGCCGTGGGCTCGGTCCTGGCGAGCTCCAGCAGGGTCGGGAAGACATCGACCGCCCTGACCTGGGAAGAGACGCGGATTCCGCGCAGCCCCCCGAACGGCGTGACGGCGATAAACGGGACGTGGACGGCGTATTCATAGATGAAATAGCCGTGCGTTCCTTCGCCATGGCTTCCCAGTCCTTCCCCGTGGTCGCCGATGAGAATGAGGACGGTGTTCTTATCCAGGCCATTCTTTTCCAGCCAGGAGACACACCGTCCGATTTGTTCATCCATGAATGCGATCTCCCCGTCGTAAAGGCCGACCAGGCTCCGGGGGCCGAATTCCGAGCGATAGGGCTCCGGAGGTTCATAGGGAGTATGAGGGTCGTAAAGATGAATCCAGGCGAAAAACGGGTTGTTCTTTTGGCCTTCCAGCCAGTTCAGAGCGGCATCCATCACCTGGTCGCCCGGCCTCTGAATGGCGCCGAGGTCAAGGTGCTTGTATTTTTTTAAGTCGAACTGGTCATCATAGTGCTGAAAACCCTGATTGAGCCCCCAGCGGCCGTCCAGGACAAAGGCGCCGATAAAAGCTCCGCACTCATAGCCTCGCGCTTTAAGGACCTCGGCGATAGTGGTCTGCTCCTCGCTCAGGGCCGTGTTCCCGTTGATCCGGACACCATGGTAAGTCGGATACATGCCCGTCAGAATCGAGCAGTGGGCCGGGAGCGTCAGCGGAGAGGACGTGGCCGCCTGTTCGAAGAGGACCCCCCGCCCGGCCAGAGCGTCGAGGTGAGGCGTCTTTCCGCCTGAGTATCCATAACAACCGATATGGTCGGCCCGTGTTGTGTCCAGCGTGATCAGGATGACGTTGGGCTTGTCGATTCCTCTTTTCGCCCAAAGTCTCTCGATTCTCTTGGCCGGGTCTTTTTCGGGGCGCAGGAACAGCCACAGACAGGCGCCCACCGCCAGACAGACGACGATAAGAGCGATTGTCTTCCTTGTCATTTTCACATTCAGAGCCGCGAATTACTAAGATAGCGTTTTAAGGGAGGATTTTCAACAGCGCCTCATAGAGGGCCCAGACTGCGCCGGGGCGCATGTATTTCATCGCCCGGAACAGCCGGTCGCCGTTTTTAGCCGCCGGGTTGTTCCAGACGGCCTCTTCGGGGTCGAGATAGGCTTCGGGCGTCTTGAAGAAATAGCCCTGCCCGAAGGGGCCGTAAACGATATGGTGGATCCCGTAGGCGATACGCATCGCTTCCTCGCGCAGTCCGTAGAGAGCGCTGTTGGCGGCCAGAGCATAGGCCGTTCCCACCCAGACTTCATCGCCCTGTTGGCTGCGCAGCTGTCCGCCGGACGCTGTCCGGCCGTTGACGGCGCCCATCAGCCCGCGGCCGAACCCGAGGACGTTCTTCTCGAAGATCGTGCGCAGAGCCCTGACGGCCTGGTCGCGCGGGATGATCCGACCGGCCTCCTCCGTTTCCAGGCCCAGCATCGTGGAATACCAGACTCCGAAGAGCTGATCGGCCATGATGTCGTCTGTAGCGGCGTCGATATGGAAATAGCCGCCCCGATCATTCCAGAGCTTCTGGAGGGCTTGGCGGCCGGCTTCGAACCAGGACCGGTATTTGTCTATCGCGCGCTGGATGCCGGGGCTACTGAGTTCGGAGAGGCCGCTATCGATCAGCCGCTGGCCCATCGTGGAGGTCGATTTCAGGGCGGCCAGCCAGAGCATGGTAATGTAGGCGCTCTCTCCTTTCATCTTCCAGGTGTCGTAGGTCTGGTCCGGGATGCCCTCGTTGAGCGGGATGTGGGAGGCCGGGTCGCCGAACCTTTTCTCCAGCGTGTCCAGGGCGACGACCGAGGCCCGGAAGACTTCAGCCAGGAACGCATAGTCCTTGGCGCCGGTGGCCAGGAAATCCCGGTAGGCGCGAAGAGGAAACTTGGGATTCAGGTCCTTCCAGACGTTTCCGTTCTGCCAGTCGAACCCGTTGAGCACGACCCAGGGACGGAGGCGCGGCGAACCGATGTCGTGGGGCACCATGCCGTATTCCTTGTTTGTGTTCCAGTAGTAATGCATCTTGTCGGCCGGCACCTCATTCTTATAGACGGTGGGGTAGAGGTAGGTTTTAAAGGCAGGGTCCACGGACTCCACGGCCCGGGAGACAAAGCGCATGTTCTCCATTTCCAACTCGGGCCAGAGCTTGAGGATGTGCCAGCAGTAGGAGTCGACGTCGAACGTCCCGTACATGAGATAATCGACGCTCTCGAGGTAGGTGTGAAGGTTGGTCGAGGCGTCCCAGATGCTCGTCTCGGCCAGGACATAGAGCTCGTTGAGGAGGGCCTGCTTCAGCCAGCCGGGAAGACGCGGGTCCTCGAGGACCGGCTTCTGCCAGGCATCGATGGCCCTTTCCCAATCGCGATATTTGTCCAGGGCTTCACAGGCGATGGCAAAGGCCTTGTCCCCACCGGTTCCGAAAAAGTCGGTGTATTTCTTGCGGTACTTGACACCCTTCTCGAATTTATAGTAGGGGAAATCCCAGGCGATGACGATCGGAAACTCGGTCCGTTCGCCGGGTTGGAGGCTCAATTTGACGGCGATCGCCCCGGCCGTCGTTTCCTTTCCGGAGACGACTCGCGCCTCCGCAGCGTTGGATAATGTCCCGTCGGCGACAAACATCGTCCAGACCTCGCGGCCGTCGCCGTCGGGATTAAAATCGGCGTCGTAAAAGACAGCGAGTTTCCCCGGTATATCGGCGGCCGCGATGGCCATCGATCCGGTCAGGGCATTCCCTGTCTTTGGGTCCATGCCTTTTCTTTTAAAAATGAGGCCTTTTTTGAGGCCATCCCGGGCCAATTCATTGAAATTTCCTGCGCTCTTCCTGTCCCAGGCGAAGTCGGACGGCCCAGACCGGGAGACCGGCTCCCATCCAATCATGTTCTGCCAAGTCAGCATGACGCTGATCTCAGCCGGCCTGCCCGAGCGGTTCTCGGCGGTCCATTTATAGACGGCCACGGGATAACTCGTCTCTCTGTAGTTATGCGGGATGACCGGAGAAAATTGGGTCACCGCCAATGCTATCGAGAAGTCTTCGTTGGATTCATAAGAAAAACCGGACTTCGGAAAAAGGGCGTAATAACTTCCCTTTCCCGCCGGGTATTTCCACTTCCAGCTTTGGAGGACGGAGGAAGGCGGGACGTCTGTGGAAAGGGTCTGGGCGATCGTCTTTTGTCCCTGTTTCATGAAGACATGGAACTGGTCAGCCCAAACCGTATCATCCACCATCCAGCCCGATTTTAAAAACCAGTAGCGGAAGTTCCCGCTCATGGTCCATTCGTAGGAGCCGGCGCCGATCCCGCCAGCAGGACAAGCACTTCCCTCGGCCTGGCCGTCGATGTTCCCAACCGCGACTGTCTTCCCGTACCAGCTGAGCCTATGGCCGATCGGCCGGTCGAAAGCGGGCTGGGGGAATCCGCCGAGGTTGGAGGGGGAATAGTTGAGTTCCCGGAGGATGAAATCCGTGACCTGTTTGTCCTTGGTCAGGCCTTTCGCCCCCGCCGCCAGGATCATCTTCCCCAGCCGGCCGTCAATCTCCTGGCCTTTCTCCTCGCAGATCCCTTTCTCGATCAACAGGTCTGAATAGCGGCTAAGGAGGGTCTTGCGCACGCCCTCCTCGGGGTTCCCGAGGAAAGCCGGAGGGGGGTCACCGCCGAAAGCCAAAAGTGCACAGAGCACAATCCCGCAGGCCAGCAGAAGTCGGGTCATCCCATTTTGGAAACGCGGATTCTTCTTGGATTCTTTCATCTCGACCTCCGAGGCAAAGAGCGTCTTATGCTATCTGGATAGCCAGCTTCAGAACACCGATAAAAAAAAGCCTGGAGGGTTTTGGCCCTCCAGGCTCCAGAAACCTAAGACGTGGGTCCGCTCAGAATGAGTACATGAGGCCCAGCCGGAAGTAACGTGGTGAAACCAAGCCCACGACACGGCCGACATCCCTGAGCAGAATGTCCGTGTCCGGAACGCTGACTTTCTTGACCATGGCGTTGGTCACAGCCTTGCTGCCGAGGATGTTGAACGCATCGAGCATGACGCGCAGGTTAGTGGGGCCCAGCTTGAAGGTCTTTTCAAGCCGCAAGTCCAGGATGCTCAGGAGGGGCATATAAAGGGGATCCGTGGGACTCTGGGCCACGATCTGTCCCTCATACCCCGCCTGGGTGCAGATCACCGCATGCTCCAGCAGATCGGTATTTTCCGGGTCAAAGTTCCAGGGGTCGAGTTGACGGATTTGGGAGAGAACCCAGACGGGACGGCCATTATGCAGGCGGAAGCGGAGGCCCAGGTCGACCTCGATCTTGGGGATGGTGTAGTTGCCGTTGATCTTGAATTCAAAGCGCGGGGTAAACGGCATGGGGCCCGTCATGTTGTTGATGGTCTGGTTAATGCCGCCCAGCCATTGGTCGGACCAGATGTTCGTTCCTTCCATGTTGTAGTCCTGGTCCTGGCGCTTATTGCGGCCCGCGAACCCGGTCGATTTGTTGAAGAGCAGGGAACCCATCAGCTGCCAGCGGTCGGAGTAGCGCTTGTTGAACGTCACCTGGAGGCCCTGGAACTTGCGCTGCGCTTTGACAATCGGACCGCCTCCCTGCAGCGGGAAGTCCGGCATGTTGCGCCACTCAAAATCCTGGTGACTATAAATCCATTGAATATCCTCTCCGTCGATCGAACCGCTGCCGTCGTAATCCTTAAGGACGATGCTGTAAAGGGACACTTCCTGGCCGTTGACGACCTGCGTTTTAACCTCATAATCCCAGGGCTGCTGGGTGACCTCATTCAGGGGCCATTGCACGATCACGTTTTTGGTCTCGCGGTTGATATAGGTGACACCGACGGAGAAATTCTTGAAGATCTCGCGCTCCAGGTTGAAGGTGAACTGGTCGGTATGCTGATTTTTCAGGCCGGCCTGGATCTTCAAGCCCCAGGAAGGATCGTTGGTATTCCACTGGTTTGTCCAGTCGCCGTTATCCCACACGGCATTTATGGGATTCAGGTTGGGAATCTGCCGGGCGGCGTTGGCGAACTCGCTGCCGGTAATATAGCCGTCGCCGTTAAGGTCGAGACCGCCCCAGGGAATGGAATAGAACTCGACGAGGCCGTAGCTTCGGTCCAGATCGGGCCCGCCGCCGCCGAAGCTCTCGACACCGATCGGCGTGTAGTAACGTCCGAAGCCGGCGCGAAACACGGTCTTGCGGTCACTGGTCAGGGCATAGCTGAGACCGACACGCGGAGACCAGTTCTTGAAGTTGAAAAGGTTGTCCGAGCCCTTGCGGTCGCGGATGACTTGGAGCTCTTCCTTCCAGGCCTGGGGAGTGGCGGGCTGCTCCAGCATTTGGCCCTTATCGAACCTGGCGGTCATGTGGTCGTAGCGCAGGCCAAGGTTCAGGGTCAGGCGTTTGGTGGGCGACCACTGATCGTCGAAAAAGAATCCCAGGCCGTCCGACGTGCGCACCGTTCGATGGGGCTTGCTGAAACCCTTGGGGACATAGAACATCAGCCCATCGTAGTCTCCGTACCAGCTCTGCATGTACTGGATGTTATAGATCCAGCGATAAGGGTAAGCGCCGGGGTACATTCCGAAAAAGCCGAGGTCTTCTCCGGTTTCCGGATCAATGAGCTCTTGTCCGAAAAACTCCCCGCTTTGGCTCTTCAAACGGCCGCGGGTGTACTGCACGCCGAACTTGATGTCGTGCTCGCCGAGGAAGTTTTCGGCATAGTGCGACATATCGGCTTGGATGGTGGTGCGGGTGGTTAAGCGTTTATTCGCGCCGGGGAAAGCGCCGCCAACGCCTGAATCAAAGGGCACGCCTTTCCACCAATTGATGTATCCCGGATGGTTTGGGGCACCGCTCGGCAGTTCGTTTCTTTCATTGACCCAGAAGCCCAGGAACTTCACCGAAAAGAAAGTGGCCGTGCTGGGGAACCATTGCCACTGGGAGGAAACGGAGTGGCTCTGGGTATAGTAGTCGTAGGCCAGGGAGGGGTCCCAATCCAGTGAACCGTCGGTTGTGCCACCGCCGTTGTTGTTTTCGTAGTGGTAGGACGCCCAGGCATGCTGGTTCTTAAACGGGGTGCTGGTGAGCTTGAAGTCGGCATACCTTCCGCGCCACCTGGCAATGGGTGCGTAGTTGAGCTGCTTGTCTTTGCTGTCCAGGAAGTTGAGGGCTGCAAAAAACCAGGTCCTATCGGAAAAGAAGGGGCCGCCGAGAGTTGCGTCCAGTTCCAGGTTCGACTTGGGATAGGCGCTATAGTCGTCGCCCTCCTGGAGATACAGCCAATCCCGGCCCAGTTCGTCGCCGGATTTCAGCACTTGGCCTGTGGGAGTGCCCAGCTGGCTGTAGCCGCTCAAGGAACCCTTCAGCTTGTCGGAGCCAGATTTCGTGATGACATCGATGGCCACGCCCGAGAAATTGCCGTATTCCGCCTTGCTGCCGAGAGCGATGAGGCGGACCTCTTGGACATTATCGTAGTTCACCTTGATCATCGAGCCATAGCCGGCACCGCTCGGGTCGGTCGTGTCCAGGCCGTTCACCAGGAAGATGTTTTCCATGGTGGACCCGCCGTACGCGGTGGGACTCCCCATAACGTTCTTGCCCACGTCGAACATGCCCGGCGTAGAGAGCGACAGGTCATAGAACGAATCGCGGCTGGTGGGCAGTTTGGCCAGCATGGCCTGGTCTATCTTGGAGTCGATGGTCGAGGTTTTGACATCGACAACCGGCGCCGCGCCGGTCACGATCACCGTCTCCTCGATCGTCCCCATCGGAAGGACCAGGTTGATCTCTGAAGAGCTTCCTGCCCTCACCTCGATATCTTCCTGGACGACGGTCTTGAAACCGGGCATCGAAGCCGTGAGCTTATAGTTCCCTATCTGCAAGCTGAGGAACGCATATGTTCCTTTCGCCGAGGTGACGACGGAGCGCTTGCCGATCAAAGCGGGGCTCGTGGCCTCTACGGTCGCCCCGGGAAGAGGTTCACCTTTGTCGTCAGTGATCGTTCCCGTTATCTTCCCTTCGATAATGGATTGGGCCCGGGCAACGCTCACGTTCACGACGGCAAAACATAAAGCGAGGAAGCCGACTAAGAAAACGATTTTTCGCAACTTGTCCATTTCCCCTCCTTCCGATTTTTGTTCTGGCCAGAAAGCCTGTCCCATCCCGCGAATCCGGGACGAATACCCCATAGCCTATTTTCTTTACTTTCTCTCGATTCCACCTCCAGGCGAGCATTTTCAGCAGATCTATTCCTCTAGTCTGATGATATTCCCCACCATAGACTCACAGAAAAGATTTATTGCATTGGAGTTTCCTTGTCAAGCTCAAATTCACGAGTCCTGTGGCCCGCTATTTTTTAATCTGTTCCTTGAGTTTGGCGATCAGGTCATCCAGAAATTTGACCTTTTCCTGGTCGGTATATCCAGCCCTGGCTTTCTCCAGACATTCGACGGCTTTTTCAAAATCGGCCCGGTGGATATAACAGCGGCCGGCCATCTCCAGGAAGGCCGGGTCATCCGGCTTCAGGCTCAACGCCATTTCAAAACGGGCCAGAGCTTCGTCAGCGCGATTGAGCCCGAAAAGAATGAGCCCGGAATTATAAACACCCTCCACATTCGTCGGGTCCAGGTCCAGGTTCTTCTGGTAATACTCGAGGGCTTTCTCAAGGTCGTTTTGTTGCTGATAGCAGACGCCCAATTCAAAGTAGGCCGGAGGAAATCGGGGAGCCAATTGAGTGACCTGAGTCAGGGCCTCGATCGCGTCCGGATACATCTGTTTCCTGGCAAAACTCATCCCGATCAGGTAGAGGGCGTTGGAATCCTTGGGGTTTTTGGCCAATACATCCTTCAGAAACGCGATGGCTCCGTCATAATCCCCCTGCTTGATTTTTTCGACCGCTTCTTTGAAGACACCTTCCATTTCTTTCACCTGCGCCTGTTCTTGGGCCTGAGCCTGGGAAAGGAGCACGATGGGCGGGATCTCGATTTTCTGCATGGTATCTTGAGGAGTCGCCAGCTTCCATTCATCCTCTTTCACGGCATAGCCTTCTCTTGTAAAAACGACCTTGTAGGTTGCATGGGGCAGGCCGACAAACTTAAACTCGCCGTCCTTTTTCGTCTCGATGGTGTAGCTGCGGTTGGAGAGGACGTCCCGGACGGTGATTTCGACCCCCTCCAGAGGATTTTTCTGCGTGTCCAGGACTTTTCCAAAAACATAATACTCGCGGAACTGGCCGGAGCTGGGCAGGGCCAAGAGCAGCCCGATCAATAAAACGAATAAACCGAGAAGAAGACCGGTTCGATCCTCCATGATTCACTCCTTTTTCGATGCGTAAGAGTTTGCCATTCGCAAGGCCTCATTCATCTTTTCCGGTTGATGTCTCCGATCATAGAAATCAGCCAGGAGATAGTAGCCGAGGGCTTTGAGTTCTGACGTTTCTGCAAGAGCGAGTCCTTTTTCGAGCAGGGCCTGGACTTCATCGAGCGGGGCCTGCTCAAGTAGCAGGCCGCGAGCGAGAAAGAGATACCCTTCCGCCTGCTGGGGAGCGACCTTGACCACCTCCCTCATGTTCTCCATGTATCCGGCCCTGTCGCCCAGCTTAAGAAGGATTTTGCCCAGGTTGAAGCGGGCCTGAAATTCCCGGGGGAAGGCCGAGACTTCATCGGCATAGGCGGTTTTAGCCTTCCCCAGACTCCCCTGTTCTTCATAGAGCAGCCCCAGGTTGTATCTGGCCCGGGGGGATTTCGGGTATTCCCGGATGATTTCTTTCAGCATGGTCTCGGCCCGGTCATATTGCTTCACCCCCACCAAACAGGCGGCCAGGTTGAGGCGGTTCCGGGTCAACTTCGGCTGGATCTCGACGGCCTTTTCCAAATATGGGAGGGCCTCGGCATGCTTTTGCTCGCCCATGTAGATCTCTCCCATGAGCATATAGGCCTGGACGTTCCTTTCGTCTACAGACAGAGTCTGTTTACAGAGGGCGAGGACGTCTTCCTTCTTCCCTTCCCTGAGGAGGATATTCGCTAAACTGATGAGCGCCTGGATATTCTCCGGATCATCTTTCAAGACCGCATCCAGTTTGGCTTTCGCGTCTTCGATCCTGCCCAGCTCCGTATAACAGGTTGCCAGTTGCAGCAGCGCCTGCGGGATCGTCGGATCATCCCGAAGGGCCGCTTCCAAGTTTTCTGCTGCTTGCGCATACTGATCTCTCATGATCAATTCCCCGGCCTGCTGGATGGAGACAAAGACCTGGAGCTTATCCTTGGGATCGGCCAACGCCCCCGGGCCGCTGCCGGAGGGTTTTTTCGCGGCCACCGGTGCTCCGATATAGCCGAGAGCAGCCAGCCTTTCTACCGTCTCCTTATCCAGGTTGGCCGCCTGAGGGGCTGGCGCGCCCCGGCTTGTTTCGGCTATGAGCCGGTCCAGCTCGGCTTTCATCTTCCGAGCGATCTCCGGAAGATCCCCGCAGAGGTTGGTTTGTTCGTCGGCATCCCGAGCTATATCGTAGAGCTCAGCCTTCGGGGCGTCGATATACTTGTACTGCGTCGCGCGAAGGAACTGAAGGGGGCTCCAGCCGAATTGGATGTTGGGAGCCATGGATTCCCCGTAGGCAGGAGCTTTGTCCCTTGTTTTCGGCTTGAACATCAGCGGGATGACCGACCGGCCGTGGACTCCGGCCCGGCCTTCGATCCCGACGAGCCCGAGGATGGTCGGAAAAACATCCACGCTTCGGACCTGGGAGGGAACACGGACGCCCCTCAACCCCTGAAGCGGCGTCGTAATGATAAACGGGACGTGGGCGGCATAGTCATAGATGAAGTAGCCGTGGGTTTCTTCGCCATGGCTCCCCAACCCCTCACCATGATCTCCGATAAGGACAAGGATGGTGTTTTGGCTCAGGCCGTTCTTCTCCAGCCAGGCGACACACCGTCCGATCTGTTCGTCCATGAAGGCGATCTCGCCGTCGTACTGGCCGACGAGGCCCCGCCGGCTGTATTCAGAAAAATAGGGCTCCGGCGGCTCATAGGGCGCGTGCGGGTCGTAAAGATGGATCCAGGCGAAGAAGGGATTGGCCCTCTCCCCGTCCAGCCAGGCCAGCGCCTTATCCATCACCTCGTTGCCCGGTCTTTGAACGGCCCCGAGGTCAATATGCCTGTATTTCTGCAGGTCAAATTGATCATCATACTGCTGGAAGCCTTGTTCGAGCCCCCAGCGTCCGTCGAGAACAAAGGCACCGATGAAGGCACCACACCGGTAGCCCTGGGCTGAAAGCACCTCGGCGATGGTTGTCTGCTCTTCGCTCAAAGCCGTGTTCCCGTTGACCCGGACGCCGTGGTACGTGGGGTACAAGCCGGTCATGATCGAACAGTGGGCAGGAAGCGTGAGCGGGGAGGAGGTGGCCGCCTGCTCGAACAGGACTCCCCGGCCGGCGAGAGCATCCAGGTTGGGCGTCTTCACATCAGGATAGCCATAGCAGGCGATGTGGTCGGCCCGCGTCGTGTCCATCGTGATCAGGATGACGTTGGGCTTGTCGACGCCGGCCTTGGACCAGAGCTTGGCGACCCTGCGGGTCGGGTCTTTTTCCGGCCGCAGGAACAGCCATAGACAGACGCCAACCGCCAGACAGCCGGCGATGAGTACAATTATTTTCCGTGTCATTTTCTCGTTCCGACTCTGGACAATAACGATAGCGCTTTAGGGGATGATTTTCAACAGCGCCCCGCAGATGATCCAGGCCGCTCACAATTGACGATAAGATTGGCCGCGCCGGATCGTGGCGACGACGTTGAAATCCCGGTCGAAGACGGCCAGGTTGGCCTGCTTGCCTGCTTCCAGGCTTCCGATTTCGCTGTCGAGACCGAGGACGCGCGCTGGATTCAGGGAGGCCATCCGAACGGCTTGAGGCACGGACAGGCCCGTCCATTGGAGGATATTCCTCACTGACTTGTTCAGCGTCAGGACGCTGCCGGCGAGGGCGCCTCCGTCTTTGAGCCGGGCCTGACCCGCCTTGACGATGACGTCGAGCCCTCCGACCCGGTATTCGCCGTCACCGAGTCCTGCCGCATTCATACTGTCTGTGACCAGACAGATCCGGTCCACTCCTTTCTGTCGAACGGCCAGCCGCAGCGCCGCCGGATGGACATGGATGCCATCGGCGATGAGCTCGGCCATAACTTTGTCGGAATCGAGGACGGCGCCGATAACGCCCGGCTCGCGAGGAACGAAGCCGCTCATTGCGTTATAGAGATGGGTCGCATGGGTGATGCCCTTCTCAAAGCTCTCGATCGCCAGGTCATAGACGGCATCCGAATGCCCGATCGAAACAATCATCCCCTCATCCCGGAAAAGGCGGATGAACCTGAGGTTGTCGCCGACTTCGGGAGCGATGGTGATAATGGTCCTGAACCCGTGGCCAATCTTCTGAATCTCGGCGAAATCGTCCGGGGCCGCCGGCCGGATGAAGCCGGGGTTCTGTGCCCCTTTCTTCGACCGGCTCAAGAAGGGGCCTTCCAGGTAGACCCCCAGGATCTCCGCGGGAAGTGGCCCAGTCATCGCGGCACGAATGCTCTTCACCGCGTCTTCGACAGCGGGTAGAGGCGCGGCCAGCGTCGTCGGCACAAACCCGGTGACCCCGCAGCGGGCTTGATAAGAGGTGATCTCTTTCAGCCCTTCGACGCTCCCGTCCATCACGTCGTTCCCCATAGCGCCATGGAGATGGAGGTCGATGAGCCCGGGAGTGATGGTGCAGCCGCTGTAATTATGCCGGACCATTCCTTCCACCTGCGGCGACTGATCCTTGGAAAAAACGCCGGCAATCTTTTCCCCCTCGATGATCACCGTCCCGCCCTCCAAGACTCGATCCGGCAGAACGATATTCCCCATGAGGGCAATTGCTTCCATTGAACAACCTTCTATTTAGGACTTTCCGTCGGAGATATTCTATCTTTACCCCTCTTTAGTGTCCGCATGATCGCTAGCTGGATCAGGATGATCATCGCACAGCAGACGACGGGAATGATGAGCCCGGAGCGAAGCCCCGAGACATTGGCGACTTTGCCCGCGAGCCAGGGGGCGGTCATCCCGCCGGCCAGAGCGATCATGAAAATGACGCTGAAGGCTGTTCCGGTGAGCTCGGGGAAGGCTCCGCCGGCAATGGCCAGGGTCGTCGGGAATATGGCGGCAAACCCGAATCCGGTGAGGACGACACCGACCGAGGCGATGATTCCCGAAGGCGCGGCGGCCACGACGGCGGTGGAGACAAGCGCCAGGACCGCGCTGGACAGGATCAATGTTTCGTTTTTCCAGACCCTGACCAGTCTCTTGGAGACGACGAGCCTCCCGACCATCACCGCTCCCCAATATCCGGCCAGGACAAGAGCGGCGGACATTCGAGAAAAGCGGAAATTCTCGTTGAGGTAGGTAGAGATCCAGCCTCCGACCGTGAACTCATTCCCGGACTGGAAGAAGAGCAGGAATCCACACAGCCAGAGCAGCGGGTGACCGATGACCTTGGCCGCCTGGCGCAGCGGAAAACCCTGGGCCTGTTTGGCCCCGGGAAAGCGGAGCGAGAGGAAAAAGGCGAACGGGATCAGGCTGAGTACGGTAGCGATGGCCAAAATGATCTTGAGCCCGAGGCTCCCGAGCAGGGTTCCGATGAGGAAGGGGATGAGCAGGGCCCCGAACCCGAAGAAGATACCCAGCAAGTTCAGCGCCGCGCTCCGGCTCTCGGGGTTGAGGTCGCTGGTCAGGGCGTTGGACCCCCCGTTGAGCCCTCCTCCTCCGACGCCGAGGAGCAGCGCCGCCGCCATAAGAAAAGAGTAGCTCGGCGCGATGGTGAACAGGAACAATGAGACGGCGACGAGAAGGCAGCACAGGGCCAAGAAAATCCGGTAGCCGAAGCGGTCGACAACCGGCCCGAAGACGACCGACATCCCGAGCATGGCCAGGTTCATGAAAAAAAAGAGGTTTCCGGCCTCGCTCTTGTTGAACTGAATGCGCTCGAAGAGCGACGGCAGGATCGCGCCCAGGATGGCCATGACGATTCCGAAGACGAAGATTCCGGCCCAGGCGGAGAACATCAGGCTGCGGACTCCGGCCGGCGCCGTTTTTCGCGGTTCCTTCTTTGGCTCCATGGCGGACTCACTGATCTCCGATTGAGTCAACGGACTGAATGCACCGTCCCGGAACGCGCATCGGACCTGTCATCTTTTCGGCGACTGCCGCCGCCTCGGGGCCTTCCACGGCCGGGCGTAATAGAACTCCGAAAACGCCTCGTAGACCCTGTCCATATGTCCTTTCGGTATCCCCTGGACATTCGGGGAAACAAAGGTCGGAGGGAGCTTCTTTTTTTTGGCTAGAAGCGCTCCCGCCTCGGCGACGAGCGCCATGGCGATGGCGACCGCGGCCACCGTCGAGCCGGCGGCCACTTTTTCCCTCTTCCCCACGTCGACCAGGGCGTCCTCGTGCGGCGTGCAGTTGTCGATGGCCACGTCGGCCAGGTCGGAGAGGAATTGGCCCGAGGAATGCCGGGGCTTCGATATCTTCCGGTTGGCCTGCGACGAGACGGTGATGACCTTGAGTCCCTTGGCTTTGGCCTCGCTGGCCACTTCGATGGCGGCCGAGTTCAGGCCGCCGTGGGAGAAAGCGATTAGGCAATCCCGGGGTTCGAGCCGGTAGCTCTCGAGGAAGATCTTGGCATAGCCTTCGCGGCGCTCCAGCCACAACAGTTCCCGCGCTCCGCCCGGCCCGATCACGTTGAACCACATCAGCCGCGGGTCATAAAGTGGGTAGAACCCGACGAAGCTTCCATAGCGCGGGTAGAGGTCCAGGACCGGGATCACGGAATGTCCGGTTCCGTAGGCGTAGATCCTTCCCCCGTGTTCGACCGACCGGGCCATGATCCTTCCCGCCGCTTGGATATTTCCCAATTCTTTTTTTTTGATAGTCTCGATGATCCCCTGGATCCTGCTGAGATACTCAAAAGACGACATTTCAACCCTCCATT
>Ga0315277_10005618_pt1 | contig 16505 bp, 20 predicted proteins | sample YL17G05_15_MG_FD_203695 | JGI IMG/M metagenome (GOLD analysis project Ga0315277, IMG submission 203695) | Sediment microbial communities from Yellowstone Lake, YNP, Wyoming, USA - YL17G05_15 | ecosystem: Environmental > Aquatic > Freshwater > Lake > Sediment | place: USA: Wyoming | collected... | reverse complement strand
CGCTGATCATTTTCGCAGGCATCGTGTCGCGCATCCCGGCCAACTTCGGCCAGCTGCTCACCGACGAGCAGCGGCGTTGGTTCCTGATCGCCTTCTACCTGGCGCTGATGATCCTGACCGTGTTTGCCATCGTGGTGGTGCAGCAAGGGCGGCGCAACGTGCCGGTGATGTACCCCGGACGGCGCATCGGCCACCGCCAGGCGATGCCGGTCAAGGGCACGCTGCCGCTCCTGGTGAATATGGCGGGCATGATCCCGCTCATCTTCGCCCAGTCGTTCCTGACCTTCCCGGCGATCATCGCCCAGTTCTTCATCGCCTCCAAGACGCTGTGGGTGCGCAACCTGGCCTCGGGCATAGAGACAGTCTTCGGTGGCAAGAGCGGCTGGTACGGGCTGATGTATTTCGTGCTGGTGGTGGCCTTCACGTTCTTCTATACCGATGTGCTCTTCGCCCAGCAGAATTACGGCGATAACCTCAAGCGCTCGGGCGCGCAGATCCCGGGGGTGACAGCGGGAGCACCCACCCAGCGCTATCTGACACGGGTCATGCGGCGCATCACGCTCCCCGGGGCGCTGTTCCTGGGCATAGTGGCCGTCTTGCCCTACATTGTGAACGTGGTGCTGCCGTTTGCCGGCCGCAGCAGCCTGCTGCTGGTCTCGTCCTCGGGCCTGCTGATCGTGGTGGGCGTGGTGCGCGATCTGTTCTTCAATCTCGAGGCGGAACTCAAGCTGAGGGGTTACGACGAGTCGATGCTCGTTCATTAGCGCCGGGGCTGGACCACGAGGCCCGACATGTCGCTCTACATCGTGATGCTCGGCCCGCCGGGTGCCGGCAAAGGAACCCAGGCGGCGGTGTTGGCACAGAAGTTGGCGATACCACACATTTCAACGGGCGACTTGTTTCGCCACCATATGCGTGAGAAGAGCGAGCTGGGGCGCCTGGCGCAGAGCTTCATCGACCGCGGCGAGCTGGTGCCGGATGAAGTGACGATCGCTATGGTTCGCGAGCGGCTGGCCCAGCCGGATTGCGGCCGGGGCGCCATCCTGGATGGCTTCCCGCGCACGACGGCCCAGGCCGAGGCACTGGAGCAGACACTGGAGCACGTCTGCCACGGCTGCGTGCGGCTTGTGCCCTTCGTGACGGCGCCCGTGGCCACGCTGGTCGACCGGCTGGCCGGGCGGCTGACGTGCCGGGCCAAAGGCCACGTGTATCACCGCATGCTCAACCCGCCGCGCGTCGCGGGAACGTGCGATGTGGACGGATCGGACCTTTACCAGCGCGATGATGACAGCGAGGAAACCGTTCGCCGGCGCATCCAGGTGTACAGCGAGCAGACGGCACCGCTGGTCGAATTCTATCGCGGCAAAGGAATGCTGGTGGAGATAGACGGCGACCGGCCGATCGAGGATGTGACGGCGGACCTCATGGCCGCGGTGAAGGCGAACTGAGCATGCCCTGGAAGCGCGGCATCTCGCTCAAGTCGCCCGACGAACTGGCCATCATGCGCGAGGCCGGGCGAATCAATGCCCGTGCGTTGGCGGCGGCGCGCGCGGTCATCCGCCCGGGCGTCACGACCGCGGACATCAATGAGGCTGCGGCGGAGGTCATCCGCAAGCACGGGGCGCAGCCGGCCTTTCTCGGATACGGGGAACCGCCCTTCCCGGCGGTGACCACGGTCAGTGTGAACGACGAGCTGGTGCACGGCATCCCCGGCAAGCGCAAGTTGCGCGAGGGGGATATTGTCAGCGTGGACTGCGGCACGGTGTTTGAAGGTTACGTCGGCGACTCGGCGTTCAGCGTGGGGCTGGGATCGATTTCAACGCTGGCCGAGAGGCTGCTGCGGGTGACCGAAGCGGCCCTCAAAGCCGGCATCGAAAAGATGGTAGCTGCAAATCGCACCGGCGATGTGTCGGCGGCGATTCAGGAGGTGGTCGAGCGCGCCGGGTTTCACGTGGTGCGCGACTACACCGGCCACGGAGTAGGGCGGGCGATGCACGAGGACCCGCAAGTGCCCAATTACGGGCAGGCCGGGCGCGGCGTGCCGCTGCGCGAGGGCATGACGATCGCCCTCGAGCCGATGGTGCTGGTGGGCACCAACGAAACGGCGGTGCTCGACAACCACTGGACGGTGGTCTCGGCCGACGGGTCGTTGACCGCGCATTTTGAACATACGGTGGCCGTGACGGCGGATGGCCCGCTGATCCTCACCCTGGAGTGAGGCGCGGGCGCAGGGGGTTGGCAGAAAGGACGTGAGCGGCAATGAAAGTATCTTCGTCAGTTCGCAGGCGCTGCCCGAAGTGCAAGATCGTTCGACGGGCAGGCAAGGTGTATGTGATTTGTGACAATCCGAAGCACAAGCAGCGACAGGGATAAGGGCCATGGCGCGTATTGAAGGCGTTGACTTGCCGCGCGAGAAGCGCATTGAGGTGGGGCTGACCTATATCTTCGGGGTCGGCCAGCCGACGGCGCAGCGCATCCTGCAGGCCACCAAGATCAGCCCCGATACACGGGTGCGTGATCTGACGGAGGCCGAGGTGACGGCGCTGCGCGACTACATCGGCAAAAACTTCACCGTGGAGGGCGATCTGCGCCGCGAGGTGCAGATGAATATCAAGCGCCTGGTGGAGATCGGCTGCTACCGCGGGCTGCGCCATCGGCGCAACCTGCCGGCACGTGGGCAGCGCACGCGCACCAATTCGCGCACGCGCAAGGGGCCCAAGAAGACGGTGGCCGGCCGCGGCCGCCGACGCGGAGCGAAGAAGAAGTAACCGCGTCTTTTGGCGGAGAGTCCGCCGCATGCTGGCTGCCGCGCCCCCGGGGCTCCTTCCCCCCAACGGCTGCGGGCCGGCACGGGGCAGGCGGCGTGGAGTGAGTGGTTGTTCAGGAAGAATAGCGAGGACCTATGACACAAGCAGCGAAGAGCGTCAGTCGCGCTTCGAAGAAGGGCAAGCGAACGGTGGCTTCTGGACAGGCGCACATTCACGCCTCGTTCAATAACACCATCGTCACGCTCACCGACACCCAGGGCAACGCCATCGCCTGGGCCAGCGCGGGCACCTCGGGCTTCAAAGGCTCGCGCAAGAGCACGCCCTTTGCGGCTCGTCTGGCGGCACAGCAGGCGGCCAAGGCGGCGATGGAAATGGGCATGCAGGAAGTCGAGTTGTTCGTCAACGGCCCGGGCCCGGGCCGTGAGGCGGCCATCCGTGCCATACAAGGCATGGGGCTGCGCGTGCGCTCGATCCGCGACGTGACCCCCGTGCCGCACAACGGCTGCCGTCCGCCCAAGAAGCGCCGCGTGTAGGCACGTCCGGCGCAAGGAAGGATACGATATGTCGAAATACATCGGACCGGTCTGCAAGCTCTGCCGCCGCGAGGGCGAGAAGCTCTTCCTCAAGGGCGCACGCTGCCTGAGCCCGAAGTGCGCCTTCGAGCGGCGCGGATTTGCCCCCGGCATGCACGGCAAGGATGCGCAATTCCGCCGCCAGCGCGTGTCGGACTACACACGCCAGCTGCGCGAGAAGCAGAAGGCGCGCCGCGTCTACGGCGTGCTCGAAGCACAGTTTCGGCGCTACTATTCCGAAGCGCTCAAGAAGCGCGGCATGACGGGCCTCAACCTCTTGCAGACGCTCGAATCGCGCCTGGATAATGTCGTCTACCGCCTGGGCTACGCCGAAAGCCGCGGCCAGGCCCGCGTGCTCGTCACCCACGGCCACTTCAACGTCAACGGCCGCCGCACTGATGTGCCCTCGATGGTGGTGCGTCCGGGCGACGTGGTGGAAGTGCGCGAGGGCTCGCGCCCGCGCACCTACTTCACCGGCCTGGCGGAGAGCGCCGAAGGGCGCCTGGTGCCGGCCTGGCTGGAGCGCGACCTGGGGCGCCTGGCGGGCAAGATGGTCAAGCGGCCCGAGCGCCATGAGATGAGCGACATCCGGCTGAACGAGCAATTGATCGTCGAGTTCTACTCGCGCTAAACCTCGGCTCGAGGGAGACCGCCGCGGGCGTCTCCATCTCGCCGATACGCCCAGCAGTCTGGCGCGCGGTTCGACAGGGTGCGCCGGAGGAGAGGGTTAAAGTGGGCACTACTACGAACATGGTCATGCCGAAGATCGAGCGGGAAGCGATGGCCCAGAATTACGGGCGCTTCGCCATCAGCCCGCTGGAAAGCGGCTATGGGGTCACGCTGGGCAACGCGCTGCGGCGCGTGTTGCTCTCCTCGCTGGAGAGCGCGGCGGTGGTCTCGATCCGCATTTCCGACGTCCCGCATGAGTTCTCGAGCATTCCCGGCGTCAAGGAAGATGTGACCCAGCTACTGCTGCAAATCAAGCAGTTGCGGCTTAAGCTCCTGGCGGGCGATACGGCCCGCCTGCGCCTGGAAGTGAGCGGCGAAGGCACCGTAACCGCCGCCGACATCGTCGTCCCGCCCGAGGTCGAGATCGTGAACCCGGATCTCTACCTGCTCACGGTCGATGATCCGAAGACCCAGTTGGATATCGAGTTCACTGTTCAGCACGGACGCGGCTACTCCCCATCGGAGGAGCGCGGCCGCCTGCCCATCGGCGAGCTGCCGATCGACGCAATCTACAGCCCGGTGCGGCGGGTCAACTTCGACGTGGAACGGGCGCGGGTCGGGCAAGACACCAACTTCGACCGGCTGGTGCTCGAGATCTGGACCGACGGCACCCATCGCCCAGAGGAAGCGCTCAGCCAGAGCGCGCAAATTCTCATCGCGCATCTGCGCGACTTGGCCGGGGTGAGTGAAGAAACGCTCACGGCCGGGGTCAGCGAAGTCGCCGTGCCCAAGATCTCCTCGGAGATCCTCGAGACGCCCATCGAACAGCTCGACCTGTCGGTGCGCGTGTTCAATTCACTCAAGCGCACGGGTATCACCACGGTGGGGGAAGTGCTCGAGCTGTTAGGCAAGGGTGATGAGGCCGTGCTTTCGATCCGCAATTTCGGCGATAAGAGCTTGGAAGAACTGCGCGAGAAGCTGCAGGAGAAGGGCTTCCTGCGTGGTGTAGAAAGCCCTGCGCCCAGCGCAACGGAGTAAAGCATGCGACACCAAGTAGCCGGAAAGAAACTGGGGCGGTCGAGTGGCCAGCGCACGGCGCTGCGCAAGACCCTCGTCAACCAGCTGCTCTTGAACGACCGAATTCGCACCACGCGCGCCAAGGCGCAGGCCATCCGCGGCGAGGTGGAACAGCTGGTCACGCGGGCCAAGCATGCCAAGGCCGAGGCCAGCACGATGGTCCATGCGCGCCGCATCGCGGCTTCGCGCCTGGGCAATCCGGAGGCGGTCAAACGTCTGTTCGATGAGATCGCGCCGCGCTTCGAAAAGCGCAGCGGCGGGTATACGCGCATCCTGCGTCTGGGGCATCGCCTGGGCGATGCCGCCGAGTTGGTGCTGATCGAGTTCGTCGAAGGCTAGCCCGCACGGCGGCGCTGGCTGCGGCTCTCCCCGTGTGGGGTGGGGCGTGGAACGTTACCAAGCGATTGTGGCCTACGATGGCACGGAATACGCCGGCTTCCAGATTCAGGCCGGTGTGCGTACCATCCAGGGAGCGCTCGAAGAGGCCCTGGGCGAGCTGGGCTGGCAGGGCGCGCATCTCCTGGCGGCGGGGCGCACCGACACCGGCGTCCATGCGCTGGGGCAGGTGGTGGCCTTCGACCTCGACTGGTCGCACCCGCCCGAGGCGCTGGCCCCGGCACTCAATGCGCGCCTCCCAGGCAACGTGCGCTGCCGCGCGGTGACACGGGTGGCGAACGAGTTCCACCCGCGCTATGCTGCGCGGCGGCGGACCTACCGCTACCGCGTGATTGAGAGCCGGCAAGCGGACCCGCTGGGCGAGCGCTATGCCTGGCGCATCTGGCCCGCACTCGAGCGCGGCATTCTCGAGCGGGTCAGCGCCGCAATCGTCGGCCGGAAGGATTTCGCGGCGTTTGGCACGCCGCCACGCCGCGGCGGCACAACGGTGCGCCACGTGATGGGTACCGAATGGCGCCCGATCGAGGGCGCGCTGGAGTTCACTATCCAGGCCGATGCCTTCCTGTACCGCATGGTGCGCATGCTCGTCGGCAGCCTGGTGCGGGTGGGGCAAGGGCGGCTGGCCGAGGCAGAATTCCTCGACCTGCTCGGGCGGCCGGGGGCGGGGCATGGCGGGCCTGCGGCTCCGGCCAAGGGCCTGTGCCTGATGCGCATCGATTACGAGGCGCCGGACGGGTTTGAGGCGGAAGCGCCTCTGACCGGCGCGCTGAGCGTAACGTTGTAGTTGGAGAGAGCAAAAGTGGAAAAGACCTATTACCCCAAAGAGCGGGAGATCACTCGCGACTGGTTTGTGGTAGACGCCAGTGGGGAGATTCTTGGACGGTTGGCCAGCCGCATCGCGCGGGTCTTGCTGGGCAAGCACAAGCCCACCTTCACCCCGGGGGTCGAGCTGGGCGATTTTGTCGTCGTGGTGAACGCGGGCAAACTGCGCGTCACGGGCAAGAAGCTGACCGAGAAGATGTACTATCACCATTCCGGTTATCCGGGAGGGTTGAAGACCATCTCTCTTCGAGAGCAATTGGTCAAGCACCCGGACCGAGTGGTGCGAGCCGCCGTGTGGGGCATGCTGCCTCATAACAAGCGCGGCCGCCAGGTCATCAAGATGCTCAAGATCTACGCCGAGGCCGAGCATCCTCATCAGGCGCAGCAGCCCAAGCCGCTGCCGGCCAAGTAGCCGCGGCAACGAGAAAGGATAACGAACCGATGGCAGCTCAATACTACGAAGGCGTAGGTCGACGCAAGGAGAGCACGGCGCGCGTGCGAGTGGTCGCCGCGGCCGGCGGGGTCATCGTCAATGGCAAGCCGGCGGAGGAATACTTCACACGCGACGGCGACCTGCAGAAGAGCCTCTCACCCTTGCGCGTCACCGGACGCGAAGCGCAGGTCACGGTCACGGTCCTTGTCTCGGGTGGCGGCGTGACCGGGCAGGCCGGCGCGGTATGCATGGGCCTCGCTCGCGCACTGGTCAAGATGGATGAGACCTTCAAGCCGGCCCTGCGCAAGGAGGGCTTGATGACGCGCGATAACCGGATGAAGGAGCGCAAGAAGCCCGGCCTCAAGCGCGCCCGCAAGGCCCCGACCTACACCAAGCGCTAACTTGGCGCAGTCGGCAACCCTGTTCACACTGGATGGGTCGGGGAGACGGTCCCCGACCCTTTGCTTTCTCCGTCGTGGGCGCGCTGCTGCTAGAATGGGATCGCGTTGGAGACGACAGGCGAGAATATGAGCTATTCAGGAATCACAATCGTCGGGCTGGGTCCGGGCGACCCAGGCCTCCTCACGCGCGCGGCCTGGGAGGTGCTGTGCGGCACCCAAGAAATATGGGTACGCACGGCGCGCCACCCCACGGTGGACGCGCTTCCCGCCTTGCCCTGGCGCTCGTTCGATCCACTCTACGAGGGACGCACGCGCTTCGAAGAGGTGTATGCAGCCATCGTGGATCAGGTGCTCCAGCTGGCGCGCCGGCCGCAGGGTGTGATCTACGCCGTGCCGGGCGACCCGCACATGGGCGAGGCTACGGTCGAGATGCTGCGCACGCGTGCGGCCGAGGCTGGCCTTGCGTTGCGCTGCCTGCCGGGCGTGAGCTACCTCGAACCGACCCTGCACATGCTTGGCCTGGATGGGTTGGCGGGTGTGGCACTGGCGGATGCCGTTGAGCTGGCGCAGCTCCACCATCCGCCCTTTCCGCCATCGCAACATGCCATCCTCGCCCAGCTCTACTCCTCAGAAGTAGCCAGCGATGTCAAGCTGGTGCTGATGAACCAGTACCCTGAGACCCACCCCGTGCAGATTGTGCAGCACGCCGGCTTGTCCGACGCGCGCAACACCCGCCTCCCGCTCTTTGAACTCGATCGATTCCCCGGGCTGGATCACCTTTCCTCGCTTTACGTTCCGCCCCTCGAGGCCTCGGCCCTCGAGCAATTCCAGGAAACCGTAGCCCACCTGCGCGCACCCGAGGGCTGCCCGTGGGACCGCGAGCAGACCCATCTGAGCCTGCGCTCGCACATGCAGGAAGAATGTTACGAAGTGCTGGATGCCCTGGATCGCCAGGATGCTCACGCCCTGCAGGAGGAACTGGGTGACCTGCTCTTGCAGATCATTCTCCAGACCCAGATCGCAACCGAGGGCGGCCAATTTCGCATGGCCGATGTCGTACGCGATATCAACACGAAGATCGTACGTCGCCATCCGCATGTGTTTGGCGGGAAAACGGTCGAAGGTGTCGAGGAGGTGCTCACCAACTGGGAAGCGATCAAGGCTGACGAGCGCAGCGCCAAGGGCGAAAGCGGGCACGGACTGCTCAATGGAATCCCGGCCGGCCTGCCGGCACTCCTCCAGGCAGACCTGGTTCAGCAGCGCGCGGCGCGGGTTGGATTCGACTGGCGCGAGTTGGGCGGCGTGTTGGACAAGGTCCAAGAAGAGATACGCGAGGTGCAAGGTGCGGATGATGAAGTGCGGCGCGCCGAGGAGGTGGGCGACCTGCTGTTCGCGGTCGTGAATCTCGCGCGCTGGGTGAAGGTGGAGCCGGAATCGGCATTGCGCGAGGCCAACCAGCGCTTCCGCCACCGTTTCGAGAGAATGGAGGCCGTGGCCCGCGCGCGAGGCGTATCGCTCGGAACGCTTGGCCTGGAGGAACTCGACCAGATGTGGGAGGACGCCAAGCGCCACCTCGGTTGAGTGGGTCGCTGCATCCGATGCGAGGAAACAGGACGGGGCTGACCATTCGAGTCAGCCCCGTCGCTATCCGCAACGGCGAAACCGGCCGGGCCGGTAGGCGCCCTGCGTTCCTGGGGTTAGAACAAGCCCTTGTACATGCCGCCATCAAGCGTCAGCATCTCGCCGGTGATGAACGAGGCGGCCGGCGAGCACAAGAAGGCCGCCGCCCGGGCGAACTCCTCCGGCTGCCCCATGCGTCCAAACGGGCTCTCGCTGGCCTGCTGGCGCGCTTCTTGCTCGGCGGTGCTCCCCGCCCGCTGCGCCCGATCATGCATCAGTTGACGAACTCGCTCGGTGTCGATCCAGGCGGGCAGAATGCAGTTGAAACGAATACCCTGGCCGCCGAGTTCAAGGGCCAACGATTTCATGAGCCCGGCGACGGCCGCGCGCAGCGAGTTGGAGAGCACCAGGTTGGGCAGGGGCTGCTTGATCGCGTAAGAGGTGACTGCCAGCACGGCGGCGCGGGGTGAGGCACGCAATGCGGGTAGGGCGGCCCGCACCAGGCGCACGCTGCTGAGGACCAGCAAATCGAACGCAGCCTGCCAGGCGGCATCCTCCAACTCATCGAAACGGCCGGGCGGCGGCCCGCCCGAGTTTGTCACCAGAATGTCCAGTCCTCCCAGCTCGGCGACGGCGCGGGCCACCAGCGCCGCCGGGCCTTCGGGTGTAGCCACATCGCCCGCCAGTGCAACGACTTTGACCGTGGCGGATGAGCGCAGTTGGCGCGCAGCCTCTTCCAGGCGTTTGGGGTTGCGGCCATTGATGGCCACTTCCGCGCCCTCAGCGGCCAGAGTGCTCGCGGTCGCGAATCCAAGTCCGCGGCTGCTGCCGCACACCAGCGCCCGCGCTCCAGCCAATCCGAGGTCCATAGCAGCCCCTTTCCTTAAGTCATGCTCGCCGCAGACGAAGGCGTCGCGGCCCATTCAGGTTGTGTCGGTACCCTACCCGTCTCGACGGACTCGCCTTTCCCTCAGCGGTCCTCCACCGAGGTCGAACTCACCTCAATATCGGTCTGATGAGACTGAATCCACTCCAGTGCCGCCTGCAAAACGCGCTGGTTGTGGGTGGCATCCGTACTCACCACGGCGCAGGCCACGACCGCTGATGCCCATGCATCCTGCGCGTCCACCTCGGCGGCCGCCAACTCGAATCTGCGGCGCAGGCCGGCCAACAGCGGGGCCAGCCGCCCGCGTTTTTCTTTGAGCGAGCGACAGCCCGGGAGCTGGATATGCAGCGTGCACAGCGTGAGGTGCAGGCGGCCTTGCGAGGTCATCGGGCGGCCTGCGCGGCTGGATCGCTCATGGGAGTCACCCCGTCCGGCCACATGTCCTCGGCCCTCGGCATGCCCGGCTCATCCCTCACGGCGCACGCCGATCTCGCCCGGCGCCGTGCGCGTGCGAATGGCATCTCGAATCTCCGACGGCAGGCCGGGTAATGCGCCGCGCAGCCAACGCCGCCCGATGAACTGGGCATCGCGATCGGGCAGGTCGTCCACCCAGCGCAGTAGTTCCGCCGGTTGCGAGGCGGCCACCTGGGCGAACAAGGCTTGCGATGACCGCACGCACTCCGGGTCGTTGTCGCGCATGCCGAGCGTCAGGACCTCGAGGGCGAGGAGAGCGGCCGAGGAGGGAGCCTCCTCCATCCATTCGCGCAACGCGAGCCAGGCGAACCGGCGAACGGCAAGGATGCGCCCGCCCAGCCAAGCGAGTATCTCCTGGCGGAAAAGATCTGGCGACTCGGTGCGGACGGGCCTCGCGGCGTGGCGTGCCAGAGCCGCGTGCAATGCGGGGTCGGGCGTCTCCACCACCCAGCGCGCTAGGCGCATGTGGCTTGCCTCGGGGCGCGCTGCGGCCTCGAGCAACCGCGCGGCCAGGCTCTTCTCTTCGAGCGAAGGGATCGCCCACAGGTGATCGGCGAGACGCAGTGCGGCCTCGGGTTGCCGAGCCGCGCGCGGCAGGATGGCTGCTTCGATTTCGTTCAACATGGCGGCGGGGACGTTCCACGAGGGCAGGGCACCGCGGCGAGCGAGCGATGGGCCGCGTCGCAACAATCGGTTCGAATGCGACGCGAACTGGCCTCGGAGCGCAGCCGCGAAAGCTTGCGGATCGCCGATCTGATCGCTGAGGGTCTGGCTCCAGCGCCGGAGTGCATCCAGGTCGATGGACGGCATGCAGCCTCAATAGGCGCGTGCGAAAATGGCTTTGCTCTCCGACTTCTGTCCACAGTGGATGCAGGTCCCGCTGCCGGAGGGTTGATCGAATGGAATACAGCGCGTCGTGGCCTTGGTCTTCTCTTTGATCTCGGCTTCACACTCGCTGCGGCCACACCACCACGCAAGAGCGAAACCTTCCTCGACCACCTGGGCGAACTCGCCGAAATCCTTCGGTTCGTGCGTGCGCGCGCGGCGCGCCTCCAAGGCGCGGTCGTAGAGCGAGGCCTGTATGTCGGCCAGCGCCTCGGCCACGTGCGCAGCCAGCCCCTGGCGTGGAACGGAGACTTTTCCACTCTTGCCTGGACGATCACGGCGGGCGAGGGTCACCGACTGCTGGGCGATGTCCCGCGGCCCGAGTTCGAGGCGCAGCGGAACACCCCGCATTTCCCACTCGTTGAACTTGAAGCCAGGGGTCAACCCTTCGCGCCGGTCGATCGTGACCCGCAGCTCTCCTAACTCCCCTGCCAGACGATCCACCTCGCCCAGGACCAGGCTGCGCTCCTCGTCGTTCTTGTAGATCGGGACGACCACCACTTGGTAGGGTGCGAGTTTGGGCGGCAGGATCAGGCCCGTGTCGTCCCCGTGGACCATAATAATGGCTCCGATGAATCGTGTGGACAGGCCCCAGGAGGTGGTCGAACAGAATTGCAGCACGTTCTGTGCGTCCAGGTACTGGATGTTGAATGCCCGCGCGAAGTTTTCGCCCAGGTTGTGCGAGGTGCCCGACTGCAGGGCCTTCCCGTCGCCCATCATGGCCTCGATCGAGTATGAGCGCTGCGCCCCCGCGAATTTCTCGGTCTGACTCTTGCGGCCGGGGATGACCGGGATGGCGGCATCATTGACGGCGAAGTCCACGTACACATCGAGCATACGGCGCGTCTCGGCCTCCGCCTCCTCTGCCGTGGCGTGCGCCGTGTGGCCCTCCTGCCAGTAGAATTCCGTCGTCCTCAAGAACAACTTGGTGCGCTTCTCCCACCGCACCACGCTGTTCCACAAGTTGATCAGCACCGGCAGGTCGCGGTACGACTTGATCCACTTGGCGTACATGTGCCCGATGATGGTCTCGGAGGTGGGGCGCACAATCAGCGGCTCGTCCAGCACCTCTCCGCCGCCGATGGTGACCACCGCCAGCTCCGGTGAAAACCCTTCCACATGTTCCTTCTCACGTTCGAGGAACGACATGGGGATGAACATCGGAAAGCCGGCATTCAGATGGCCGGTCGCCTTGAAGCGCCGGTCGAGGGCGGCGGTGATGTTTTCCCATAACGCCCAGCCGTACGGTCGGACGACCATGCAGCCACGGACCGGGGCGTAGTCCGCCAGTTCGGCGCGCACGACGATCTGGTTGTACCACTCGTTGAAGTCCTCACGGCGTGCGGGCAGCTTCTCGTCAGACATGGTTCCTTCTCCCGGTGCGATCGCTAAGGAGCAGATGAGATCGATGAGGGTCCGATGTGACGGGCAAGTTCCTGGGCGGCGTCCTGCGCGGTAGGACACATCGTGAGAAGCTCGAGATCCCTGGGACGGACCATGCCGGCATGGCTCTCCAGGAAAGCCAGCAACGACCGCTTCCACTCCGGCCCGACCAGCACCAACGGCTTGGGTGGGATCTCGCCAGCCTGGAGCATGCTCCAGGCAAACGCCACTTCCGAAAGCGTTCCGATGCCTCCCGAGAGCGCGAGCGCCGCGTCGCATTCCCGCACCAGATAGTATAGACGCTCGCGAAGAGTGCCCAGGCGTACCACCTCGTGCACCCACGGGTTGGGTTGCAGCCCGGCGCGCTCGAAGACTTCGCAGACCACTCCCACAACCTGCGCGCCGGCTTCGGCGGCGCCGCGGCTCACGGCCTCCATCGTGCCTTCGTAACCGCCGGTCGCCACGCGCCACCCGGCCTCGCCCAGCAGCCTTCCCATGTGGCGCGCCGCCTCGTAGGCGGGCGTTTCGGCGGTGGGCGCCGAGCCCCCGAATACCGAAACCGTGCGGGCATTATTGTGCGCCAAAGCCTGTCCTCCGCGTTCACTCGGGGGGCGGAATCTCGCCCTCCCGTAGACGCTCGATGAAATTGCGTGCGGCCTCGACGATCCCAATCGATCTGGTTTCTTGGTGCTCGAGCAGGAAGTGGCGGTGATCCATGACCCACAAGTACATGTCGGCCGAGGTGCGGCCGGGGAAGGCGGCCATGATTCCGCTTTCGTCGATGGCCCGCCGCACCGGTTGGTAGACCGACTTGCACCAGTGGGTGACGGCCTCCTCTTCGCTGACCGGTCGCCGCAAGTCGAGTCCCATGAAGTAGCGGTGAGCGGCGATGTGCTCGAGCAGGCGTTCGTAGCCGCCAAGGATGGTGACGATCAGTTCAGTCTGGGGACACAAACGGTCGAGCCCGGTGCGTTCGTAGAACTCCACCTGCGCCCCCAGTTTCTCGAGGTCTTCGGGCTGCAGGTCGGCACCCAGCGGCACCCGCACTGAATACTCGCGCACCTCAGCCTCGATGTACTCCTGGCCCTGCTCGCGTGCGACCGACACGCGATGGTTGCCGTCAACGACGAAATACACCTCGCCAACCTTGTACAGGACGACGGGCGGAAGCCCGGTCTCCGCGTACCAGGCGCGATTGACCCGCATCCAGCGCGTGGCCGTGTGCGAATGGACCGGCATGAACTTGCGGTCGAAGTCCTGGTAGCGATTGAGGCTGCCGACGATGCTCCGCACCAGGACGGTCTTCAGCCCGCGATAGATCGGCCCGCCCAGGTGGAGCCGCCCGCGCACTTCATCGAACGAGAGCAGGCGGTTGGGGCGTCGTCGCAGAAAGGCCAGGACACTCGAGAAGAAGGCCCGCCGGCGGGCGTTGAAGAAATCCCCGGCCGACCGGTCCAGAACATGGGTCGGGGCGCGGTTGAACAGGTCGCTCACCTCAGCTCTCCCATTCCAGCAGCCGATAGGGCGGGATGAAGAACACCTGGCTGCCCTCATAGCGCGTCGAGGGCGCCGGGCGGTTATAGACGGTGGTGGTATGTCCATGCAAATGCCAGCGCGGGCGCGCCGCCCGCAAAAGCCACAACAGCGAGGCGAACCCGCGATGGGCGGCATCCGGGCCGTCGTTGATCCCGCGCGGCGCAGAATGCGTGATCAGGATGTCGAGCGCGCGGCCGTAGGTGAGGCGGTTGACCCACAAATGCAACGCCAACCGCAGCACGCGCCGCCACATTTCGCCTTCCGAGAATTGATAGGCCACCTGCGGCCCATATCGGATGCTGCCGCCCAGCCCGGCGATGAGCAACCCCGAATCAGTCACGCAGCGACCCTCCAGGTGAACGCATCCCTGCGGGAAGCGCGCGTGCGTCCCGTCGGAGCGCCAGTACCCGCGCCCGTCATGATTGCCCATCACGTAATAGAGCGGAACATTGAGCATGCTGACAACGTATTCGAGATACTCGAGCGGCAGATCGCCGCAGCTGAGCACCAGGCGGACCTTCGGCTCGAGGGTGGTGACTTGCGGGCTGTAGAGCAGCTCCGATACATCATCGCTCAGGGCGAGGACCCCGACGGGTTCGGTGGGGCACAGGCGGCGAAGGGGCACGGTGCCTCAACCGTCCCAGCGGCGAGAATAGTTGAGATTGAGCTTGGCCAATATCGCTGCCTCGAGGTCGATCTCGAGGCAGTGGGCGAGCTGCAATAGGTACAGGGCCACATCCGCCAGCTCGTCCTCCACTCCGGATGCGGCGGCCTCGCTCCATTGGAAATGTTCGAGGACCTCCGCCGCCTCGATCGCCATGGAAGTGGCCAGGTTGCGCGGTGTCTGCGGGCGCGGGCTGTCGGGCGCGTACCAGCCCTTCGCCTCGACGAAGCGGTTCATCTCGCCGGTCAGTGCCTTGAGATCCATGCCCAGTCTCCTAAACAGAACCGGCTCCTGGGCCAAAACAGGAGCCGGTGGGTTCCTTACGAGACGCCCAACCTCCAGGCAAAGCGCCGCGGCGATGAGCCCGATAGGCATCAACGCCTCAGCTGAGAAATCAATTATACCAAGTGCTCGAAAGAACAGCGGGAGGGGATTGCGATGGCTGTCACACTCGGCGCAAGGCGTGACATGCGCAGGTTGGTGTGCCATCGGGAATGACGCGCTGCACGCGACCCTCCTCCCCAAGGTGGATAGACGTAGTGCGAGTCCGCCAGGAACCCTAGTGTGGGCCGTCAAAAGGCGATATACTTCGAAAGATCACCAATCAGATGATACTCGGGAGGGTCGAATGCCGAATGTTGAGCGACAACGTGAGTTGCGTCGGCGCCGCCAGCGTCGCATGAAGGTACGCTTGCTGCGCAAGCGTTTGATGGAGACCAAGGACGTGCGCACACGCGCCAAACTGCTGCAGAAGATCACTCAAATCAGCCCCCAGGCTCCGGTCCCATCGCGCTAACCTGAGAAGCAGGGTGGCGGTACGGCCGAACATGTTAGGTGTGAACACCGAGATGTGGGAGACGATATGAGTGGGATGGCTTTTCGATCGCAGCGGGCGGCGGCCTTTGCCGAGGTCCCGCAGGCGCAATGGAACGACTGGCGATGGCAGCTGAGCCACCGCCTGAACACAGCGGAAGAGATCGGACAGGTGATTCCGTTGACGGAGAGCGAGCAGCGGGCGCTTTCCTCGAGCGGCCTCTTTCGCGTCGACATCACGCCCTATTTCATCTCCCTCATCGACCCGCAGGACCCGACCGATCCCATCCGCCGGCAGGTCATCCCTACCGCCGGCGAGATGGTTCCCTTTACCTCCATGATGGAGGACTCGCTGGCGGAGGACCGGCATTCGCCGGTGCCGGGGCTGGTGCATCGCTACCCGGACCGGGTGCTGATGCTGGTGACGACCCAGTGCGCCTCCTACTGCCGCTATTGCACCCGCTCGCGCATCGTGGGGGACCCGACGGCTCAGTTCTCGCGCACCGACTATGATGCGATGTTTGCTTACCTTGAGCGCACACCCCAGGTGCGCGATGTGCTGCTTTCGGGCGGCGACCCGCTGACGCTCGCCCCCAAGCTGCTCGAGAGCCTGATCGCGCGCCTGCGCGCCATCCCGCACATCGAGATCGTCCGCCTGGGCACGCGCGTGCCGGTGTTTATGCCGATGCGCGTCGATGACGAGCTGTGCGAGATGCTGGCCCGCTACCATCCGGTGTGGATGAACATTCACGTCAATCATCCGAATGAAATCACCGAGGAACTCGCCGGGGCCACCGACCGCCTGACTCGCGCCGGAATCCCGCTGGGCAATCAATCGGTGCTGCTGGCAGGAGTCAACGATTGTCCCCACATCCAGCGCCGCCTGGTCCAGGACCTGGTGCGCATCCGGGTGCGCCCTTACTACCTCTACCAGTGCGATGAGGTGGAAGGGGCGGGCCACTTCCGCACGCCGGTGGGCAAGGGCATCGAGATCCTGGAAGCTCTGCGCGGCCACACCTCCGGCTTCGCCGTCCCGCAATACGTCATCGATGCGCCACAGGGCGGTGGCAAGATCCCGATTTCGCCCAACTACCTAGTCAGCATGT